>ERZ779737.1106-NODE-1106-length-22095-cov-4.606942_pt1 | contig 22095 bp, 20 predicted proteins | sample MGYA00511889_ERZ779737 | MGnify/ENA primary metagenome ERZ779737 (study PRJEB29588, sample SAMEA2163575) | human gut metagenome | biome: human gut; feature: human-associated habitat; material: faeces | place: Denmark | collected 2008/2010 ...
CATTAGGGAATAATACGAACTCTGAAAACGGGTTCGTATTATTTTTTGCTGTCGATTACTTCGGCATCATCGTTAAACGTAAATAAATACAGTCAGCCCAAAAACAAAGGGCTGACTATGCAAATTTAAGGGCACTAATTTATTGCTTGTTTTCATTTTTCAACAGATTTGCTAATTTTCAATTATGAGAACTCTATAATTGATTACAAATCTACTTTTTGGAAATGCCTCATTGACAGCTTACAGCTTACGACAGATAAAACGGCATAAATGACAATTCCTATCGCAAGAGCCACTAATTTGGCACCGGTATTTTCGGAATTGAGTCCGTTCAGGGTAGTAGAATAAAGCGGAGTTACCCAACGCAAAACAATAAAAATGCTAATTAACAAGAATATAACAATAGCACTGATTATAAATGGAACTCCGATTTTATCAGGTTTTTTAAAATAACACGGGAAGAATACCAAATTGAATATACCGAGCAAAATCGCGCCGTTCCCAATTAAAACAAGATTTGCCGATATTCCGGAATAATTAAAATATTGTTCTATGGGGAAAATTGCTCCTTTGATCGCTCCCATAATCCCCACCAACAGCATAATAATACATTGCAATCCGAATACCACCAACATCTTAGCAAGAGGGATCTGTTCTTTTTTCACCGGCAAAGTGCAGGTAAAGGGAATGTCCCCGTTTTCTCTTGTCATCATACAACTGAAAAATACTGAGAGGCAAGAAAAAAAGAAAATAGCTTCATACGGATAACTTGGAACGAACACAAGCACTGCAAAAGAGAGGAAAATAAAAACTGTAGGATGTAAGCAAAGACGCATTTCCTTTTTAATTAGATTTAGCATATATTCCCTCCTTGTTTGCTTTTTCCAAATGCACCATTATGCTGTCTATCGTTGCTTCAATTATTGTGGCGTTCTTTAATCCTTTTATATTGTCGCAAAGCAGCCCTTCGAATCCGTCTTTTACGGATTTCACGCCTATAGCTTTAGCCGCTGTCGCATCCTCAAGAGTAGCAAACTGAGCTAACTTATATTTATTTAGCAGTTCTTTCAATGGACACGCCGCAAGAATTTTCCCTTGCGAGATATAAACAATATCGTCTGCGATTCGCATCAGGTCGGACGTTATGTGCGTAGAGAAAAGAACCGATACGCATTCTTCGCGTACAAGCTGTAAAATAATGTCGCAAAACTCTTCACGAGAAAGCGGATCGAGGCCGCTTGTCGGCTCGTCCATGATAAGCAACTTTGCACCGTGCGAGAGAGCGAGGGCAAGCGCAAACTTTACTTTCATTCCCTCGGAAAGCTCTTTTACCTTTTTACTTTCAATAAGCTCGAATTGCGAAAGGAATTTTTCATATCTACTTTGATTCCAAGTCGGATAAAAAGGCGCGTATGCTTTGCGTATTGCGGTAAGCGTATTCATAGGATAATATCGAAAGCCGCCTCCGACATAACCTATCATTTGTTTAACAGCCATTTCCTCTTTAAGAAAATCTTTTCCAAATACAGAGACACTTCCCTCTGCATTGATAAGACGTAAAATACCTTTAATCGTCGTGCTTTTTCCTGCGCCGTTTCTTCCGATCAGCCCGACAATATGTTCCTGTGGCACGCAAAAACTGGCTTTGTCCAAGGTAAATTCCGGATAAACCTTCGTCAATCCATTCACTTCAAGCGCATTCATTTTTCCTCTTTCCCTTCGTCTTTAGCGCGATTGACGGCGTTCCAAAAGGTTTCTACATAGGAATACGGCTGCAAGGCAATCCCTTGTCCTTTGTCCGCCATCAAAATCAACGAATCGCCTGCGTTCAGTGAAAACATATCGCGCACTTCTTTGGGAATGACGATCTGCCCTTTGGGACCGATTTTTACCGTAGTCAGAAACTTACCTTCAGGAAAATTCTCCATAATACACTCCTTTGGTATAATTAGTATTACTTTTCTTACTTATTATACAAAATATACTTGTCGAATGTCAAAAGAATAGACGTAAATATAAATTAATTTTCTTATATTTTAGATTCTACTAAATTAGTGAAAAAGAAATTTACAAATATTTACAAAATATGATACACTTAAATTAATGATTATGGGGAGAGGGTAAACTGATGAAAGTAACAAGTTTATGTATAAAAAATTTTAAACTTTTTTCTGAATTAAGAACTTTTAAATTTAGCAACACTTCAATAATTGTTGGCAATAATGGTGTTGGCAAGTCAACAATACTTGAAGCCCTTAATTTAGCTCTAACAGGCTATTATCAAGGTAAAAATATTTTAAAAATTCTAAATCAAGATATTTTTAATAAAAATTGTGTTGATGCGTATCTGGCGAGCTTAAAAACTGAAGAAAAACAAGACCCTCCTAAAATTGAAATTTCTGTTTATTTTGATTCTTTTGCCGAATGTAATGGTGATGATACTCCCGATGGTAGCACTGGAGATGGTTTTACTTTTTACATCGAATTTGATGAAAAATATAAAGAAGCCTACTCAACTATGATTAAAAACAATGAAATTGATAGCCTACCTATAGAGTATTATCAAATTCGTTGGCGTTCTTTCGCTCGGAGAGATTATTATAATAATAGATTTATAGGCCTTAAAGGATTAATGATTGACTCCGATAATTTCTCGTCAAATAATTTATACACTTCTAAAATTATTAAAGAATTTTTTGATGATGACGCATCAGTAAAAATGTCACAAGCTCAAAGAAAAGTTTTTGATAATTTAGTAAATAATGATACTGTTAATAAAATTAATGAAAAGATTTTAGAAAATCAAGAATTAAAAGACAAGAATGTATCTCTTGGCGTATTAAGCGTTTCCAAAACCTCATGGGAAAACTTAATTTCAACAAAAGTAAATGAAATACCCTTTGAACATATCGGCAAAGGGGAACAATGTGTAATAAAAACTTATTTGTCTTTTACTAATCAAAGCACTAAAAACAAGGGTATTATAATGATAGAAGAACCAGAATGTCATCTTGCTTATGGCAATCTGAATAAACTATTATCATTTATTAAAACGAAGCTAAGTGAATTTCAAGTTATTATTACAACGCACAGTAGTTTTGTTTTAAATAAGCTAGGATTAAACAATTTACTTTTAATCAGCTGCACGAATTGTATATCTTTTGAAGATATTAGTGATGACACAACGGAATTTTTCGAAAAAAAATCCGGTTACGATACTTTAAGGTTTTTATTGTGTGATAAATCAATTCTTGTTGAAGGCGATTCAGATGAATTGATTATTCAACGTGCTTATAAAGATAAATACGGTAAATTGCCAATTGATGATGGAATTGATATTATCTCAGTTGGTTTATCGTTTTTACGATTTTTAGAAATAGCAAAACAATTAAATTTGACAACATGTATAGTAACAGACAATGATGGTAATGTAGAAGCGTTAAAAGGAAAATACAAAGATTATTGTGACCTTCCAAACATTGAAATATGTTATTCTAAAACTATAGTAAAGCATTCGGACACAAATACAAGCAAAGATTCGGTTCCTAATCTTAATACTTTAGAACCCGAATTGTTACGAGCCAATTCTCTTGCTATCTTTAACAATATTATGAATAAAACTTATTCTACTGAAGAGGATCTATTACACTATATGATTAAGAATAAAACTGATGTAGCCTGGAAAATATTTAAAAGTACTGAGAAGATAAATTATCCCCAATACATATTAGATTCTATCGGTGTATATAATGAAAAATAAATTTATAATTGCATGTGCAGGAAGCGGGAAAACAACAAAAATAGTAAAAGACTCATTGCAGTCTTCTGATTCAATATTAATTACCACATTTACTGATGAAAACTGCGATGAAATAAGGCGCAAATTTTACAAAATTAACGGCTTCATTCCAGCAAATGTAGAAATTCTTCCATGGTTTACTTTTGAACTAAGACATTTAATAAATCCATTTTTGTTGCCTTATATCAATACCGATATTAAAGGAATAAATTTGGTATCTTATCAATCTGCACCATATACTAATCAACAATCTCAAAATCATTATTTAGACAGTAATAATAGAATTTATTCTGATAAAATCGCATTGCTCGCTTACAATACAATAATTGAAAGAAAGGATAAAATTATAAATCGTCTTAACCGGTTGTTTAAAAAGATATATATTGATGAATTTCAAGATTTTGCGGGCTATGATTTGGAAATTGTTAAAGTTCTTATGCAAAATCGTTTTACAATTACGTTAGTTGGCGATCCAAGACAAAAAACTTATACTACACATTTTTCTAGAAAAAATAAAAAATATGAAAATGATAAGGAGGGTTTTATTCGAAATGAATGTGAAAAATATTGTGAAGTAGATTCAACAACATTAAATAATTCATATAGATGTCCAGAAAGTATTATTACATATGCATCAAAGATGTTCCCTAGTTTTGCCCAATCACATTCAAATTCACAATTTACAGAAGGCGATGGTCTTTATTTTGTATTAAAACAAAATATATCAACATTTTTACAGCAAGAGCAAGAGACTGTGCAACTTCGATTAAATTCAAAGACATGTATAAATAATACATTCAAAGTAATGACTTTTGGTAAATCAAAAGGTTCTACTTATGAAAATGTACTCATATATCCGACAAAAAAAATAAAACAGGCTTTTTTACTAAATGATTTTAAATATATAGATTCTCCATTAACATTATGTAAATGCTATGTCGCTTTGACAAGGGCAAAACATAAGGTCGGTATTGTAATTGAGAATAATGATTTATCGCAATTACATAATCCCCATATCACAGTATGGGATTCGCATTGATTTTCAATACAACATTTTATTGCTTTTCCTTAATACAATTTTACTCATTCCTTAAGTCGAGATGTTAAAAGTTTGCGCCGAACATCTCCTGACAAAGCAATTATATTTCCGCACATTGATATATTTTTTAAAGCATCATAGCGATTATTTTTAAGTTATTCAAGCTATATTGATGTAATTTTTTTAAAGTTCGTACAAAGGATATAACTCGCCGCCACAGCGTCGCCGCAAGGCGATATTTAGCACGGCAAGCATAATGCTTGCCGTTTCTTTTTACGCCTGCGACTCCTTTCCCTCAAAAGCTACCGCTTTTTCGGAGTTACGCCTGCGACTCGGCGTCGGAGCAAAGCTTTTTGCTTCGATTTTTTAAAAAATCTCGCTTTTAGGGCTTGCTCCTCCTTTTTCGGCAAAACGCTGTTTTGCCGAGCTTTTTTTCACGCTTTCATATTTTATATAAAATCTAAAATGTAAGATAGTTTTTGTATAGCGGTTATTTTATGCTTTATATCAAATGATTGTTTATAGTGTTTTGCGATAATATTTATGAAAGTCGTGAGTGGTCTAATAGAAAATTTAGCAAAAGAATTTTGCGGAATGTCGAGAGTGCCGACAGACGGAAAGTTTGTCCCTTTGCCCGAGCGGACGTTCAGGGCGTCCACCTTGAGGTCAACGCACAATTTTTACAAAAATAAAAGTCGGACATTGATTTTAACCGTTAAATCATATATAATAAAAACAATAAAAACCATTTATAAAAATTTCGGAGAAGAATTGAGGGACTTTTTAGACAGACTCGATTTTGATTTTAGCGACAGCGCCCAAGACGGAAGTTTGTGGGAAGTCACGCATGACGGTAACAGTTTAAAAATTAAAGACGTAAATTGCGGAATTTACGGATACGAGGGCTAAGGAAAGGGAAACGTGCCTTGCGGATACGGAAAGGCTGTCAATTGCGGTTATAAAATCGATTTCGGCGGAAACGAATTATCGAAAAGCGAAGGCTGGGGAGCGGATTCGTTTGAGGGATATTACCAAAACGGAGTTAAACACGGTAAGGGTATTTATCGATTTGCCAACGGAACGGAACTTGAAGGGGAATGGGAAAACGGTGTGCTGAAATCGGGAACGTATAATTTTTATTTTTCTGAGGACGGGAAAAAGAAGTCATATCGATATACGGGAAACTTTGCAAGAAACAATTGCGGCGAGTATCTGCCCGACAGCACCGGCAAGATTTTGTATGATAACGGCGACTGTTATGAAGGAGACATATCCGGTGATTGGGAGCATCTGAAAAAAAACGGCATCGGCGTTCTTACAAGCGCTGACGGAAGCGTTTCGGACGGTTATTTTGAAGACGACAAATTTTACGGCGCTGTTTAAACGTGAAAATATCAGCCAAGTTTAAGAGTGGCACGGCTTCAACCGATATATGGTGAAGCTGTAAATTTAAGTCTAATTCGATTTTTAAAGGAGAGATATGACGGATATCGAAAGAGCGGTAACCAATAGCCTTACCTTTTATGAAAAACTAAATGATTCACAAAAGAGGACGATTGCGGATAACGCAATCCTCAAAAGACTCAAGCAGGGCTACAACGTGCATAGCTCGAGCGAGGAGTGCACGGGGCTGATTATCGTGCGCTCGGGCGAGCTGAGGGTATATATGCTCAGCGAGGACGGCAGGGAGATAACTCTTTACCGCCTGTTTGAAAACGACGTGTGCGTGCTTTCCGCTTCCTGTGTTCTCGATTCGATAACCTTTGACGTGTTTATCGACGCCGAAGAGGACAGCGAAGTTTTGATTGTAAATTCAAAAACGGTAAACGAAATCGCAAACGAAAACATATACGCCAAATGCTTTATGTTGAAGCAGGCGACAGAGCGTTTCTCGGAAGTTATGTGGGTTATGCAACAGATACTGTTTTTCAAAGCCGACAGAAGAGTCGCCATTTTTTTGATTGACGAAATGAACAAGACAAAATCTACGGTGCTCAATTTGACTCACGATAAAATCGCAAAATATATCGGCAGCGCAAGGGAAGTTGTGTCGAGAATATTGAAGTATTTTGAAAGGGATAAAATCGTAAAGCTTCAGCGCGGCGGAGTGGAAATTTTAGACAAAGCCGCCCTTATGAAAATGATTTAAATGTTAGGGCTTGATAAATCCAAGTTAAAACGGTGCTGACGTGCATTTAAGCAAGTTTCTGTCAGATAAATAAAAGACGGATTATACCGAATATCGGTAAATCTTTCAAAAGTGCAATTTAGAATCATTTTAAAGGCCTTAAATTTCATTAAGTTTAAAGGAAAAAGCCGAACGAAACCGTTCGGCTTTTCATAGGGGGAAAGGAGTATTTGGGCTACTATGCGTTGAGCATTTGCATAATTGCCGCTTTTGGTTTGTAGCCTATGGATTTATCGGCGATTTTGCCGTCTTTGATATACACCAAAGTGGGTATACTCATAACTCCGAACATGGCGGCAAGGTCTTGGTTTTCGTCAACGTTGACTTTGCACACCTTGACGGCGTCCTGTTCCTCGGCAATTTCATCGACGATGGGAGAGAGCATACGGCAGGGGCCGCACCAGCTCGCCCAGAAGTCCACCAACACGGGTTTAGTGGATTTTATGACTTCATTTTCAAAGTTTGCACTTGTAATGGTAGTAACTGACATAGATTTATCTCCTTTAAATTTATTTATGTTTTTATTATATTTAAAACAAAATAAAAATTCTGTAACTAAGTCACAAAAGCACTATTTTATTATTTGCAAAAAATACTTATATATAGGCAATAAAAATTTTCGATATTAAAAACGTTAAAACTAATTCATATTGAAAAGCATGCATAAACGTGATAAAATAATAAAAATTTGTTTTAAATCGACACTTATGCGAAAATTTGTCGTTCACTTTTTAAAGCCGCACCATTAAAATTAAGGCAGTTCAAAGGGAGGTTATAAAAATGAACACTGATAAAATTTATGCGGAAGCGGTAGCAAACGAATACTCTGTAAAAACGGCAACAAAGGTTACGGCATTAAAAAAGCTTGACCAAAAGGTGAAACTTTTTCCGACTGTTTTCACTTTTACTTTCGGAATCGTATCGGCTTTAATTTTAGGATTGGGTATGTGCTTTGTTTTGGGCGTACTTACAGAAATCGGTAGCGTGTCTATGGCGGTAGGAATTGTAGTCGGACTTTTGGGTATAGCAGGTATGTCTTTAAATTATCCGATTTATAAGCGTATTTTGACAAAGAGAAAGGAAAAATATGCGGGCGATATCATTTCGCTTGCCAAGGAAATTGCTGACGAGCAATAAAAAATTTTACGGGAGGGCGGTATTATGAATAAATCTGAAAGCAAATACTATAATACCGCCTGCCTTATGGACAGGGCATTGCTTGAACTGTTGGATAAAAAGCAGTTCGAATATATCACCGTAAAAGAGATTTGCGAAAGAGCCGGCGTTAACCGCTCCACGTTTTATCTGCATTACGAATCGACGGCAGACTTGCTCGAAGAGGCTATAGAGTTTCTTTTTTTAGAATTGAAAAATTATTATGCAAAAACGGACGCAATCGATATCGGGTGCGATTCCCTTGACGATTTGTTGTTGTTCAGGCATAAGTTTTCAATACCCTATCTTGAGTTTATAAAGGCTAACAAAAAAGCCTTTATGGCGGCAATAAATAATCCCGGGGTATTTAACGTTGAAAAAACTTTTGAAAAAATGTATCAGGAAATTTACCGTCCCATATTGGACAGGTATAGCGTTCCCGAAAATGAAAAGCATTATATGATTCAATTTTATATAAGCGGAATCCATGCCGTCATCAAGGAATGGATAAGAGGGGAATGCAGAGACGATATCAAATTTGTTGCCGATATTATCGTCAAATGTATCAATTATAAGTAGAAATATGATAAATGACGAGTTATTCCTTGAAAACGGCGAAAAGTCTAAGTCAGGATTTTTTAGAAGGCTCATAAAAGATTATCAATTCAGGACATTTTTCTTTGCCGTCTTTAGCGCTGTCTTTACAGCTATATACGGCGCTGTCAGCGGAGTCTTTGCGGCTATGGGCAATTCCGAGCTTGATTTTCTTACCGCTCTTCAAAATGCGAGCTTATCGTCTCCCTTTGACGAAAGCGTATACGTTAAATTAAATTCGATAGCTGCGTTGTTAGGAATTTAATAAGGTAAATACTAATGCAATTTTAACTTAAATTTATGTTTTCAGTTTAAAATCGGGATGGAATGTCCCGATTTTTATTTTTGTTTGCTATTATTTATGGCTTGATAAGTATATTTGCGGGATTTAAATTTGCATTTCGCTGCGGCGGTGAGAGAGTAAAAATTATATCGATGCCTGAATTTCGACGGCTTTAAAAAGAGAAAATAAAGGATAAAATCAAAATGTAATAAAAATGTAAGGAAATTGTCATAACGGTGTAATAATAGCGGGTTAAAATCAAATTGTAACTTGGGAGGAGTAATATGAAATATACCATAGCTTTAACCGGCGCATCCGGTAATATGGGTCGCGAAACGCTCAAAGAATTAATGAATTCGCCTGTGGTGGAAAAAGTTAAAATTCTTTGTTTGAACACGCCCGAAGACAAAAAATTCGTAAAAGCTCAAAAGAAACTGTTTAAAGGCAGGATTGAGGCATCGTTCGGCGATTTATCGGTTTTAGATGATTGTGAAAAACTTGTAGACGGCGCGGATTATTTGTTGCATCTGGCGGCTGTTATTCCGCCTCATTCCGACCACAGACCGGACCTTGCGGTAAAGTGTAATCTATACGGAACGAGAAATTTGCTTGAATGTTTAAAAAAGCGTCCCGATATAAAGTTTGTGCATATTTCCACGGTCGCCGTTTACGGACATCGAAACTACCGTCATCCTTGGGGCAGAGTGGGAGACCCGCTGTTGCCGAGCGTATACGACGTTTATGCTCAGTCTAAGATGATAGCCGAAAGAGAGGTAATGGAATCGGGTCTTGCCCATTGGGCGGTGTTAAGACAGACGGCTATGCTTCACAACAACATGATGAAAGACAATATGAAAGACGGGCTTATGTTCCATACCACGCTCAACGTTCCGCTTGAGTGGGTTACCGCTGAGGATTCGGGTTATCTGATGCGCAGAATAGTGGAGAGGGACGCCGCAGGTGAAATAGATGATTTCTGGAGACGTTGCTATAACATAGGCGGCGGCGCCGCAAACAGATATACGGGCTACGATACCTTTAACGAGGGATTTAAAATGATAGGCGGTTCAACAGAGCTGTTTATACAACCCAAGTGGTGCTCGGTCAGAAACTTCCACGGTCTTTGGTTTGCCGATTCCGACGAGCTTGACGAGATGTTCAAATATCAAAGACAGAGCGTGAAAGACTTCTGGGGACAGATACTTAGCCGTCACCGCTATTATTCGCTTGCTAAAGGAATATCTCCTAAGATAATAAGAAAATTTGCTATTGAGAGATTGCTAAGCGACGAAAACGCTCCTCTCAAATGGATAAAGAACGGCGAGGCGGGAAAGGTTAAGGCATATTTCGGCAGCGCTGACAACATAGACTGTTTAAGCGAAGGCTGGAAATATTATCCCGTTTTGGCAAAGGGTCAGATTGCGGACGGGAACATCAATTATGACGATTTAAAAGACATAAAGTTCGCAAAAGAAAACGGTATTTTGTTAGACCACGGTTTTGATGAAACAAAAAGCCTTGATAAAATCAGTTTGGACGATTTAAAATCTGCGGCGGCTTTAAGAGGAGGAAAATGCCTTGCAGAAAGCTTTAAAGATTTATATACGCCCGTAGAGTGGGAGTGTGCCGAAGGTCACAGATTTTCAATGTCGCCTTATACCGTATTGTTCGGAGGGCATTGGTGCAGCGAATGCGTAAAGCTGGGCGAATGGAATTTTGATAAATACGCAAAGAGCAATCCGTTTTACGCAAGCGTTTGGTATGACAGTCACGCAAAGGCGGAAAACACGAAATATTATTTTGTAGACGGTAAGCCGTGCTACACAACTTATGATGAGGTATATGCATGAAAACAGCTGTGATTTATTGTTTTTCGGGAACGGGAAACACTTTGAGAGTGGCAAACAATTTTAAAGATGCGATGGAAAGAAAGGGGACGGCGGTTACCGTTGCCGTTATCAAAAAGGGCGAGGAAGTGCCGTCCGAAAAGGATTTCGATTTTGTCGGTATTGCCTATCCCGTGCACGGATTTAACGCCCCTTTGCCTATATGGGACCTTGCCAAAGGTTTCCCCGTTGAAAATCAAAAGCCTTATTTTATGCTGAAAACGTCGGGAGAGGCTTTAAGACTCAACGATTCGAGCGGATACGGCGTCGATAAAATTCTGAAGAAAAAGGGATACCGTCTCACGAACGAATTTCATTATCTGATGCCTTATAACATTATATTCAGGCACAGCGACAGAATGGCTTATGAAATGGATAAGACGATGAAGGAGCGTGTTTTAATCGACGCCGATTTAGTGCTGAGCGGTGTGGAAAACCCGCCCGTGATTAAACGTTGGACGAGGTTCGTTTCAAAGATATTTAAAATAGAGCATAAGGCGATGCCTTACATAGGCAGGGGATTTAAAGTAGCAAAAGATAAATGCCTTGGCTGCGGTGCTTGCGTAAGAAACTGTCCCATGAAAAATATAAAAATGGAAAACTCTCTTCCCGTTTTCGGGAAAGAATGCGTAGGCTGTATGGGGTGTTCGTTCAACTGTCCCACCGCCGCGATAAACATAGGAATACTCAACGGGTGGAAGGTAAACGGAAGATATTCTTTTGAAAAACCCGATTTCGACGAGGGAGAATCGTTTGTCCCGAGATATTGTCGAAACTCATACAAGAGATATTTCAGGGTTGCCAAATCTTAGATTTAGAGGTATAATTATTAAAGAGATTGGGAGGATATATGCAAAATACGATTATTATTGCCGAGGACAATGCAGAACTTTCGGATATGATGAAAAACTATCTCGAGCAGGCAGGATACATAGTGCACCAGGCTTTCGACGGCGGAGAAGTCTTAAAGATTGCCCGAAAGTTCAAACCCGACTTGGTTTTGCTTGACATAATGATGCCGGTTCTTGACGGATATCAAGTGTGTCCCGCTCTGAGAGTTTTGGGCAATTTTCCTATCATAATCGTTTCGGCAAAAATACTCGAAGAAGAAAAACTCAAGATGTTCGAGCTTGGCGCAGACGACTATATCACGAAACCTTTCTCTTTCAAGGAAATGGTGGGAAGAGTTAACGCTCAGATACGCCGTTTCAAAAATTGGAATACGCCTACAGATTCCGAACGCCGTTACGGTCAACTTACCATAAATTCGACGCACTATGAAGCTAAGGTAGGTTCGGAAGTCGTTCCGCTTACGGCAAAAGAGTTTAAACTTCTTGACGTGCTTACTTTAAACGCTAACAGAATTTTTGATAAACAAAAGTTAATCGACGCAGTGTGGGGAACGGAAGAGTATATAGACGAAAACACCGTTGCCGTTACCGTCGCAAGGCTGAGAGATAAACTTAAACACTATTCTATAAACAACGTAGTAACCGTTTGGGGATTGGGTTATAAATGGCAGGATTAAATGGGCAAAAGGATAAATGAAATCGAAGCAGTTTTAACCCGTCTTGCAAACGGAAAAATAAATAATCCCGTCACCGAAGCGGAATGCAAAGACCCTGTTATGGTGGAAAAACTCGAAAGATTGCGTTGGGAACTGATTAAGGCCAAAGATAAAGAATACGAGATGCAACGTAAAAACCGAGAAGCCATAGCTGCGGTCGCACACGATTTAAAGACGCCTATTTCCGTTATAGCCGGTTATACGGAGGCGCTTTCCGACGGTTTGGGGAAAGAGGAATATTATCAAAAAATATTAGAGAACACATCCTCTATGAACGAGATGGTTTTGTCTCTTATGGAAGCGGAAACGGCGGCAAACGAAACGAGTCACCGAGAGAGAGTGGAAACCAAGGAGCTTTTTTCGGGTCTACTGAAAAAATTTGAACCGCTTGTGCTTGAGGCTAATATAAAATTTAAGGTTTCAAGAATTCCCAAGGCATACGTCAGAGTAAACACAAAAGATATCGAACGCGTATTGCAGAATTTAATCACTAACGCTGTGCGCTATTGCCGACGAGGCGGTAAGATTGAAATATCTTTTTATATGCGCAGGTCAAAGTTTTACGTCAAAGTAGAAGACAACGGACAGGGAATGAGTCCCGACATCGCCGCCAAAGTATTCGACAGATTTTACAGAGAGGACGAGTCGAGAAGTAAATCCCATTTCGGATTGGGACTTGCCATAGCGAAAAATATCGTGGAAGACCACGGCGGAAAAATAAAAGTTTCGTCAAGACAGGGTAAAGGTTCCGCTTTTATTTTTTATCTGCCCATCGAATATACGCCGTATGAAAGAAAAAGGTTTTTATCCGAAAAGTTCGACGACCTCAAAAGACGCCCAAAGGTTATTATTATGCTAATTTTCGGATGGATACATTGTTGGCTTTACCGCTTCAGTAAATACGGTTTGACAAAAACGCCCACCACTTTATTCGGTGCTTTTATCTCTTGTATTTTATTTCCGTTTTTTTGGATTATCGACCTTTTCGACGTGCTCATAACCGGGGAGATAACTTATTTGTGCGATTGAGCTCATATAAATGACTATTGACACCTACGCCGTTTTGATTTACGATAGTTTAAACAAAACGGTTTTTTTCGGTAAATTATGACAGCCGAAATTTTAAGCCGCAAAAAGGGAGGGATAATGAAATCTAAAAGAATTGTTTTAAACATATTGCTTTTGATATCTTTACTCGTGCTTATCGTGGCGGTGTTTTTGCCGCTGTTTCGGTCAAATAACGGAGTTGCGGTTTCGATGGGAAACGGCAGATTTGAAATTTTTGACGTATTGGTCAGAGGGGACGCTCAGACTGCCGCGTTTTTTGCCGGCGTTTTCAGCGTGATGCCATATATATTGCTTGTGCTCATTTTGGGGGCGTTCGGCTTAGCCGTTGCTTTGCTCGTCATAGAGTTGAAACATAGAGCCAAATCAAAGAAACTTGAAACAGAGGGCAAAGAGGCGGAGGAACTTATCGTTTCCGACATGAGAAACGAAAACGAAAAAAAGCCTTTAAAGAATTTTTTGCTTGCCTCGGAAATCATAATGAACGCCGCGGGAATTATTTCCGCTTTTACGGGGGCGTTTGCCGTCGTGTTGTTCGTCAGAACGATGATGGCGGGTAACGTAGGATATTTTGTCAGCTCGGGAAGCGTTTTGTTGCTTGTGTTCGGTGCCGTCTCGTTCGGCTTATCGGCTTATTTAATAGCCGATTTTAAAGGACTTAAAAAATTTAAAAACGCGCGTTACGGCTCAAAAAATTATGTTGCTTCAAATGACGGTAATAAGAAAACATACGGCAATACGGACAACGTTAAGGTTGACCCCGATAATCCGTTTACCGACCCGAGATTTAATCCATATCTTAATATACCTCAAACTAAGCCTCAAAACTCAGACCCGAATGAGCCTGCGCCGACTCAAAAGCCGTTGGACGGGGGACAGTCGGATATCGGGCAGTCGGATGTTGAAAAGGATAAAGAAAATTAATTACAGTTTAAAAATCCAATTAAAAAATCAAAAGCAAAAGCTTTTGATTTTTTTATCGTCGTTTTAAATTGCCGCTTAAAATTGTAAATCATTCAGTTTTCAGCGCCGTGACGGGATTCTTTTTCGATGCGATAATCGCGGGAATCGCTCCCGATATCAAAGTGAGCAGTAGCGAGAATCCGAAAAGCAACAGGGCATGCCACCATGTGGGGAGTATCAGTTTAGATATTCCGAGCGTCGATTTTAATATTGCGTTTATTGGGAGTGCGAGTATGTTTGAAAGAACTATTCCCACTATGCTTGCAAAGAAGCCGAGCAAAAGCGATTCTACGTTAAATATTCTCATTATATCAAATTGTCTTGCACCGATGCTTCTGAGTATTCCGATTTCCTGCGTTCTGTCCTGAACGGTTGAATACATTATTATAGCAATCATGAACATTGCCACTATGACGGAAATGAGCGTCATAGAAATAAGTATTATCGAAACGGTGTCAACCGTCTGACTTAACGAATTGACAATCGCCGTCGAATTGTCGGTAAATGTTACTTGGTTTATCGGCATAGCGTTGTATTGATTGTTATATGCGTTTAGCATATTCGTTATTTTTTCTTTTGATTCCACCGAATTTGCATAAATGTAAATATATTCGGGAGAGTCGGTATCCTGCACCTTAAAAAGATTTTTGAGCAAATAAAAATAGTTGTTGGGATTGCTTGACGTGAGGCTTACGCTCAATTCCGTTCCGCTTATGACGCTGTAGACCTTTTTTTGCGATGCGGGAATATCGGGGTTGTCCTTAATTTCAAGATAATGCATATAACTTGCAACCTGAGCCAAAACCGCCGGCTGAAGCGAATTTTGCTCTATAAACGAAACGGCAAATTCGCTTGGATATACCACCGTACCTTTTAAACAGCCTGCCGCAACTCCTTGTTTTTGCCTTAAAATGCCGCTTATTCTTACCGTCATTCCTCTTTCTTCAATTAAATCGTCTATTTTGGAATCGTCTGTTTCAAGATAATAGAAACCGGTTTCCTCGTTAAGGTCGTAATATGCCGAAGGAGTCATTACTTTAAACTCCATTCCTATAAAGTCGTCGAAAGAATATACGGTTTTTTCCGATTCCGTCGGGTTGATAATAGCGCTGATAAGTTCGTTTATGTCTATGACTCCGAGAGCATAGAGGATATAGTCGTCTATCTGATTGTAGTTATCTACGACGAGCATAATATCGTATATGCCGTCGGTTGAATCGGAAGGGTAGCTGCCGTAAAGCAAATCGTATTGTGTCTTGACTGTATCTATTGCCGGCATTTGCTCCCAAATCTGAATGGAACTCAGCGTTCCCGTAAGACTTTCTTTCATTTGGTCGGAAAGGGACGCTCCGAGTGATTCGATATCCGTCATAAGGCGGCTGGAGAACGGATTGACCATTGTATACGTTTCGGCGGTAACGTCAGAGCCTTCTTGAGTTATCGTGTCAAGCATATAAATATCGGGGTTCAGGGCATAGTCGTATTTTATGTATCCGTAGCTATCGTCCATATTTTTGTCGAGATACTGTTTGAGCAGCATAGTGTTGTTGTCGCCCAAAAGTTTGTCCCTGTTTTGAAGCATTGAAGCCAAAAGCGTATTGATATAAATCTCTTTTGCGGCAGTATAGGCGGGACGTGACGAGCCGGAGTCTGAAAGTATATTCAAAATGTTGGAAACGTTAATCGAGCTCGGGTCAAAATTGTCCATATCGTCTATGTTTTCAAAAATATCGTTAAACAGGGTATTTGTCTTTTGAACGGTGATGGGATACTGAGCAAGAGATTGCTCTTCGTAAGACGTGATATATGTGTCAAAGCCGTTTTGAAAGCCTAAGACCACGGCGACGCTTATGATTGCAATTGCTCCTGCGACAACTGTCATTATCGTTCTGCCGAGTTTGCTGTAAAGATTTTTGAGACTCAGTTTTATCGAGGCGATAAACGACATGGACGGCTTCTTTTTTCGATTTCGGGGTGGCGTTGATTTATTTCCGTCTTTTTCATCGCAGTAAGAGACGCCGCCATTGCTTGCACAATCATCGGTATAGGACAGGGCTTGTTTCGTTTTATCGGAGTCGGTAAAATCTTCGTTTGCGTTTTCCGAATTTTTATTTTGCGAAAGCATACCTTCTGCATTCTTGACGTCGGATAACACATTTGCCGAGGTTTGAGAGTCTGATAACGCGGCTTCGTTTTCCTTGTCGTTCATATCGAACAAAAGCTCGTCGACGGGCGGTGCCGTCGGAGTGTTGTATTCGTCGGAAATTATTTCGCCGTCTTTAATTTTAATTATCCTGCTTGAGTATTCGTATGCGAGTTCGGCGTTGTGAGTGACCATAAGAACGAGTTTGTCTTTGGCAAGATATTGAAGCAGCTTCATAATCTGCACGGAATTTTCACTGTCAAGCGCTCCCGTAGGCTCGTCCGCCAAAATTATTTCGGGATTATGCACGATTGCCCTTGCTATTGCGGCTCTTTGCATTTGTCCGTTGGATAGTTGGTTTGGCTTCTTTTTTATCTGGTCGGAAAGGTTTACCATTTTAAGCGCGGCGAGAGCCTTTTGCTTTTTTGTCTCTCTCGACATTCCGACGAGCGATAAAGTAAGTTCAACGTTTTCAAGTACGTTAAGCTGCGGAATAAGGTAGTAGCTTTGGAAAATAAAGCCAATATAATTGTTGCGGTAATAGTCCCAATCCGTCGCTTTGTAGTTTGCGGTGGAGATGTCGTTGATAATAAGCTCTCCCTCGGAACTGTCTAACAGTCCGCCTATGATATTGAGAAGAGTGGATTTTCCGCATCCTGAGCCGCCGAGTATGGAAACTATTCCGCTTTCGCCGAATTCGACGTTGACTCCTTTCAAAGCCACGGATTCGACGTCGCCGTTTTTATAGGTTTTTGAAACGTTGATAAGCTTTAGCATTTTTACCCCTTTCTCCGCTTTTTATATAGGGTAGTTTAAAGTATAAGTGTTTCAGCTTGAATTGTCGGAATTAAAGCGAATATCGGCCTTAAGCATTATATTTTAATATTCGCGCTTTGTAAGGCAGAAACAATATATATAATAATATAAAATGCTACATATATCAAGACTTAATATTGACTTCTCTTTGCGGTTATAATAAAATAACGTTATGGACGCATCGATTGACAAGTTGATAAAAAAAGCAAACGAAGGTTTAGCGGACGCTCAGTGTCAGCTTGCTTTTTGTTATCTTACGGGTGACAGGGTGGAAAGAAGCGATATAAAGGCTTTTTATTTTTTTTCGGAAGCCGCCAAGCAGAATAATCCCGTTGCTCAATTTAAGCTCGCGCGTTTTTATAAAGACGGAATTGTCGCTCAAAAGGACCCCGAAAAAGCTTTTAAACTGTTTTCGCTTGCAGCGGAAGGCGGAGTCAATGACGCCTTGTTTGATTTGGGCGTATGTTACGCAAAAGGAGAGGGGATAGAGCAGCGTTATGACCTTGCCGTTACTTGCTTTACTCGTCTTGTCGATAATCCCGACGCCATAAACAATCTTGCCGTCCTATATCATAAAGGTCTCGGTGTGGAGCAAGACGTTTCAAAAGCCGCCTCTCTTTATGAAAAAGCGTCAAGTCTCGGCAGCTATGACGCTACGTTTAACCTTGCGCTTTTATATCTTGCGGGTGAAGAAGTCGCATCGTCGCCCGAGCGTGCGCTTGTGCTTTTAAACAAGGCTTTGGACGGCGGAGTAAACAAGGCTTTATGTTATTTAGGTAAAATTTACGAAGACGGGATAGGTGTTGCCGTAGATACGGATAAAGCGTTTGAATATTATAAAAAAGCGTCTGATTTAAACGTTTTGGAAGCATATCCGCTTTTGGGAAATCTTTATGTTTTTTATGAAGGATACGGCAGTGAGGGCGAGGCGTTTGAATTGTTTATGAAATCCAAAAATCTTCCGGAATCCAAAAGGTTGCTGGGCTTTTGCTATGAAAACGGCATAGGGACGGACGAGGACGCCTATAAGGCGACAGAGTGGTATAAATCCGCCGCTGAGGACGGCGACGTCATTGCTCAGTATAATCTTGCGGAGTGTTACAGGACGGGTAGCGGTGCGGTAAAGGATACGAATCTTGCGGCTTATTGGTATAAAAGAGCCGCTCGCCAAGGCGATACCGATTCTATCGAAGCGCTTGAAAGGTACTTTGAAAACTTGTAAAAATCCGAAAATTCAAGCGATTTTCGTTTAAAACTCGCCAATAGGAAATCGGATATAAAGTCGTAAAATTATTAAAAGCGTGTTATACAAAAAAAGCTATAGTGCTTAAATTAAATTGCTTTAGTATTAGCGACTTGAATTTCAAATAAAAAAAGCTCCGAGTGTCGGAGCTTTTTGTTTTAAGCAATTAAAAAGAATATATTCTATTATGCGTGTTTTATCGGTTTGCTTTAATTCGGAAAGCCGTTTGTTGACAAACCGCTTATTTTTTTGCTTTATCCTCTTTTGGTTTTTTAAAGCCTTTTATAAATTTATTAAATCCGCCGCGTTTTCCGTTGAACATCTCTATAAGTCCTTCAACCGATTTCGCCGAAATCATACCGCCCGTAAATCCGTAAAAACTTCTTATAGGCATATCGTCGACGGACGCTAAAAGCATATCTTTGTTTTGACTGCTTCTCGATACAACCTTTACGCCGAAGTGCAAAAGGTTTTGAATAAACTTGCCCCATCTCGATATGGATACGTCGCCGACGGTGCAGTTAACGTTAAATTCGCCTTTTTTATAAGGTGAGTTGTCGGGGAGCGGAGCTTTGTATAAGACTTCGAACTGCTCGGCGGGAATATCGAATTTTTCATCAACGAGTGTGTAATAGCAAGGTGCGCTTTCGCGATAGTCGGGCACTTTAACCGACGGTGCGGAAGATTCCACGCTGACCGTCTTTTCAAGGCGGATATCTCTTGATGATGCGCCCACCATAATTTTGAAGTCGCCGCTTTCCACGTGCCAATCTTTGATATCGACGTTGTAATAGGCAAAGCAACGCTTGTCAAGGGTAAACTTAATTTCTTTCGATTCGCCTGCTTTAAGGAAAACTTTACTAAAACGCTTCAATTCCTTTTCGGGGCGGAATATTGTCGACTCGACGTCGGATATGTATACCTGTGCTACTTCCGCACCGTCAATGCTTCCCGTGTTTTTAATTTTAAACGAAATTTCCACGGAGTCGGTATCTTTAAATTTTTCTTTTGATAATTTAAGGTCGCTGTATTCAAACGTGGTATAGCTTAGTCCGTATCCGAACGGGAACATAACGTCGCGCTTTGCCGTGTCAAAGAAACGGTAGCCCACATAAACACTTTCGCGGTATTCAACCGTTTTCGGTCCCATAGGGAAGTATTTGCTTGCTATGTTATCGTGAAGTCTTAGCGGCCACGTTTCGGCAAGCTTGCCGGAAGGATTGACGTCGCCGAATATCACGTCCATAACCGCTTCACCCACGGCTTGTCCGCCGAGATAGGCGCATAACAGACCTTTTGCGGCGGGAGCTATCTCTCTCATGTCGACGGGGGAACCGCCCGAGAAGACGACAGCGACGTTTGAATTGACTGCCTGAATTGCGTCAAACAGTATTTCGTGTCCGTTGGGCATATTGAGATGTTTGCGGTCAAAACCTTCGCTTTCGTATGAATCGGTAAGGCCGATAAACAGCAAGACTTTGTCGGCGTCCTTTGCGATTTTAACAGCCTTTTTGATAAGCGATTTATCATAGCCGTTTCCCTTTAAGGTGTAGCCGTCGGCGTATGTATATTCTCGGTTTGCATTGCTCAATGCCTCGATAAACGATACGGGCTTTTTGTATGGATTTATGTTTGACGAACCGGCGCCTTGATATCTCGGAACTTTGGCAAGCTGTCCGATGACTGCGATTTTTTCGCCCGATTTTACGGGAAGGATATTTTCTTCGTTTTTGAGCAACACCGCTCCTGCCGCTCCGATTTCACGGGCGAGAGTGTGGTGAGCTTCAAAATCCGCCTTGTGATTTTCCACTTCCTTTGCTTTGCATTCAAAGGCAAATTTTATCATTCTGAGAGCAACTTTGTCGAGATCGGCTTCGTCAAGCGTTCCGTTTCTGACCGCTTCCACGATGAGCTTGTCGTTAATGCCGTTATTGCCGGGCATTTCAAGGTCCAGACCTGCTTTTACGCCTTCCACTCTGTCGTTTACCGCGCCCCAGTCGCTGACGACGATACCTTTAAAGCCCCATTCGTCACGGAGCACTTCGGTGAGCATACGTTTGTTGTCGCAAAGGTATTTTCCGTTAAGGCGGTTATAGCTTGCCATAACGGTGGTGGGTTGCTCGTCTTTTACGATGTTTTCAAAAGCGGGAAGATAAATTTCTCTTAACGCTCTTTCGTCGGCTATGGTGTCGACGCTCATTCGTATGTGTTCTTGATTGTTGGCGCAGTAGTGTTTTAAACTGACGCCTATATTTTCGCTTTGAACTCCGTGCACCCAACCTTTGCCGATTTCTCCTGCGAGGTAGGGGTCTTCGGAAAAATATTCAAAATTTCTTCCGCAAAGGGGGGAGCGCTTTATATTGACGCCGGGTCCCAAAACAGTGGATTGTCCTTGCTCCTTTGCTTCGTCGGCAATTGCTTTGCCGGCTTTTTCTGCCAAGGACGGGTCCCAGGTGGAACAAAGAGTAACTGCCGTAGGGAAACAAGTAGCCGGTTCGCTTTCGTTCATTATATTTGTGCCTCTGCCTGCTTTTTCCTTTCTAAGCCCGTTAGGTCCGTCCGTCATCAAAACGGAGGGAACGCCGAGTCTTTTTATCTCTTTGGTAAGCCAAAAAGTTTTGCCCGAGCATAGAGAGGCTTTTTCCTCTAATGTCATCTGTTTTAAAATTTCGTCGAAATCAGGGACATTTGCGACCGCATTGTCGGCAGTTAACTGTTTTGAGTTTTCCTTGTTATCCATTTAAAGAATTCTCCTATATCATAATTAAAACTATTATATCAAAGTTATATCTTTATTGCAATACCGATTTTAATCTAAAATTCATTTTAAACACAAAAAGAATAAAAAAAATTTTTTGTTTTGATTATTTATTGTTGCGGCAATTTCTTAAAAACCTAAAAAGAGAAAAAATATAAAGGCGGACACAAATAAAAAAATGCAGGTTTGGGCAAAACAAACAAAATTGCAAAAAAATTTTAAAAAAAATTAACAATTCGGTTGCCAAATTCGATAAACAATGGTATATTTGTCAATGTCGAAGTCATGCTTATGCGGGAGTGACTCAGTGGTAGAGTGTCACCTTGCCAAGGTGAAAGTCGCGGGTCCGAATCCCGTCTCCCGCTCCAAAGTGTTAGCACGAGCTTTCACACAGACTTGCCAGCCCCTGCCTTTCGGCGGGGGCGAGACGCAAGAATGTATGCGCTGTTAGCTCAGTTGGTAGAGCAACTGACTCTTAATCAGTGGGTCCCGGGTTCGAATCCCTGAAGGTGCACCATATTCCTCCTTAGCTCAGTTGGTAGAGCATGCGGCTGTTAACCGCAGGGTCGTTGGTTCGAGTCCAACAGGGGGAGCCA
>ERZ779737.1108-NODE-1108-length-22082-cov-2.354383_pt1 | contig 22082 bp, 25 predicted proteins | sample MGYA00511889_ERZ779737 | MGnify/ENA primary metagenome ERZ779737 (study PRJEB29588, sample SAMEA2163575) | human gut metagenome | biome: human gut; feature: human-associated habitat; material: faeces | place: Denmark | collected 2008/2010 ...
AGCCTTTTGCGGAAAACTTATTTTTAGGAGAAATAAAATGGATAAATTCCCACTGACCAAGAAAGGATTTTTACGGTTAGAGCAGGAACTCAAGACCTTAAAAGGTGTTGAGCGGCCCAATGTTATCGCCGCCATCGCCGAGGCGCGTTCGCATGGCGATTTATCGGAAAATGCCGAATACTCGGCAGCTAAAGAAAAACAAGGCTTTATTGAAGGGCGGATTCAGGAGCTGGAAGCCGTCGTCAGCCGGGCACAAATTATTGACCCGGCAGAAATGAGCGGCGACGTCATCCGTTTCGGTGCAACTGTTTCCGTCGTTGACGTTGATACGGATACCGAAAACTGCTACCAAATTGTGGGCGACTATGAAGCCGACATAAACGACAACAAAATTTCTCTGTCCTCGCCGCTGGCAAAGGCTCTGATTGGCAAAGAAGTCGGCGACGAAGTTGTCTATATGGCTCCGGGCGGCAAAAAGACGTTTGAAGTACTAGAAGTTTCGTATATCTAAAAACTTCCGCGGTAAAACCTTATATCAAAGCCAGGACAAATTCCTGGCTTTTTTCATATTAAGGAGAATCGACAATGAACGATACGACAGAAACCGGCGACTGCCATTACGACTATGCCAACAAATGTGACTGTTCTGAAGACGATAAATGCGGCTGCACATTTCCCAATAATCTTGCCCACGATTACAGTCCCGGATGTTTTGAGGAAAAGGAACCGCTCCACCCCCATATGGAATTGACAGTAGGAATGGCGGCACCGGATTTTACTGCCCCGGCAGTCTTAAGCGACAACACGCTTGTTGAACATTTCAACTTTTACAAATACACCAGAGGAAAGCTTGCCGTTCTGTTCTTTTACCCTGAGGATTTCAGTTTCACCTGCCCGTCCGAACTGCTGATGCTTAATCGGGAACTTAATGCCTTCTCAAAACGCAACACTCGCGTTTTGGCCATTTCGACGGATTCAGTACACTCACATCTGGCTTGGAAAGAACTGCCGCCGGAAAAAGACGGCGTCTCGGACATAAACTTTCCTATGATTGCCGATCTTGATAAAAAAATTTCCGCCCATTACGGTATTTTAAGCAAAAAAGAAACCGCCCTGCGTGCCACTGTCATCATTGACGAAAAAAAGATAATCCGCCATATGAGTATTAACGACAACAAAATTTGGCGCAACCCGGAAGAAACCCTCCGTATTCTTGATATCTTAAACCAAAAAAACGATACACTTACCTCATGCCCTAAAGGCTGGAAACAAAACTTTTTCTTTGAGCGTCCTGAACCCGAAAGTCTGACTGAAATGTTCAGCCATCGAGATAATTAACATTTCTTATGCCGCCACTTTTCTGCATTATATATCTGGCTTCCGGCATACCTCTGGCGCAAAACCTGACTTTTCCCGCGTTTCCGCCGGATACGAAAAAAGACGCTGTAAACCAGCGTCTTTTTAATCAAAATGGCGGTGTAGTAAATCCCAACGGTATTGAGCATACGAAAGAGCAAAATTTCGCTAATATTTTACACCGATGACCACAAATCTTTTCGATTCCTGAATCACAAATGTATCATTGCCTCACTGCAATAACAGGGAATCTACAGGGATATTTAATCAGATTTTATGCGCAAAATCTTCGTAAATGTACAGCTTCTCTCAAATAGCTCCTATCTAGCCACAAATTTATCAGGGATATTTTGATCAAAGAACAGGGATTTTATCTATTAACATTTCTAAAAATAGTTACTCATAATCTTCAAGATTGAATTCTGTGCTTAGAATGTAACTTTTAATATATGGTTTTTGATATTTTTTACGAACACAGTTAAATGATAAATAAGCGTCCTTATTTAATTGTTTTACGAAGCATAATATCTGTAAAAATCGATCATTTACAGAGATGTGCGCATATTTTCCATCAAAAGCACCAGCCAACGGTGCATCATCGTATATTCGTTGTCTTTCAGAATATTTAAACTCAAAAACACTTGGATCAGAAGGATTGGGATGTTCAAATTTTGTAAAAGCGTAAATAGGAACATAAGTTCCTTTGGGATAATTTTTTGTACTTGAAAAAACGACTTCACCTTTAAGTTCTAAAAATTCAGATTGATCATCTCTGTATCCTTCAGGAAAACGCTGAAAACTTAGAGAAAGATCAAAATCTATAATTTTAATCACAAATATTATTCCCACTTCATCCCATTTAGTCATAAAAGCCAATATTACCCATGCTAAAAAATTAAAATTGTGTTAATAGAAGAGTTTTATTCCTGGACATTAAAAATATTTTACCCTATTTTAATAAATAGTAAATTAGAGTAAAATATGATGAATTGTAAACTAAAATTTATAGACTTATTTGCCGGTTGCGGCGGACTCTCTTTAGGATTAATGAATGCCGGCCTAGAGGGAATTTTTGCTATTGAAAAAACAGAAGATGCCTTTAAAACCCTTATTCATAATTTAGACCACAAGAAAATAAAAAATGGATACAAATGGCCAATATGGCTACCCCAAAAAAACATGACGACTCGAGATTTACTTGATAATTATCAGTCTCAATTACAAGAATTAAAAGATAAAGTAGATTTAATTGCAGGAGGGCCACCTTGCCAAGGTTTTTCTTTTGCTGGTTTAAGAAACCCTAACGATCCTCGCAATAGACTTACCGAAGAATATATTGAAATAGTATCAATCATAAATCCTAAATTCTTATTGTTAGAGAATGTCAAAGGATTTCAAGCTGCTTTTAAAAAAAATGGTGCCTCAACACAAGCATATTCAGAGTATGTTGTTGAGAGATTATCAAACCTAAATAAAGGGTATAAAGTTTTCAGTAAAGTTTTACCAGCCTCTTTATTTGGCGTTCCTCAACCACGCCCTAGATTTATAATGATTGCAGTGAGAAATGACATTGCTCAAAAAATATCTTACACTACTTTAGGAAACGAAGAATTCTACCAGAAAATTCTTCAACATGCTGATAAATTTAAAAAAGAGAACAATTTATCAAAGATTACCGTTCTGGGTGACGCAATTGGTGATCTAGAAATCAAAGGAAAAAAACTTATTGAATGTATTGATAGCAAAAATTTTAAACAAATAAATTATACCGAGCCTAAGATTCTTAATCCTTATTTGAAGCTTATTCGACGCAATGTAAAAAAGGATTTTATGCCTGACAGTCTTCGTATTCCAAACCATAAAAAAGAAACCAGAAGTAAATTTGAGTATATATTGCAGAAATCAATCAAAGGGCATACTCTTTCAAAAGAACTCAGGGAAGAATTGCATATAAAAAAACAATGTTTTACAGTATTATCACCAAAAGCATTATCTACAACGATAACGACTCTTCCCGATGATTGTATGCACTATTCTGAACCAAGGGTTTTAACGGTTCGAGAAAATGCCCGAATACAATCTTTTCCGGATTGGTTTGAATTTAAGGGTAAATATACAACAGGTGGCGATAGACGTAAAATAGAGTGTCCTAGATACACTCAAGTAGGTAATGCTGTTCCGCCTCTTATGGCAGAAATACTTGGACAGTCAATATTAGCTATGGAAAGATTAATCAATGAATGAGCAACAAAAACTATTTTTTCAAGTAAATGCAGGAATTAAGAATATTGTAGGTAAAGAGCTTATTCATAGTGATAGTATCGCCATAATTGAACTTATCAAAAATTCAAAAGATGCAGATGCCACTAAAAGTACCATACAGTTTATAAATGAACAAAAAAGTCAAGATTCATCTTTAATCATTTCTGATAATGGTAAAGGAATGTCTTTAAACGATCTGAAAAATAAATGGCTAAATGTTGCATATTCTGAAAAAAAAGAAAATATGCTTAATAAATTATATGCTGGCAATAAGGGAGTCGGTAGGTTTAGCTGTGATCGACTTGGAAAAAATCTTACATTATATACCAAAGCTCAAGAGGGAAATTACATAAAACTCTCCATAAATTGGGAAGATTTCGAAAATAAGGGAATAAATGATGAGATGTCTACAATCCCTGTTCTTGCACAAGAATTATCAAAACACGATTTTTTACAGGAAATAAATGTTCAAAATTTTACAACAGGAACAATTCTTAAAATTGAAAATCTAAGAGAGACATGGCCCACAACGAAATTACGAAAACTAATTGCAGAACTAGAAAAATTTTCGCCATCTATTGATGATGATTTTAGCATCTTTTTATATTCAGATAATCAAGATAACACCATTGCAAATAAGCTTAATAAACGTATCGAAAATAATATTTTAGAAAAAGTTTCTTTTAAAACTACACACATTGAATCTTCTATTGATGCTGAAGGAAAAAACATCAATACAACTCTTTATTATCAAAATAAAGAAGTGTACCGCTACTCAGTGAGAAACCCTTTTCCTAAATTAAAAAACATAAAGACAGTAATCCATTATATTGACCCACTAGCCCGCTCTTATTTTACAAGGACTGTTGGTATTACCCCCGTAGAATATGGTTCAATTTTTCTGTTCTATAATAATTTTAGAATATCTCCTTATGGAAATGTTAAGAATGATTGGTTGGGATTAGATCAACGAAAAGCTCAAGGACGCGCGCGATATTTTGGAACTCGAGAGCTTTTTGGGCGTATTGATATCATTGATAAAGATAATACTTTTGAAGTTTTATCCAATCGCGAAGGACTAGCCCAAAATCAAGCATTTATAGACTTAGTTGCCTATGATAAAGAAGATAAAACCACCATCTTAATTGATGAAGAAGATGAAGATAGAGAAAGTTATGGCTATATTACCAATATTATCAGACAATTAGAAAATTTCGTTGTAAATGGTTTAGAATGGAATAGATTATTTGATAAACAAAATCCTTCTTCAACAAAAGTTATATCCGAAAACGATGTTCTAAAAAACCCCGAGCGTTACACAATGCGCCAAATATCACCTGAAAAAGTTAAAGCTGCTTGCGAAAAACTGCTAAAATCTAACTGGAAAATATCCGACATTCAAATTAATGAAGATCTCATTTCTCATATTTTTTCAGAAGCCCAACAGAAATATGAAGAATTTTTAAATGACTTCATGGAAAAAATAAAAGACAAATCATTTACGGAATTATCTGCCACTCAAAAAGGAAATGTTCGAAAAATAATTGAACGAGAACGTCAGGCGACTAAAATTGCAGAAAAAGACAGAGATATTGCTGAACAAAAAGCAAAATATGCAGCTGAACAAGCAGATCGAACGCAACAGCTATTTGAAGCCGAAAAACGTCGTAGCAGCTTTTTAGAAGAGCTTAATTCTCCCAAAGTAAATTTTGATGCTCTCGTTACTCATGTAATCAAACAATTTTCTCAAGGTATGAAAAGAAATATTGATGCAACATTAAAAATGTATTACCAAAGTTCAGAAAATACAAGCAAAGAGGAGTTAATTGAAGTATTAGAAACTTTATCGTATGATCTTTCTATAGTAACAGAAACAGCTTCCATTGCTCAATATGCAAATTTTGATCTAAAGGTTTCGTATATTGACGACGATATTTATGCTTTTATTGAAGACTATGTTAACACAATCGCATCCAAACAAAAACGATGGGGTCTAAATATAACATATATTAACTCTGAGAGAGAAAATTTAAAAGTAGAGTTTTTACCATCCGAAATTTGTACTTTTATTTCTAACATACTTGATAATGCTCGAAAAAATAATGCTAAAAATGTAAAAATCATTTGCGGAAACAGAAAAATCATTTTTGAGGATAATGGAGATGGCTTTGATTTTCAAACATTTAGCGCAGAAGATTTTTTAAAGAAAGGCATTACGACAACCTATAATGGAAGTGGATTAGGATTATATCATAACAAAATTATTGCCGAGAAAATTAATGCAAAAATTAATTTAAGAAATAGTGAACAAAAAAAAGGAGCGATAATAGAAATGGAGTTCAATAAATGAAAACCGAGTATAAAGCGCTTTGGGTTGATGATAAACATTCTACCGTTATTGGCGAAAAAAAACTAATAGATAACTTTTTAAAAACAGAAGGTATAAAATTTACCTCTATTGATGTTACTATTAAACCTAGTTGGACAGCTGAAAAGGATGAAGTTTTTATTTCAGCTATCAATGATCCTGAACTAGATATCGCATTCATTGATTTCAATATGGCTCAAGATAAAAATGGTGCACAAATAATTAACTTCATTCGACAGGGGCAAAAACATTATCATTTACCAATTATATTTTATACTAATGAAACTAACGCATTAGATTTTTTACAAAAAAAGATCTTCGAATTAAATCAAGCCCAACCACTGCAAAACATTTTAGACGGTATTTATTTTTGTGATCGTGCTGACATTAGTCTGAAATCCATAAAAATTCTAGAAGGATTATTAAAAAAAGAAGAAAAACCCCAAAGAGGTAGAGGATTATTAATGGATCGAGTTAGTGAATTAGAAGCTTTAGTACTTAAAGCAATAGAAAAATATTGGAACAAACTACCTGAAGATAAAAAAGCTACAATAAGGCAAGATTTTGAAAATAAACTTCAAAAGCGTAAAGCTGACATTGAGAATTTAATTAAAATATTTAATGATGATTGCTCAGAAAATTTTGTAAAATTCATTATCGACAATAAATTAAAAATAGATTCTACAACTAGAACCATCTTGTTGTGCAAGATTTTAAAACATTTTTCAGAAATTCAACCTGACATAAAAACAAAATTGAATACATTATGTTCAGGAGAACCAACATCTTTATTTAAAATTAGAAACAATTATGCCCATAAGACATTAAAAGAAATAGAGCCTGAACATAATAAAGAAAGATGTATTTATATTAGAAAAGAAACAACAGCCCAATTGGAAAATATTAGAAAAATAATATAGTCAATTTTATGAAAGCCGTAATTTTTGATATAGATGGAACTCTTGCGGATAATTCAGAAAGACAAAAATATCTTTCTGAACTAAGATGGGACATGTTTTTTAATGAAATGGGAAATGATTATCCTGTTAAAGAAGTTTTAGAGCTTTATAATCTAATCAAAAATTCACAACAATATAAAATGATAATAGTTTCAGGACGTCCAGAAAAATATAAAAAGCTTACAGAGCAATGGCTTACATGGAATAATATTTATTATGATGATCTTTACATGAGAAAAGACGGTGATCAGAGAAAAGATAATGTGATTAAACAAGAAATCCTTAAACATATAAAAGAAAAGTATGAAATATCATTTGCTTTTGATGATAGAAAATCTGTCGTTGATATGTGGCGTGAAAATGGTGTGTTTTGTTTTCAATGTCAAGATCATAATTATTAATCTTCTCCACTGCGTCTCATATACCCCAAACACGATGAGGAAACGTCAATATTATTTAGAATAGTGCTTTTATTGATTATCTGATTGCCCCATTGGTCAACATCTTTGACAACTATAACATCCGCTCTGTCTTTTCCTTTTTTCAGGAAAGTATATTCAATATCGCCGACAGTCAAAACAAGCGTATCTGCGTCTTTTTTCTTAAATTGATAATTGTTTGCAGAAGCAAAATCAGAATTAAACTTTGCCGCATCTTCTATAAGAAACTGTACAAAGAAGATTATCGGACATTTATTAACCTTTACCCGCATAAAATCCGGAGCCGCCTGCTGCATTTTTCTTATAATCAGATTGTCCTCGGCTAAAAGCGCCGCAATCTTTCTATTTATCTGATTTTGAGAGGAAATTTCGCTCTTTAACTCCTTAAATTTTTCTATTTTCGGCGTATTTTTCTCTTTTTGCCGCGCCACAGTTTGATAATCCGCAACAATACGGTTTCCGTCATTCTTATCAAAATATTCTCCGTTTTCACAAATCTGATAGACTTGGGTAAAATAAGCAATTATTTTATCACGCTTCCAGCATGCAACAGCGCTGTCATTAGATTGTTCAGCAAAACCGGCAACGGTCAACCCCTTAGATATTTTACAGGCATTAAACTTTTCAGAACTTACCAATACGTCATCAAGAAGTTTCTCTTTCTTAATTAAATTATTTGTCTGCTCAATCTGTTCAGACAGCTTTTGTATTTGCTTGGCATTATCTTCCAGACATTTTTGATTTTCCGCCGCATAGAAAATGTCATAGCTTTCTTCCTTGAGCTGACGGCACGAGCGTATGAATACCTGTTCATCCAGAAAGCGAAATTCTGAAGAATCATTTAAGGAAACAAGATTACTCTGTTCTAATATCAGAGTACATCCGCCTATCAACAAAATCGCCAGCCAACTAATTTTCCGCATATCTGTTTCCTCTCATTATTTAAGCGTTGTTCTGTTATATTTTTCTTCCTTCTCGTCTTCAAAAATCTTAACAAGATGTCCGCAATGTTTACATTTTCGCCAAATTTCATAATGACGAACCAACACGGGAACCTTTACTTCCTCTAACCGCAGCACATTTCCGTTATTGTCTTTTATTTCTTCTTTTCTGGATTCGGTCATAACATCCGTATTCAACAGTTCTTTCTTTTCCTGCCGCATTACCCACCATTTTTTGCATTTCGGACAGCGATAATGCCAGATAACCCCCACCGCCTTAAAAAATAAATAAATCGCGACACAGATAATAAAGAGCTCATAATTATTCCGTTCGCTAACACTGTTTGCATTTTCCTGTGCCTGAACAGGAAAACATACAATAAAGCCTAAAAATAAGCATTTCCAAAACATTACATTACCCTTTTTCATATCTCAAATTCCGCAATTATCGGGTAATGATCAGACAAATCCTCAATCTCCGCCGCATAATCAACATGCGGATTATGAACAATAAACGTCTGGCTGGCAAACATCCAGTCTATCTGTCGATTGCCATTATGTTTAAATGTTGTTTCATAACTACCGTCAGGAAAATGCCCCAAACAATCCTTGAGATCAAAGGTTACCAACCGCTCAAAAAAGTTAAAATTCTTGCGCAACTCCCCCTTATCCCATTGCGGCCCGGCATTCCAATCGCCGGCAATAATAAATCTTTTGGCAGAAGAAAAACCGTCCAGCAGCGGCGCGGTATCAGATAAACAACGATGCAGATTGGCCAGATACGAAAAAGCCGTTACTTTTTCATAATCGCAGACATTTTTGCCATACATGGAAATAACGGCAATGTCCGTTCCTGCAATCTGTGCAACAGTCATGCTTCCCGGATAGGCCGTGCTATATTTTAACTCAATTTTGTTCAAATTGACATTCTCGGCAGCCAATATCGCCGTTCCCCATTTAGGACGGCTATTGTTATTGCGTGTATCGATCGAAAAATCTATCGCGCCCCATAATCCTTGCCCCTGTGGATTATAAACGGGAATATCAGAATAAATCTGGTTAGGATAAAGACACCGCAACTCGCTTGGATCAAAAATTTCCTGCGCCAAAACAATATCCACATTATTTTTCCGCAGATATTCAAGAGCTTTTTGAACTTTCGTCTTGTTGTTCTTGCTGGGTGAACCAACAGAACCGTAGCCAAAGTTCCAAGTTGCCGCGCGCAATATCCTAACCATAATCTGCATCCTTTATTTCGACAGTTCTCTCAACTTAAACATGGCTCTAACGCCTTTGTTGCCGATATAGGCAAAAAAGGCTCCCGCAAAAAATGACAATATTCCGGCTTCATCAGGATTCATCCTTAAACCCATGATAAGAAATACCTTAAGGTACCCCATGGTCATAATAAAAATGAGAACCGCATAAATAAACGCAACCAACGGCGGCAAGCCGGGCAATTTTGTTTTTGGGGTTTCTTTTTTAACTTCCTCTGTCATTTTTTATCTCCTTTAATATGTGTATTTTCCCAATCTCGTAATCAAACGGTGGCTCTTTTGCCAACCGGCCAGGTGTTCCTGTGTAACCCGGAAGACTTTCAAATCTGCCTGATACTCATGTTCAACCCAATATATTTTAACCGTCGCTTTATAGTCCTTATCTTCAAAAAACCATTTTGACTCCGTATTGGCCTTGTAATCTCGATCAACCTCGAAAAAACATAAATCAGCCTGATACTTCTCATTAACGGCAAATACTTTTATATCTGCCTGATATTCAATGTCCGTAACGTAAACTAACGCCATTTTCTTTCTCCTTATGTTGATTTAATTATTTTGTTTAGTCAATAAAATTATATTGTTTTATCGCAATACTTTTATCAAAAAAGCTATTGTATCATCCCAATATATTTTTAAGGGGTGAAGTATGCTTAATGAAAAAGAGTTTTTAAGGCTTATCAGCGATTCTATTCGAAAAAGACGATTAGCCGGCAAAATTTCCAGTGAAAAATTGTCCGAGCTGAGCGGTATGGATTATTCGTCTATTAACTTGATTGAGAATCAAAAGCAAAATCCGCGCTCCTACTCGCTGTACAAACTGCTTTTCGCTTTGGACATTGATATTACCAAAGATTTGAAAGAAGATATATCGCAGCAGGACGTGAAAGACAAAATCATCCGCAAACTCAACCTTATGACTGATTCTCAAAAGGAATCCTTGCTAAAGCTGATTGACAATTTTGAAATAACCGCCAAGTAAAACATCTTAAAATTTACCATTCCACCAAGCATAGCCCCCATTAGATTTATATGGCATATTATTCATGCTATAGAGTTCCTCTATGCCGGTATTATAACCGCCCATGCCACACATCGTATCCGCACGGACGGCTAACGGCATATTTTGCGAAACCTGATTATAATTTTCCAAACCATAATTCAGGGCTTGGCTCAATGCGTCACATTGATCCTTAAATAAAGAATTCGGAAAAGTTAAAAACTCATCTTCAAAATTTTTGAACCAGGATTCATATTTGCCCGGAAACAACAAGTCCCCTTGCTCGGTTTTTAACGCGACAATATTAAAGCGCTGCTCTTTAGAACCTTTGCAAAAAACAGACTTCAGGCTTGCGATTCTGCCTTTCAACGTTTGATATAAAGAAGTTCCGGATGAGGCGTCTTCAATCAAAGTTATAGTCCGCCCTTGCGCAATTCTTTCATATTTATCAGACATTTCCTGAACCTTTTTTGTTAATTCAGGAAAATTAAGTCTGCCGCGAAACACCTCTATCAGATAATATTTCTGACCATTTTCATTTCCGATTCCGACAACCGCGCAGGCAGAATAAGCGTTATTTTCCATAGCCTTAGCCGCTGTATCCCACGATAAAATAATTTTATCTAATCTTGACGGCAGTGTTTGATAATACTTCATCCACTCCTGTTTGATCATTCCGCTGCCGATAGGCATTGGATTCTGCTGATACTGCGCAGAAAATACAAAAGGGCTCATCGAATTGCGATAACTGTTTACAACTTTTTCGCCTTCGCGTTCCGGATGCAGCAATTCTCCTTTTTTCCGCTCATATGTCGTTATCGTTTTGGTAATACGATTTTTTATTTGCCATTTTTCATCTTTTTCAGCAATTAGCGGCAAGACGATAGACTTAAAATCAGGATCGTTCTCAAACAGGAAACCGGATAAATCATGCGCATGCAAACGCTGCATGACCACGAGTATTCTCCCGGTATTTTTATCATTCAGTCTGGAACTGACAGTATTTCCATAGAGTTCATTAATTTTTTCCCTAATCACGTCTGAAAGGGCATCAGCCGGTTTTAGCGGATCATCTATAATAATCCAGTCTGCGCCGCGTCCTGTGACGGCTCCTGAAATTGTCGTTGCAAACCGTCCGCCGTGTTTTGTCGTTTCAAAATCCATAACGGCTTTTTTATCTGTCCGGATTCTCGTCTCAGGAAAAAGCGTTTTATACCAGTCCGCCTCCATAACGCTCTTACAATCAGCCGCTAATTTGGAAGCCAACTCCTCGCCATAGCTGATACACATAATTTTAGTCGACGGATTATGCCCCAAAATAAATGCGGGTAAAGCTATAGAACATATAACCGATTTTAAATATCTTGGGGGAAGATTGATTATCAGTTTCTGATTTTCTCCCTCAATCATATTTTGGATTTGATCGCATAATAAGTCTATATACGCGCCTTTTATAAATGTCTCCGAAGGGTTTAATTCATAAAAACACTTCTGTACAAAGCTTGAAAAACTTTTGCGTAATATCGCATTTTTAACCTGATTTTTATCAGTCATTTTTACTCTCCTGTTTATTTTCTTCTAAAAATTGTTGTAAAATTTCCTCATCTTTTAGAGACAATTTGCTTGTTTCCAAGGATTGCTCTTCTTTCATGTCCAGCTGCATCATGTATGGAAAAAGCGCCGCAATGGCCTTAATTTCGCCTTTTACCGCAGCATTAACCAATTGCATCAGCATCGCCTGCTTTTTGGTAATGCTGATTGGTTTTGCCCTCTTGCTGAATTTTAATTTTCTGTTCCAAAACAGCATCCAAAAGTTTGAGCGTGTTCTTGCTTCCTTTCGGCCTCCCTGCAGGATTACCCGAACACCCTTTCTGAAATCGCGAATGTTTGGGCGGATTTTTATAACCGCTTTCACTCATTGATTTTCTCCAATTTTTCTTGCAATAATTGCTCATATGATTTTTGCGAACTTAGATGAATAGCCCAAATTCCGGTTAATTCGTGATACCGGCGGATAATCGTATCGATATACAAAGGCTCATATTCGATTCCATAACAAACGCGTCCGGCCTTTTCTGCCGCAATCAGCGTTGTTCCGCTGCCGAGAAACGCGTCCAACACAATATCGCCGCGTTTAGTCGCATCCAAAATAGCATCGTGGACTAATTCTACCGGTTTGACTGTCGGATGCATTTTAAGATTTTTCTGTTCGGAACCAAAACTGTTAACACCGGCATAATGCCAAACATTCGTTCGATAGCGCCCATGCTTGCCTAACTCCACATTATTGACATGAGAACCTTTGCCATTCTGAAAAACGAAAATCAGCTCATGCTGAGATCGGTAAAAACTACCCATGCCACCGTTTTTCTTACACCAAACCACCATATTCAGCATTTTGGGATAGATATCCCTCGCCGCTGAAATAAGTTCGTATATGTGCCGCCAATCCATGCAAATATAATGAACGGAATTTTCAACAGAATATTTAGCTATATTCGCCATTGAAGTTTTCAAAAACGAAATAAATTCAACCACATTCATCTCGCCGGAGGCAAAAGCAAACTCTTTATGCTTCGTTTGACCGGCTCCACATACATGTCCTTGAATTTCAACATTGTATGGCGGGTCCTGGAATACCATGTTGGCTTTAACCTCTTCAAACAAACGCTGATATGTTTCCTCTTGCAGTGAATCTCCGCAAATAATTTTGTGTTTTCCCAGAAGCCAAACATCGCCATGTTGACTGACTATTTCATTTTCCGGTACATATGGAACGGAATTAAGTTTTTCATTCGCTTTTTCGCTAGGCTTGTCTTCCGCCAGAAGAACATCTATCTCTTTGAAATCAAACCCAGTAATATCAAGATTCAATTCATCTTCAAGATTCAGAGCCAGTTTCTCAATTTCTGAAAATTCCAGCTTTAACAAATCCGTATCCCATCGACCATTCTCCGATAATTTATTGTCCGCTATGCGATAAGCTCGTTTTTCCGCTTCAGAAAGATGTATAAGGCGAACCACTGGAACTGTTTCTAGTTTCAATAGCTTTGCGGCCAACAGACGGCCATGACCGGCAATTACCTCCGATTTTTCATCAATCAAAATAGGATTATTAAAACCAAATCTTTCAATCGATTTAGCGATTTGCTGAATTTGTTTTTCGTCATGAACCTTAGGATTTCCTTTATAAGGGTTAAGATTTTCCAAGGCTGTATATTCAATTTTTATCTGTTTATTAGACATACTTTTTCTCCTTTGTTTTGGGTTTTACTAACCCCCCTTATTAATAGAATTTTTAAATTCATAAGTTTTGTTGAAAAACAAAGAGTTATTAGAATGGCAAAAAGCGAAAAATAAGTCTATTTTAGACTATTTTGAATTGACTTCTTGTTCTATGTAAGCGTTACTGAACTTACAAAATATGTAAAAACAAGGAGTTGATAGATGAGGAAGAAGATTTATCTGCCGAGAAGCGCTGAAGAATTAAAAAAACTAAGTCACCAGAGACAAGCTGATCTATGGGTGCGGTATCATAACAGTCCTTATGAGCGGCAGTTTCGCGCGCTGTGGCATTATATCGCCTGTGAAAATGCCAATCTCAAGATTGAACGCAAACACCTGACTAAGCTGGAAAAATACTCCGAAAACCCCGATGAGTGTATGGTTAAGGTTTATAAGACCAAATACAATCTGCATCCCGGCACCGAAATCATTAAGACCTACCTTGGCCAGCAGTATAAGGTTACTATCGCGGAAATTAATGATTTTATTTACAACGGACAGCATTATAAAACTCTGTCCGCTATAGCCAAAGAAATCTGCGGCATAAAGGTCTCTGGCTATGACTTCTTCGGATTAAATAACAAACGGGTATTAAAGGGGGCGGCTCATGGTTAGAATAAACTGTGCGGTCTATGTTCGCAAATCTACCGAAAAAGGCTTAGAGCTTGAGTTTAACTCGCTGCATAATCAGGAAGACGCCTGTCGCAGTTACATTATGTCTCAAGCCTTTAATAACTGGGAATATTTAAAAACCTATACCGACGGCGGCATTTCCGGCGGCACAATGGAACGCCCGGCTTTAAAACAAATGCTTGAAGACATCCGCCGAGGATTAGTTCAAACGGTAGTGGTTTACAAAGTTGACCGTTTGTCACGTTCAATAATGGACTTCCACAATATGATGAAAGAATTTGATAAATATGGCTGCAGTTTTGTTTCGATCACACAGGCATTTGATACCTCAACCTCCATGGGCAAGCTGACCTTAAATATGCTGCTGTCCTTTGCTCAATTCGAGCGAGAGGTATCTTCAGAGCGTGTCCGCGATAAAATCCGCGCCAGTAAAGCCAAAGGCTTATGGACGGGCGGCGTTCCCAAACTTGGTTATGATATTAAAGACAAAAAACTGGTCATTAATCCCGTCGAGGCCGAACAGGTACACAGCATTTTTGAAGGCTATTTACAATGCGGCTCTCTGGCCGAACTTGAAAAATTTGCTGAAATTAAAGGTTTCAAACATAAAAGCTGGATAACCAACAAGGGGGAACAGAGAGGCGGCAAACCTTTTAAAATATCCGCGCTCCACCGCTTGCTGCATGAAAAATTATACCTCGGCATGATTGAGAATAAACGCACTGGACAAGCATTTAAAGGACAGCATGAGGCCATCATATCAAAAGAATTATGGGAAAAGGTACAGGCCAAGCTCAAAGAAAATGACAATTGCGGCAATCATACAAGGAACAGAAATAATAATCTGCTGACTGGAAAATTGTTTGATGCCAATGGCACAATTTTTACCAATCAAGCCAACAGCAAAAAGAAAGCTACCAAACGACATTACTATTCTATTAAGGGTTTGTTCCTACCCACGGAGCAAATTGATAAGCTCGCCAAAGATGCCATTATTGAGATTCTTAACGGCAATCTCAATGGCTTAAACAAAGACAGCGCAATGGCTTTAAAACTGATAAACTTCAACGAGATGGAGTATTTCGCGCAACGCAATTTTATTCGCAACGTCATTAACAAAATCATCTATCAAAAAGGTCGCCTGACCTTCTTCTTTAATACCGATCCGATAATCCTCTCGGCCTATACCGGCGATTCGCTGAATGAAAGCAACAATCCGCTGGAATTTATTGCTGATAATGCCAACAACCAAATCATCTATGAAAAACAGGTGGTCATCAACCGAGGGCTATCAAGCAATGTCTACAAAGCCGGAAAGGTCGGACTGATGAGCATCAATGACAACAACCGCCTGATCGTCAGAGCCTTTGCCTATGCATGGAAATTTAAGAAACTATATGAAAAAGGCATCCGGATGGAAGACATCATGAAACAGGAGAAAATGACCAAGCGTACAATTTATAAATACCTAAACCTTGCCTACCTCTCGCCCAAAATAGTCAACCAACTGCTCTCTGGAACACTAACCATCAACCTGCAAACTCTTTTCGATATCGCCTCTAAAAACCTTAGCTTCGAAGAGCAGGAAAAGATGTTAATTTCTTAATTTGTCTTCTATATGAATTGCCGCTCTTGCTATTTCAACCATAGAAACCATCTCTTGTTTAGAAATAGACGCTTCTCCTGAAATATTTCCATGACCAGAATTTGGTTCTTGATTTCTTGTAATATATATCTCTCTCATATATTCTAACACTTTTTTAGGCAATGAAGATTTTGAAGAATAATCGTCAAAGATTTTATCAAATGTTCTTCCTTTCTTTCCCGGTATTCCACATATTTCTCTTCCAAGAGCTTCAAAAATACAGGATGTTGCATGTAAAACACCACCTCCATCATTTTTGCTAAGGCAGGTATAGGCTCTATCTAACAAAATTTGCATATAGGATGTTCTTCCATTTCAGTTTGTTGGTCATCATCAATAAGGGTGGTTCTTTCTATATAAAAATCATAATCAACTCGTATATATTGCACAAGAAGATTATCTTTTTCTAAAATATAATTTATTTCACCAACATCTAAAACACCCATTGTCATCAAATCAGCAAGAGATTGATATAACTCCAATGCAGAGGCTCTTCGTATAGCTAGTAATAACCGATTGTCAAGCCATGCCTCCGCATGATAATCATAATATCCATCATCTTCAGGTTCAAACGTAGCGATTAGTAAACCACAAACATTCGCGAAAACATTATAAGCACTCATTTTATTTACAAACACTACAGAATGATCGGTAGTACCTATTGAAAGAGCCCTTGTTAGCTGTCTTGATATGAGGGACCTTGCATCTTTGGAAAGAACCTGAGTTTCCAAAAATTCTTTTATTTCATCATTATATGCTCTTAGTTGCATGTTATGTTTCTCCTTTTTGAAGTGACTTTGCAAAAATTGGCATTGTATGTAACTGCCGAAAAAATTGTGATTTTTAATTTAAAACGAGCTTACCATAGTCATTTTGGCAAAGTCAACCACCCGCAAAGCCCGTATTTCCACCGGATACAAAAAAAGACGCTGCAAACGAGCGTCTTTTTAATTAAAATGGCGGAGAGACAGGGATTCGAACCCTGGGTACCCCGTGAAGAGTACAATTGATTTCGAGTCAACCGCATTCGACCACTCTGCCATCTCTCCGTTAGAACCGATATATAAAAGCAAATAAAATAAAATGCAAGCAAAATTCTGCCGCTTGTGGAACTTTTTTTTGCCGCCCGCGATATTCTTTTCCGCAATAGCCCTCTTCGCCGCCGGCGCTGCTTTCCGGCTGACCGGTTTAACGCCCGTTGTCACCGCGGCGGTAGGCCTTTGTCTTTCCGTCCATTCCCCATTGGTTAAGCCCGGAAAGGACTTCGTCTTCTGCGACAATCCGGTCAATACTGCGATGCGGATATTTTTCCATCATCTCGCCGAACCAAACCGCAACTTCGCCCATTTTTATCCGGCGGCTGCCGGTTTCAATCGTGCCGTAATCCAAAACTTTATCCGCCTCAATCCCTTTAACGGCTTTATAAATGCGGTCTTCCATAGTCAGCGAACACAGGGTAGGGCCCAGCTCCGATAAAATATTGTCATCATAGCCGTTCTCTCTGAATGCAATGCTGAGATTGTCATCGCCTTTGCGGTTGTCTTCGGGAAGTTCTGCCGAAGCCGGCTTTTTCTGCATAACATGTTGCAGCTCGTGGATAATAACTGCCCCCACCGGCGAAAAATCCCCTTCGGATAAATTTCCGCTGCTGTCAACACCCAGACTCAGCCCGACACTCATTCCGCGCCGACACCAATAAGCCACGGCATTGGCAAAATCATCCTCGTTAACCGAGGTAAAATACCACAGGCTGTCGTCTTTAATCTCCTGTTTTTGCAGCCATTTTTGCAGCATCTTTTTACTCAGGGCATTGGCTTTCGTGCTGTCGGCATAGGAAATCATAAACCGGTCATTGCAGTTATAAAGAGCCTGAGCTAACTTTTTCACTCCCGGATATTTGGCCGCCTTGCGCACCAAAACCTGATAATCCTTGTAATATCGCCCGAAAAGTTCGTCCCGTTCATCAATCCAGCCGGCGCTTTTTTGCAAAACCTCATCATAGTTGTCGCCGTACCGCAGCACTTTTTCAAAATAAAGAAACGCTTTCAAGTTATTGTAATCGCTCAAATCGACTTCGTCTTTGGTTCCCTTGACGCGGCTGATTTGCGCCAGCATCTTATAAGCCGTAATCTGATATTCTTTTTTCTGATTATAAGTCAGGGCAGGGCTGTTCTGCACCGCTTTCGTCGCGTTAATGCCGTTTTTGACGATTTCCCAGAAATTGGCATTGTTTTCGGGGCAGTGGTTAAAATTCCTGTCCCTCAGCTCCGGCGCGTCGGTATGGATAATCAGCTCGTTGATTTCCTCTTGCGACAGCGGCTCTTTTGCTTTCAATTCCGTCAGATTGTAGCGGTCAACGACATCATGGTAAATTTCCGTATAATCAACGTGCTGCCCGTTATTTTCTTTTTCTTCCTGATTCTGCTTAGGCGAACAGGCCGTCAGCGTCATTGCCGAAGCGAGCAGGAAAGGGGTAACCCGGCGCAGCACTTTTCCCGGCAAAACAAACGGCTTCGCCCTGCGTTCGGTTCCGAAAACTTTTACCTTGTCTGTCAAAAATCCCGTATAAACATCTGCTTTCATGCTTTTTCCTTCCGGTTTCTGTCCCTTAATCTACGAAGACCACCTTCGCCAGTTTGCTGTTCATGGCATAAAACTGATTATTTCTTTCCACGACAAACAGATAGCGGTTTCTTTTCAACGGCAGCCTCAACTCTTCATGAACAAAATCTATGGCAAAGCTTTCCGCAGCACTGCGCAGAACCGCCGATTGCGCCGATTCATTGACTTCGAGCCGCATGTCGGCGCCAAAGCCCAGTCCGGACTTAATCTCCAGCAGCACTTCTCCCAGTTCGTTCAGCAAAAAGCAGCCCATTTTTCTTTCCTCCGTTGTTTTCAGATGCCGGCATCATTTCAGTACCGTATGCCTTTTCGCTCCAATATATAGAAGTATACACCAAAAATCGCCGCGGCACAACAAAAAAATGCCGTTTCGTCAAAAACGGCATTTTCCGGGCTTTTCCGTCTGTCTCCGGCGTTATGTTCCCGCTATTCCGGTTGCAACAGGCTGCGTAAATATGTAATATCGTCAAGCCACGGGCGGACGTCTGTCGGAATGCCGTGTCCGGTTTCCATGGTTATCAATGCATTGCCGGCGGTAAATTCCGTTACCAGCCGCCGGAGGTCATAATTGCCTTCGCCGTAGTGTCTGTGGTCGTCGCAAGTGCTTGCAACATCGCCGTCGCACAGATGATACATAGCCGGCTTGAGTGCTGCAAACTCGGACAATACCTCATAAATATCGCGGTTATAAGTATTTGCCCCGCAAATGGCATGTGAAAAATCAAGACAGAACTTTGCCCCCGTTTCGCTGATAAAACGCCTGATTTCGTCGGGCGTAATGCCATGCAGCTCGCGCTTGGTCTGCGAACAGTATCCCGGCAGGTTTTCCACCGTCAGGCGCGCATCGCCGAATGCCTTAAACTGGCGCATGCTTTCTTCCAGATATTTTTCGCCGCGCCAAAGCCCCGGATGCAGAATAATCATCTCCGCCCCCAGCATATCGGCAAACTGCTGCGACGACATGAGCCTCTGCCGGTTGTTTTCAAACTCCTCCGGATTGGAAATATCCAGTTTCTGCACGGCGTGCGGCGCATGGATAACCGCCAAAACGCCTCCGAACGCTGCCTTAACCGCAGCCTGCGTTTCTTCAAACGTGTCGGGCAGGGCAAAAAGCTCCAGATAATCAAATTTTCCATCTTTAAGCGCCGCTTCCGCCGACTGCACAAACGCCTTGTTTTTAATAAAATCTTTCGACCACAATTTTAAGCCGAAACGCCTTTTTGCCGTTGTCATAGTTCCAGTCTGCCTCCGTTGCTGAAATGTTTTTCTGCCGCTCCGGTTTCCCGAAACCAATCCGGTTCCCCGAAACCAAATTACATTTACCGCTGCCTGCGGCAAAAATCAAGCGTTTTTTGCCGCCTGTTCCCGCGGTTTTCCCGCACCGCCTGCCGCAAAAATTCCTTGACACTGCATATGCAAGATGCTATTTGAAACAAACATTTTGTATTATTCTGCCAAACCGGCGGCACAACCGCCTTCAATAATAATTATTAAATCTTAAGCTTTATGTTAGCATTTTTTACCAACAGTCTTGGCGTTATCACTTACGCCGAATTTAAAACGTTGTTTTATCAATCGCTTGCCAAACAGGTGAAACGTGTCTTCCGTGTTCCGGAATACCGCCGTTCCCGCTGGGCAAAAGCCCTCCAGAATCAAAGCGCCGAAGTCGACAATCTGAACATCGGCAGCGATTTCCGGCTGGACTACTCAGACTTTACCGTCTGGCTTTTAAACATCGGAGAGGGGCTTCATGCACCGGCCGCCGCTGAAAATTATAAAAAACTTGCCGGAGAATCATTCCAGAACGGAACATTGACCGTTGCCAATGCTTTTTATTTATTTTCAGAAGCTTATGCCGAAACATTATTGCAAAAGGGGAGCAATGTCATTTGCAACCATGCGTTCGGTTTCGCCGCTGACGACGTAAAAGCGGCGCAAAACGGAGCAGGGGGCATACAACCGGCCGGCCCTGTAGAAAAACAAGCTTTGATTCTGCATATGGAATACTTCTATTTCACCAAACAGAATCGCTCAGCCGCCGGCCACGACGGACAAAAAAAGGATTTTCTGCGCCGCTATTTTGCGCTATTTTGCCGCGCTGGAAACTTTCCGCCGCCAATTGCCGCCGCAAAGCATTGAAAAGGCGTTTAAAAGCGTAGAGGAAATCTGACTTTCCATATCTTCGCTGACATTTCAACAGACAATGCCGGGTTTACGCCCGGTATTGTTTTTATGCTTCCCGTTTTTCGCCCGGCTTATGTCGCTGTTCTGCCTTCGGCTGGCTTTATTCGGGATAATCAGGATTTTGTTCCAAATCCTTTCCTGGCTGTATTTCATCAGGATTTATTTCAGGATTTATTCCGGAGCGCCGAATTGGTTTGCGCCTTCATCGCCTTTGATAAACGCAAACAAAATAATCTTATACGTCGGTACAAACAGCCACCATCCGGATTTTCCAAAATCGTGCACCCGGCGGATAATCACCGTAACTGTCGGAATAAGCGTAACTTTTCCGATAACGTCCAAACTTTGCAGCAAATTCGGAAAATCTTCCATCCGGACATAAAAAAGATAAAAAGCCAGCATTTGCAACGATAGCGTAAACAATACAAAAGACCAATATTCTTTGCGGCTGGCACGTCCTTTTTTCGAAAAATACTTCAAAACCATACATTTAAACATATAATAAAACATACTGCGGGAACCGCCGGACACAGGCTGAGGTGCAGAATCCGAATACGCCGCCAGATGAATACGCCGTTGCAACACATTTTGCTCAGCCGTCGCTGACATTGTATTCGAATATTCTGACATTGCAGACGAACATTCTGCAGCTGCTGCGCCGTCCGGATTGTTCGTACTTTCGGTCAGACCGGCATTGCGCCGCTGCGTGTCTTGCGATATGGCAGGGTTGTCTTTATTGTCCTTTTGTATGGCATCTGCTGATGTAAACATTAGTCTGCTCCTGTTCAATCTAATAATAGACGCCAATTTATTTAAATGCAGTAAAAATGCCGCAAAAATACAGAAATAAAGCCCCCTCCCGTCTTCTCTCCACCTTGTCGCATAATATATATTATGTATACTAAACGATATAAAAAAAAGAAAAAAGAGGTTTCAAATCAAGCATTTACCTTAAACACCGCAGTTGAAACCTCTTCACAATTCCATAATTTGAAAACTAAAAGTACGCAAACGCCATTCGCGCCAAAACGCAACAAGGCTGTGCTCAACTGCCTCAATGCGACTTAACCGCATCAGTCAGTTTGTCTTTCGGCTTAATACCCCATTCCT
>ERZ779737.1109-NODE-1109-length-22047-cov-5.957075_pt1 | contig 22047 bp, 14 predicted proteins | sample MGYA00511889_ERZ779737 | MGnify/ENA primary metagenome ERZ779737 (study PRJEB29588, sample SAMEA2163575) | human gut metagenome | biome: human gut; feature: human-associated habitat; material: faeces | place: Denmark | collected 2008/2010 ...
GTGTATCTGCAGCAGCAGGCGTTGTAGTTGCAGCAGCAGGTGCTGGTGCTGGTGAAGCAGCAGAAGAGAAGGATGAGTTCAACGTAGAGTTGACAGAGGTTGGACCTAACAAGGTTAAGGTTATAAAGGTTGTTCGTGAAGTTACCGGCTTAGGCTTAAAGGAAGCTAAGGACGTAGTTGACGGAGCTCCTAAGGTGTTAAAGGAAGGTGCTTCTAAGGCTGAGGCTGAGGACATCAAGACTAAGTTAGAGGCTGAAGGTGCTAAGGTTACTTTGAAGTAATTGAAGCTTCTATAGCAGAATAAGAGATAAGCGGGCTGTTGCTTTTCGCAGATGAAATGAAAAGCAACAGCTTTTTTTTTGCACTTTTTTCATGAAAAATGATTGACACTCATTGACTTCAGTGCTATTATAGTATAGCGTGACTATCGTGGGTCGGTTTGCCCATGTAGTTGTAGGGATACGACAAGAGTTGCCATACTTTTAGTTCAAGGGGTGAAACCAGTAATGGAAAAAACAAGGATTAGACCTATCAAATCAGGAAAGGGCGTCAGAATGAGCTATTCAAGACGAAATGAAGTTCTTGAAATGCCGAATCTGATTGAGGTTCAGAAGAACTCCTATGATTGGTTCCTGACCGATGGGTTGAAGGAAGCATTTGACGACATTTCTCCGATAGAGGATGTCAGTGGACGTTACTGCATGGAATTTATTGGCTACCAGCTATGCAGAGATGATGTAAAGTATTCGATTGAAGAATGCAAGGAGCGGGATGCCACATATGCAGCTCCGTTGAAGGTAACGGTACGTCTTCGTAAGAAGGAAACGGATGAAATGAGTACCCATGACATCTTTATTGGTGATTTACCATTAATGACAGAGACAGGTACTTTCGTAATTAACGGTGCTGAACGAGTTATTGTCAGCCAGTTGGTAAGGTCTCCGGGTATTTATTATGCAATCGGTCATGATAAGATTGGTAAGACCTTATATTCCTGTACCGTAATTCCGAATCGTGGTGCATGGTTAGAGTATGAGACAGATTCCAACAATGTATTTTCAGTACGTGTGGACCGGACCAGAAAGGTGCCGATTACAGTGCTGATTCGTTCATTGGGAATCGGAACCAATGCCGAAATTATTGACTTGTTTGGTGAAGAACCGAAGATACTGGCTAGTATAGAGAAAGACCCTTCTACAGATTACGAAAGTGGTCTGTTAGAGCTGTATAAAAAAATCAGACCGGGTGAGCCTTTGGCAGTTGAAAGTGCAGAGAGTCTGATTAATAGCATGTTTTTTGACCCTAAGAGATATGATTTAGCAAAAGTTGGTAGATATAAATTTAATAAAAAGCTGGCATTACAGAATCGAATCACAGGCTTTGTTCTTGCAGAAGATGTTGTAAATGCGGCAACTGGTGAGATTATCGCTTCTGCCGGGGATAAGATTACACTGGAATTAGCAAATCAGATTCAGGATGCAGCAGTTCCATATGTAGTGGTTCAGACAGAAGAACGGAACGAAAAAGTATTATCTAATATGATGGTAAATATAGCCGAATATGTAGACTTTGCTCCGGAAGAGCTGGGGATTACAGAACGGGTATATTATCCGGCATTAAAGAAACTGTTAGAGCAGTACAGTGGTGAGGAATTAAAGACCGAGATTCAGAAGCATATATCTGATTTGATTCCGAAGCACATTACAAAGGAAGATATATTTGCTTCTATTAATTATAATATGCACTTGGAGTATGGCATTGGTAATCAGGATGACATCGACCATTTGGGAAATCGTCGTATTCGTGCGGTTGGTGAGTTGTTGCAGAATCAGTACCGCATTGGATTATCCAGATTAGAGCGTGTAGTACGGGAGCGTATGACTACACAGGATGCGGATACCATTTCTGCTTCCTCTCTGATTAATATTAAGCCGGTAACAGCAGCCGTAAAGGAATTTTTCGGAAGCTCCCAGTTGTCACAGTTCATGGATCAGAACAATCCATTGTCCGAGCTGACACATAAGAGACGTTTATCTGCATTGGGACCTGGCGGTTTGTCACGAGACAGAGCCGGATTTGAGGTTCGAGATGTTCATTATACACATTACGGAAGAATGTGTCCGATTGAGACCCCTGAAGGTCCTAACATCGGTTTGATTAACTCGCTGGCATGTTATGCAAGAATTAATCAGTACGGATTTGTAGAGGCTCCTTATCGGAAGCTGGACAAGTCAGATCCGGACAACCCAATCGTTACAGACGAAGTAGTATATCTGACTGCAGATGATGAAGATAAATTCATTGTAGCACAGGCAAATGAACCATTAGATGCAGAAGGACATTTTGTAAATAACAATGTATCCGGACGTTTTAGAGAGGAAACATCTGAGTTTGCAAAGAATCGGATTGATTTGATGGATGTATCACCAAAGATGGTGTTCTCTGTTGCAACCTCTATGATTCCATTCCTGCAAAATGACGATGCAAACCGTGCTTTGATGGGTTCCAACATGCAGCGTCAGGCTGTACCGTTGTTACGGACAGAATCTCCGATTGTAGATACCGGTATGGCAGCAAAGGCAGCAGTGGATTCCGGTGTATGCATCGTAGCAAAGCATGCCGGTGTGGTAGAGAAATCTTCAAGCAAGGAAATCGTAATTCGCTGTGAAGACGGTACCAAGGATACGTATCATGTAATTAAGTTTGCACGAAGCAATCAGGGTAACTGCATGAACCAGAGACCGATTGTATGTAAGGGTGATAAGGTAGAAGCCGGAGAAGTTATCGCAGACGGACCATCAACTTCAAACGGTGAAATTGCATTAGGTAAAAATCCGTTGATTGGATTTATGACTTGGGAAGGTTATAACTACGAGGATGCGGTTCTGTTAAGCGAGCGTCTGGTTCAGGATGATGTATACACCTCCGTTCATATAGAAGAATATGAGGCAGAGGCAAGAGATACAAAGCTTGGACAGGAGGAAATTACCAGAGATTTAGCAGGCTTGAGTGATGATGCTTTAAAGGATTTGGATGAAAACGGTATTATCCGTATCGGTGCAGAGGTTCGTGCCGGTGATATTCTGGTTGGTAAGGTAACACCAAAGGGTGAAACCGAGCTGACAGCAGAGGAACGTCTGTTGCGTGCAATCTTTGGCGAAAAAGCAAGAGAGGTTCGTGATACCTCCCTGCGTGTACCACATGGAGCCTTTGGTGTCATTATGGATACCAAGGTATTTACAAGAGAGAACGGTGACGAGCTTCCACCGGGAGTAAATAAGTCGGTTCGTGTATATATTGCACAGAAGAGAAAGATTTCTGTTGGTGATAAGATGGCTGGTCGGCATGGTAATAAGGGTGTCGTTTCCCGTATTTTACCGGTTGAGGATATGCCATTCCTGCCAAACGGACGGCCATTGGATATTGTATTGAATCCATTGGGTGTACCTTCCCGTATGAACATCGGTCAGGTCTTGGAGACACACTTGAGTCTGGCAGCAAATGTACTGGGCTTCAAGGTAAGCTCTCCGGTATTTGATGGAGCAAACGAGGAAGAAATCATGGAAACTCTGGAGATTGCAAATGATTACGCAAACGAAGAGTGGGATGTATTCAAAGAAAAATGGGGCGACAGCCTGAATGACGAAGTATTAGATTATTTATATGAAAATCGTGACCATAGAAGTGAATGGAAGGGTGTTCCGATTAACAGAACCGGTAAGGTTCAGCTTAGAGACGGACGGACCGGAGAGAACTTCGACGGACCGGTTACGATTGGATTCATGCATTACCTGAAGCTGCATCATTTGGTTGATGATAAGATTCATGCACGTTCTACCGGACCATATTCGTTAGTAACACAGCAGCCATTAGGCGGTAAGGCACAGTTCGGTGGTCAGAGATTCGGTGAGATGGAGGTTTGGGCACTGGAAGCATATGGTGCATCCTACACATTGCAGGAAATCTTAACTGTGAAGTCGGATGATGTAGTTGGACGAGTTAAGACCTATGAGGCAATTATTAAGGGTGACAATATTCCGGAACCTGGTATCCCGGAGTCCTTCAAGGTATTGTTGAAGGAATTACAGTCTTTGGCATTGGATGTGACTGTATATGATGAAAATGGCGAGGAAGTTGAATTTAGCGAAACACTCAATTATGGGGATGAGAATTTAAAACCGATGATTGAGGGAGATGGGCTGAAAAATAATGATGAGTATAATCAGTATGATGGTTATAATCAGGTAGATGAGCAGGGTGAATACATCGACGGAGCGGATGAAGAAGATGACTACGTGGATGACATGGACTATGATGATGGTTCAGAAGAATAATAATGGAAGGAGTACTACGAGATGTCAAATATGAGTAATCAAGAAGTAGACCAGCCAATTAATTTTGACTCCATTAAGATTGGGTTAGCTTCTCCGGATAAGATTAGAGAGTGGTCTCATGGCGAGGTGAAGAAGCCGGAGACAATCAATTATAGAACTTTAAAGCCAGAAAAGGATGGTTTGTTCTGTGAGCGTATCTTTGGACCAAGCAAGGACTGGGAATGTCATTGTGGTAAGTATAAGAAGGTACGTTATAAGGGTGTTATTTGTGACCGCTGTGGTGTAGAGGTTACAAAGGCAAATGTTCGTAGAGAACGTATGGGACACATTGAACTGGCAGCTCCGGTTTCCCATATCTGGTACTTTAAGGGAATTCCTAGCCGTATGGGCTTGCTGTTGGATAAGTCTCCGAGAGAACTGGAAAAGGTATTATACTTTGCTTCTTACATTGTGTTAGATGCAGGGGATACAGACTTAAAATATAAGGATGTATTGTCTGAAAAGGAATATCGTGATGCAGAAGAAAAATATGGCTTTGGTGCATTTCGTGCAGGAATGGGTGCAGAGTCCATTAAGGAATTGCTGGAGGCAATTGATTTAGAGAAGGATTACGAGGAATTAAGCAAGGAACTGAAAAATTCCACCGGACAGAAGCGTGCCAAGATAATTAAGCGTCTGGAAGTGGTTGAGGCATTCCGGGCATCCCATAATAAGCCGGAATGGATGATTCTGGATGTTGTACCGGTTATTCCGCCGGATATACGACCAATGGTACAGTTGGATGGCGGACGGTTTGCAACCTCTGACTTAAATGATTTATACAGAAGAATTATCAACCGTAATAACCGTCTGAAGCGGTTATTAGAGCTGGGTGCTCCGGATATTATCGTAAGAAATGAGAAGAGAATGCTGCAGGAAGCAGTCGATTCTCTGATTGATAACGGAAGAAGAGGTCGTGCAGTTACCGGACCTGGTAATCGTGCATTGAAGTCTTTATCCGATATGTTAAAGGGTAAGCAGGGACGATTCCGTCAGAACCTGCTTGGTAAGCGTGTTGACTATTCCGGACGTTCGGTTATCGTAGTCGGACCGGAATTAAAGATTTACCAGTGCGGTCTTCCGAAAGAAATGGCAATCGAATTATTTAAGCCATTCGTTATGAAGGAATTAGTTGCAAATAAGCAGGCACATAATATTAAATACGCAAAGAAAATGGTAGAGAAGCTGGATCCTGTAGTATGGGATGTATTGGAGGATGTTATTAAAGAGCATCCGGTTATGCTGAACCGTGCTCCTACCCTGCACAGACTTGGTATTCAGGCATTTGAGCCGATTCTGGTAGAGGGTAAGGCAATTAAGCTGCATCCATTGGTATGTACCGCTTACAATGCCGACTTCGATGGAGACCAGATGGCAGTGCATCTTCCGTTGTCTGTAGAAGCACAGGCAGAGTGCCGGTTCCTGTTGCTTTCTCCAAATAACCTGTTGAAGCCTTCTGACGGTGCTCCGGTAGCAGTTCCGTCACAGGATATGGTATTGGGTATTTATTACCTGACCATGATGAAGGAGCATGATAAGGGTGAAGGAAAGATATTCAAGTCCGAAAATGAAGCAATTCTAGCATACGAGAATAAAGAAATTACCTTACATGCAAAGATTAAGGTTCGTCTTAGGGGCGAAGACCTGAACGGAAATCCGGTTACTGAAATCATTGAAACAACCTTGGGAAGATTGCTGTTCAATGAAATTATTCCGCAGGACCTTGGATTTGTAGACCGTACAAAGCCGGAAAATGCATTGGTGCCGGAAATAGATTTCCATGTAGCTAAGAAGCAGTTAAAGCAGATTCTGGATAAATGTATTAATACACACGGAGCAACTAAGACCGCAGAAGTATTGGATGATATTAAGAGCATCGGTTATAAGTTCTCAACCAGAAGCGGTATGACCGTATCTATTTCAGATATGACGGTTCCGGCAGCAAAGAAAGAGATTCTTGGTACTGCACAGGGAACAGTAGATAAGATTAATAAGATGTATCGTCGTGGTTTGATGACCGAGGAAGAACGCTATACTCGTGTTGTTAAGACATGGCAGCAGGCGGATGATGAGTTGACAAAGGCTTTGTTAGACGGCTTGGATAAGTACAATAATATTTATATGATGGCAGATTCCGGAGCCCGTGGTTCTAATCAGCAGATTAAGCAGTTGGCAGGTATGCGTGGTTTGATGGCAGATACAACCGGACGAACCATTGAGTTGCCGATTAAGGCGAACTTCCGTGAAGGTCTGAATGTATTGGAGTACTTTATTTCCGCACATGGAGCTCGTAAGGGTCTGTCCGATACTGCACTTCGTACCGCCGATTCCGGATATTTGACCAGACGACTGGTAGATGTATCGCAAGATTTGATTATCCGGGAGGTAGATTGCTGCGCAGGTAAGCCTGTAGAAGAGATTCCGGGTATGGTTGTAGAAGAATTTTCAGATGGTAAGGAAGTAATTGAAACATTCAAGGAACGTATTACCGGAAGATATACGGCTGTTGACATCTTTGATAAGGATGGCAATATGCTTGTAAAGCATAACCACATGATTAATCCAAAGCGTGCAACAGCCGTAGTGGAACGTGGTGTGGATGAGAACGGCAATAAGATTGTAGACCCAGAGAATGGAATAACCGGTAAGCTGAAGATTCGTACCATTCTGACTTGTAAGTCACATCTGGGTGTCTGTGCAAAATGTTATGGTGCCAATATGGCTACCGGACAGCCGGTACAGGTTGGTGAAGCAGTTGGTATTATTGCAGCACAGTCTATCGGTGAACCTGGTACACAGTTGACTATGCGTACCTTCCATACCGGTGGTGTTGCAGGTGATGATATTACACAGGGTCTTCCACGTGTCGAGGAATTATTTGAGGCAAGAAAGCCAAAGGGTCTTGCAATTATTGCAGAGTTCGGCGGTGAGGTTGCTATTACAAATGTTAAGACCAAGCGTGAGGTTGTGATTACAAATCATGAGACCGGAGAGAGTAAAGCATATTTGATTCCTTACGGTTCCAGAATTAAGGTACAGGATGGACAGATGCTGGAGGCCGGTGATGAATTGACCGAGGGTTCTGTAAATCCACATGACATTCTGAAGATAAAGGGTGTTCGTGCAGTACAGGATTATATGCTTCGTGAAGTTCAGCGTGTATATCGTTTACAGGGTGTTGACATCAATGATAAGCATATTGAAATTATTGTTCGCCAGATGCTGAAGAAGATTAAGATAGAAGAAGGTGGCGACTCCGAATTCCTTCCGGGCATGTTAGCAGATGTTCTGGACTTTGAAGAGAAGAACGAGGAGTTAATCGCAGAAGGCTTAGAGCCGGCACAGGGTACACAGTCTATTCTGGGTATTACAAAGGCATCGTTGGCAACCGACTCATTCTTGTCTGCGGCTTCCTTCCAGGAGACTACAAAGGTATTGACCGAGGCAGCCATAAAGGGTAAGACTGATGAATTGATAGGTTTGAAGGAGAATGTATTACTTGGTAAGCTGATACCGGCAGGTACAGGTATGAAGCGGTATCGTTCTGTAAAACTGGATTGCGGCGAGCTTGATTTTCAGAATGATGACGTTCTGGATTTCGGAAGTGATGATGCAGAGGATGACATCGAGTTAGAGGCAGAGACAGTATCTGTAGCAGAGACTTCAGGAGAAGATTCTACGATTGAATAATAAAATATGAAAATGTCCCCAGAGTCAGGCAGGACTTGACCCATGGGGACATTTTTTAAATCGATTCATAAACAGGAACGAGGATGAAAGAGAAGAATACAAGAAACGAATAAAGCGAGGAGAAGAACAAAATACAAGAAAAAATAAAATGCAAGAAAAGATTGGAAAGGTACAGGTAAGAAACAGTATGAAGTTTTCAAAATATTTTGACCATACAATTCTAAAAGCAGATGCAACGGCTGCGGATGTGAAACGGATATGTGAAGAAGCACGCACCTATGAATTCGCTTCCGTATGTGTCAATTCCTATTATACACCGTTGGTAGCCGAGGAATTAAAGGATACAGATATAAAGGTATGTACGGTAATCGGATTTCCGCTGGGTGCTATGTCTACCTTGGCAAAGAAGCTTGAAACCATTGATGCAATTGAAAATGGAGCTGATGAAATAGACATGGTTCTCAATATAGGAGCTATGAAAGCCGGAGATTATGAAGAAGTATTATATGATATTCGGGAGGTGAAGGACGCCTGTATTCATAATTCCGTCTGGCGGGAGGCAAAATTAAAGGTTATTATAGAAACCTGTCTGTTGACAGAGGAGGAAAAGAAAAAGGCGTGCGAGCTGGCAGTGGAAGCAAAGGCAGACTTCGTAAAGACCTCCACCGGCTTTAGCACAGGAGGTGCAACCGGAGAGGATGTTGCCCTGATGAAGAAAACAGTAGCCGGAAAGGCTTGGGTAAAGGCATCTGGAGGTATCCGGGATTTGGATACAGCAAAGAAGATGATACAGGCAGGTGCAGACAGACTTGGCACCAGTGCAACCGTTGCAATTATGGAAGAATATAAGAAGTCAGAGGAGTAGGAAAGCATGAAATTAATATCTTGGAATGTAAATGGTCTGCGTGCCTGCGTGCAGAAGAATTTTATGGAGGCATTTCAATCTCTGGATGCAGATGTATTCTGCGTACAGGAGACAAAGCTTCAAGAAGGACAGATAGATTTGACACTCGACGGATACTATCAGTATTGGAATTATGCGGAAAAGAAGGGCTATTCCGGAACTGCCATTTTCACCAGACAGGAACCGGTAGCAGTCACCTACGGCATCGGTATTGAAGAACACGACCACGAAGGACGTGTAATTACATTAGAGTACCCGGAATACTATATAATAACGGTGTATGTACCTAATTCACAAAACGAACTGGCAAGACTGCCGTACCGAATGCAGTGGGAAGAGGCATTTTTAGCTTATCTGAAAGGCTTAGAGGAGAAGAAGCCGGTAATTTTCTGCGGGGATTTGAATGTGGCACATCAGGAAATAGACTTAAAGAATCCTAAGACAAATCGCAAGAATGCAGGTTTTACGGATGAAGAGCGGGGGTGCTTCAGCCGATTGCTGGAGCATGGCTTTGTAGATACCTTCCGATATTTTTATCCGAATCAAACGGATATTTATTCATGGTGGTCGTATCGGTTCAGTGCCAGAGCAAAGAATGCCGGATGGCGGATTGACTATTTTTGTGTATCAGAAAACTTAAAGGATAAGCTGACAGATGCAAAAATTCATACCGAAATACTGGGTTCCGACCATTGTCCGGTAGAACTGGATATAGATATTTAAGAAATCTTTAGAGTTCATAAATTGTAATTTATAGGTCAATATAGTAAAATAAACCAAGAAGAACGTGAATTACAGGGGAGGAATTAACTATGTCAGAGATTATTTCAACATTGGTGGGAGCGGAAAACAAAGAATTTTTTGAAGACTATGCTCCGGTTGAGCTGTGGAGACATCGTCAGGAAGACGGATGGTTCTTTTATGGAGCCATCGTAGGAGATACCGCGTGCGGAGTGATTGTGGCAGAGCTACAGGGAATAACCATGGTAATACAGTCCCTCTATGTAGCACCCGGATACCGGAATATGGGAGTGGCAACCGAGCTGCTTATGACATTGCAGGAAGAGGCAAAGAGATACGGTTGTCCTGCAATTCGAATGAGATTTATGGAGGACTTGGAGCAGGAACCGGGAATCCAGCATTTGATTCGGATGTTTACCAGCGAGATAAGCCGAACCGGAAATGCACAATATGAATTTGACGGTACGCAGGTCTGCTGGGAAAAAATGCATCTGAAAAAGGAAAAAACAGAGGGCTGTATGGTATTGTCAGAGTGTGACAAACGTTTGGCTGAGCAGGTAAAACAATGTGTGGAGCGTTCCTCTCGGTGCTATGTTCCGTTGCCGTTCCAAATGGAACATTATGATAAAAAGCACAGCGTTATATATTATAAGCACCATAAGTTACAAGGCATTATGCTGATGCATCAGGCAAAGGATGGAGTATATGTGCTGGATTATATGGGGAATTTTGGTGAGGAACCGGATGTGTTTCTAAAGCTTTTGAATTGTGCAACGGCATCCTTTCAAGGGACGGAAACGGAATGCCGGTATCGCGTAGCATGTATCAATGAAAAGGTAGGCAGTCTGATGAAGAAATTAATTCAGATTGAACCAAGGTATGAATTGGAAGCAAGAATCCCAATTATGTAAGCAGGTAAATGGAAGTTAAAAGCAAGTATTAAGAAAAAACGGAGGGAACAAAATATGGATTTGAGCAGTGGACAGTTACAGGAAGAAAAGAAGGTAGCCGAACCGATACAAAAGACAGAGGGAGAATTGGCGAAGGAACAATGGCAGGAGGCTATGCGGCAATATCAGCCGATTATGAATGATGAAGAATATCGTCGTGTAGTAGCACAACAGGCAGAGGTTGCCAGAGATAGCTGGCAGGAATACTTAAATCGAACAGTCATGAAGACAGAGGATTTGCGTACGGTACAGCCGGTACAGCAGACGAAGCCGAAATATCGTGCCAGTATTTTAGACGAACCGGTGCCGGAGCAGACGCTCAGTGAGAAGGAACAGGAGAAACGGCTACGTCGGTTGAAGCGGACCAATCAGTATGCAGATACCAGTACCGTTTTGATGCAGGAGGAAGCATCTAAGGTACAGGAGCAATTAGCACAGGAGAATACAAATAAAACAAGGCTGGAGGAAGAGTTAGCCGGTCCAAAGTCAAGAGAAGCAAAGAATAAGATGTTGGATAATCGGTTAGAGGAAATGTTACATTCATCCTTTTATGCCGAAATTCTGGCAGGAGACCAGATGGAGCAGCGGTACGGACAGTTGCTGGTTCGTGATAAGCAGATGATGAATTTCGTGGATGTATTGAACCAGAGCAGGGAGTACATGGAATCTAAAACAGAAGCTGAGCGGGAACGGATTCAGCATTTTACAGAACTGGCACAGACCTTCCATTCGGTACTGTCTGCATTGTCCAGATTAAAGGGCCTGGGCTTCGATGGACAGGACTCTCCTCAAAATGATGCTGAGCATCAACAGGCACAGATGGACTATGCAACGAATTTAAAGGAGCTTATGCAAAAAAGCCAGTTATCAAGGATACGGGAGTTAGACACACGGGTGATTGAAGAAAAAGTTGAAGCTCTGTATCAGAGAAACGAACATGGATACATAGATGAGCGAGGACATGCCGAGATTGGCTATGCCGAAATGCGGAGAAATGTTAAGCAAGATTATGACTGGTTAAACGTAGAGCATATCAGTGATTTTTATCAGGTTGAGGAGCTTATAAAATTACACGAAAAGATAGAAGAAAATCCGGAAGCTTATCAGAAAAATAAAGAAGTCATTGATTCAATCATGAAGGATATGATACAACAGGCAGAGGTGCTGGGTATCTGTGCGTCAAAAGCAAAGACAACCGCAACACTGGAATTGGAATATGCAAATCCAAGAACGAAAGAAATGGGTCAGGTCGTGGCAAGGATGAACGTAGCATATAAAAGAGATTATCTGAATATGCTGGAGCGGATGAAGTCCATGATAGAGGCCGTAAAGATTGTGCTGGGAGTCCGTAAGGCAAAGAGTATAATGACATTGCAATATCTGGAAGAGAAGCAATATATGATGCCGGAGCAGGAGCAATTAAAAGAAAATCTTGCGTATGAGGCTTGTTACTTTGCGGATATGATGAAGGAAAAGAATGCGGTTTATCAGCAGACAGGACGTGAAAAGGGCGGTTTTGCGGCAAGTAATTCGGTGCTGGTTGGAACAAATGCCAGAAAGGCAGTACTGATTCGGGGACGGAAGGTGAATCCGGACGGTACACAGGTAGAGCCGGATGCAGACTGGAATCTTCAGGTGATACGTCTTGCAGAAATGGATGCTGTAGCAGCCAAAAAGAAGCAGGTGACTCTGAACGAAGAAATGAAGGCAACTCTGACAGAGGAAGATAAGGCAAGGATAGAGCAGTATGATGTAATGGAACATTACACACAGGCAAGGAATATTGTTCAGTCCGAAATGGAAAAGGTTTTGAACTTTGATATGACAAGATTGTATTCTGCCACACCGGAAGATTTGCTGAAAATGCAGCGGGAATTACAGGAAATTAACCTGCCGCAGATGACAGCTTCCGATATTGGTAAAATGGACTATCCTGAGCAGATGAAACAGGAGAAGCAGCGGCAGAAAGAGAATTTGAAAGCAAGGATTGCTGCGATGACTGTTACGCAGAAACAATGTCTGGCTGATTTGGATGCCCTGAAGCTGGAAGAAGAAGAACTGAAAGAGCAGGAAAAGAATCTGGAACGATCAGAACAGATAGCAAGGGAAAATCCATCGTATGTGACACCGGAGAGTACAGCAAGTCTGAATGAATGGAAGAGAGAGCTGGCTGAAAAACGTGCCAATCTTGTCGAGAGACGTACACCGCTAGAAACCACTCGAAATCAATTAGGCAGAGAATTAGGACAACTGGGAGAAGAATTAGAGAGGTTCGTAATACCAACGAATCTGAAGCAGGATATTTTAGGAAGACGCTCGGAGGAGTATGCTTCTCGCTCAGAGGTTATCAGGCTATATGCAGATATGGCAAGGGGATATGCAATGCAGGAGGCTGCGAAGCAGGGCGTACTGACAAAAGAGGCTATGACGGAAGTAGAGCAACAGAAGCTGAAGATTATTGACTTAGAGGATAGAAGAAAAGTAGTAGATGAAATGAAAATCTATGCAGATGAAAAGCTGATTACACAGCGGGAACAGATGAAGACGGGGGCATGGGACCGTATGCTGCATAGTAAAGAAATCATGCCGGGCGTGATTGCGGCTGTCTGCCGGAAAGAGGAAGAGCAGCCAAAGACAATCAGGTATATGCAACGCTTCTTCCGGAATCCTGAGATGAGTGAACATGACCGGAAGATGGAGGCATGGTTATCAAGTAATCGCTATAAGTTTGCCGGAACATCTGAAGATATGATTAATGAGGCAATATTCCGAACCTATAGCTCTATGATGAATTATAAAAGTCTGAATGCAACCAGTGATGAAGAGGTTGATCTAATGCTTGAGCAATTGGCAGCCGGTGCATTTTTAACGAAGGATTCTACGGAAGATGAAATAAAGGCTGCACAGGCAACGAATATCGAAGGACTTAAAACCTATGTGAAGATACTAAAGAAGCAATACAGTTATACCATGAAAAAGTATGGTATGGGACTTGATTCCATAGAGGGTGAAGATGTACTTATGCATTATCAGGAGTTTGAACGGGATTTCTCAAATATTCAGGTAGACCATAACATTGTTACCCATTTGCCGGAGGGAATTCTGGATATGAATAACGAGGAAGATAGGCTTTTCTATAATCAGATTGAATATTATAATTCAATGGGAGCTATGTATAATGTTATAAGAAGTGCAATAGAGTTTGCGATTGAAACGAAGCAGCCGTTAGATTATAAAACTGCAATGGAAAGCTACAGGGGAATGGTAGGGCAATTACCAAGTACGATAGGAGCAAGAGAGTATCTGAAGGACATCAGAGGAATTGCACCGGTTGTAGACTGGAAGCAGCCATATGAAGAATAGGAAATGAAGCAGCATATAGGAAGGGCAGGAGGAACAGACGTTGAAGGAAAAGACAAAGAAATCAAAAAATCAGTTAAGTATTAAAAATTTTTTGCTGTTAACATTGTCAGGAACGATTAATGCAGTTGGTGTGACTATGTTTTTGTCACCCTTACATTTATACGATAGTGGATTTTCCGGTACTGCTATGTTATTGGAAGAAATTACTCCGCCGTTTATGACCTTGTCTATATTTTTGCTGATACTCAATATTCCGTTTTTCTTGTATGGATATAAGAAACAGGGACTTGTATTTACCCTTTATTCCGTATATGCAGTTATAATATATTCCCTTGCATCCTATATCATACGGGATGTGATTCCGGTGGATGTGATAGATTCTTCACCGTTTGCGGGAACGGATTTGCTGCTGGGAGCTGCCTTTGGCGGATTGATTTCCGGTATCGGAAGCGGATTAACTATACGATTTGGCGGTGCAATTGATGGCGTAGAGGTTATGGCGGTTATATTTTCCAAACGATTGGGAATTACGGTAGGCACCTTCGTTATGGCATATAATATTGTGCTGTATGTAGTGGTTGGTATCATTGCACATAGCTGGATACTTCCGCTATATTCCATTGTTACATATTATGTAGCCCTACATGCGGTTGACTATATTGTAGAAGGTTTTGATAAAGCAAAGGCCGCCATGATTATCACAACGAAGCCACAGGAGATTAATAAGAGCCTGTCAGAAGAATTTGGAAGCGGAATTACTTCATGGGAAGGTCATGGATATTATTCCGATAAAGAAAAAACGGTTATATATTTTGTGGTAAACCGTTTTCAGATTGGAAAGCTGAAAGGAATTGTGCTAGAGCATGATACAAATGCATTTATAGCGATTACTGAAGTTGCAGACGTATTAGGAAAGAATACAAAGCAACGATAAGAAACAGAATATGAACTTTACACCCCGGTTTACACCTGTGTTGACAGATGTAAACCGGGGTGTTACACTGTTTGCAATGTTTCAACAGAACTATAACAGACATGAAATATGGAAGGTATGAAACCGAAAAGGGAGATTCAGAACGTTGGAAAGGAAGGAAAACAGGTGACAGCAAAAGAACGTCAGGAACAACTGGTATCGGAATTAAAAGAGTCGGAAACACCGCTGTCTGGTGGGTATCTGGCAGAACGATTTCAGGTCAGCCGTCAGATTATTGTACAGGATATTCATACGCTGCGGCAGCAGGGCATTGCTATCAGTTCTACGCCAAAGGGATACAAGCTGGATAAACCGGAAGGAGTACGGAAGGTATTCAAGGTATATCATACGGATGAGGAGACACAACAGGAATTAACCCTTATCGTAGATTTAGGCGGAGAAGTGGAGGATGTATTCATATATCATAAGTTTTATGGAAAGGTGCAGGCAGACCTAAAGATACGGTCCCGGAGAGATATTCGGGAATTTTGCGAAGCCTTGCAGACCGGGAAATCCAGTCCGTTAAAGAATGTGACGGCAGGCTTCCATTATCATACAATATGGACCAGAGAAGCCGAGGATATGGATAGAATAGAAAATGCACTTAAGGAACATGGATATCTGGCAGAACGAAGGGAATACGAACCGGAGGGAATATAAATAAAATTCGTCAGTCGGAAACGGATAAAAATGAAGGTAACAGGAGAGAAAGAGGAAAGAAAAATGGCAGAAGAAAAAGGTTTAAAAGGATTTTTAAAAAAGAAAAATGTAGAAATATCCGCAAAACGATATTTTATTGATGCAATGGGAGCAATGGCAAATGGTTTGTTTGCATCCTTATTAATCGGTACCATTATTTCTACACTGGGGCAGCAGCTTCATGTCCAGCTTCTGATAGATATTGGAGGCTTTGCAAAGAGTGTTGCCGGACCGGCAATGGCAGTCGCAATTGCGTATGCTTTACAGGCACCGCCGTTGGTGCTGTTCTCCATGCTGGCGGTAGGCACCGCAGCAAATACGCTGGGCGGGGCAGGCGGACCTCTTGCAGTGCTGGTAATTGCAATCATTGCGACAGAATTAGGAAAATTAGTATCCAAGGAAACGAAGGTTGATATTCTGGTGACACCGCTAGTCAGCATTTGCTCCGGTGTGCTGTTGTCTATCGGCATTGCCCCTTATATCGGAAAGGCGGCAAGTGCTGTCGGAACGCTGATTATGTGGGCAACTGAGCTGCATCCGTTTATGATGGGTATTCTGGTATCTGTAATCGTAGGTATTGCGTTAACACTGCCAATCAGCAGTGCCGCAATTTGTGCCGCACTTAGTCTGACCGGATTGGCAGGTGGTGCTGCCGTTGCCGGATGCTCCGCACAAATGGTAGGCTTTGCGGTTATGAGCTTTCGGGAAAACCGGGTCGGCGGACTGGTATCGCAAGGTATCGGAACCAGTATGCTGCAAATGGGAAACATTGTAAAAAATCCTAAGATATGGATTCCGCCAATTTTGACCTCTGCAATTACAGGACCGATTGCTACCTGTATATTCAAGTTACAGATGAATGGAGAAGCAATTTCTTCCGGTATGGGAACCTGTGGATTGGTTGGACAGATAGGAGTCTATACCGGCTGGGTAAATGATATTGCCGCCGGAACCAAGACTGCAATTACAGGGCTGGATTGGCTGGGGCTGATTCTGATTAGCTTTGTACTTCCGGCAGTATTGACCTTTTTATTTGGACAACTGTTCCGTAAGTTAGGCTGGATTAAAGAGGGAGATTTGAAATTGTAAAAACAAGCTATCAGAATAAGTCTGTCAGGACTTATTTTGATAATAGAATATAGCTAATTGTGTACGGTCTCGCAGGGAAAGCTTCTCTAGGATTGTACTTAAGTAATTGCGGACGGTTCCTTCACTTAGGAAGAGCCGGACCGCAATTTCTTTGTTACTCAACCCGTCTGCAACCATCTGTATAATCTCATATTCACGTTCGCTAAGGCCATAGGCTTCATATGAAAATACAGAAGAGCGGCTTAATAACTCCGGTATCTTCGCAGTAATTTCATTTCCAAAGACGGTCTGTCCGCTGACAACCGCATGAACAGCCGGTAAAATGCTGAGCAGTACCTCAATTTTCTTTCATTTTTAGGAAAATAGCTTCAAAACGAGCCTATTTCCTTGCTTACTAACCTACTTTTTGAGGTGATTTCCTCAAAATGGGCGCACTACACCCCACAGGCTATAAAGTCTTTTGTTCTGCCAGCCCTACTGCACATAATTAGATTGGCACTTGCAAACAACAGATTGAATCGATGCATATTTTTTTCGATTCCTTTATACACCACTTTGGCGTAACCCATCTGTCTCTTTACAATGAGAAATGGATGTTCAACCTTACAACGAACCGCGGATTTTTCATGTTCCATTTTTTTATCCCAGTTCATGCCTTTGAAGTCATCAGCCATTTTTAAGCTGGATGGGCGCTTGTTGATCCGAAATTCAACCTGTGATAAAGTTTCATCGTTTATGATTTCGGGACGCTCGGGTGCACCTAAATATCCGGAATCACCATATACAACATGGTCGTCTTTACGAATCAATTTTGAGGTTTCAGAAACATCATGCATATTTGCTGATGTACCGGTAAGGCTGTGTACATATCCGGTTGCCGCGTCAACGCCTGCATGTATCTTCATTCCAAAATACTATTCATTTCCCTTTTTGGTCTGGTGCATTTCGGGATCTCGTTCACCGGTTTTGTTCTTTGTAGACTTTGGTGCAGCAATCAGGCTCGCATCCACAATCGTTCCACCATGCATGATTAAGCCGGAGTTGTCCAGTCGCTTATTCACATCAGCAAAGATTTTCTCGCCTATTTTGTTTTTCTCAAGCATATGGCGAAACTTCAGAAGCGTTGTTGCATCAGGAACCTGTTGTTCATTAAAATCTATGTGCATAAAAGTACGCATAGCATAACTGTCATAAATGGAATCCTCGATTCCTTCATCAGACAGATTGAACCAAATCTGCATGAGATACATGCGAAGCATGACCTCAATGCCAATAGGCTTGCGGCCACGCGTATTATTAAAGTAGTGGGGACGAATCATTTCGACCCAGTATGACCATGGAATTATTTCATCCATAGCATTAAGAAATTCTTCACGCTTTGTTTTCTTTTTGCGGTTTGAATATTCCATATCAGTTAATGTATATTGGTTATTCATAGGTATCACAGCCTTTCATCAAGATACCTATATTAGAACAAAAATCACTGGAAATTGCTTGAATTAATCAGCATTTCCCTAGGATATACACAAAATATTGCGATATTGGGGATCGGTTATGAAACCGAATGTTGCACATTGATTGTGTCTCTTGCACGTGGAGTAGTTCTATGCAGTGTGCTTGTGTATGCTTTGCCGCTTATTTTTGGAGAGGGTGCTATTTGGTGGGGCATGTCAATTACCGAAACTGTGGTTGCTTTATATGTTGTCCTTTCAATCATCCGTATTGATAAGGTTTCTAAAATAAGGAATCTTTCCTGACAATACATCGTCATAGAAAGAATGTTTCCAATCAATATAACAGTAGCAAAGAGAAAAATTTGGACCATCAGCTATGACTTGACAAAAAATGAAGATTAGAGTAAACTACTAAAGTTCAAAAAAGAACGGTTCAAAATGAAAGAAGGTGCGTTTGTGAAAAATTATTTTGCACATTGTGTTGATGTCGAAGAATTGTATGAAAATATGGTATCTCCTGTTTGTGAAAAATACGAATTGACTTATATGGAGTTTACAGTTCTTTTGTTTTTAGCAAATAATCCCCAGTATGATACAGCTACTCAAATTGTTAGATATCGTCATCTTACTAAATCCCATGTATCTGTTTCAATTCGCTCTTTACAGGAACGAGGATTGATTTTAGGGGAACATAAGGGAGGAAATCACAGAACCATTCACTTAAGTGTGTCGGATAAAGCAAGGGACATAATTGCAGCCGGGCGTGCGGCACAGAACAAATTTTGTGAAATAGTATTCGCAGGATTTTCAAAAGAAGAAATAGAAGCCCTACATAGGTTTACAGAGCAAGTAAACAGAAATATCAAAGAATATTTGAATGATTAGGAGGTTTATCGTGGAAAATAACAAGGATTTTTTAGGTACGCAGCCCGTTGGAAAATTGCTGTTTAAGTTGGCGATTCCTACGGTAATAGCACAGTTGATCAATATGTTGTATAACATTGTTGATAGAATCTTTATCGGTCATATACCGGATGCAGGCAGTCTTGCTCTGACGGGTGTCGGTGTGACCATGCCTATTATTATGATTGTGTCGGCATTTGCAGGACTTGTAAGTTCAGGAGGTGCGCCACGTGCTTCTATTTCGATGGGAAAAGGAGATATGGACAGTGCAGAGCAAACGCTTGGTGGATGTTTTCTTTTACAGGTAATTGTTTCAATCGTTCTGACAGTGGTACTTTTACTGTTTGGAGAAAATTTGCTGTTAGCTTTTGGAGCCAGTGAAAATACGATTGAATATGCTGTTTCCTATTTGAACATATATGCGCTTGGAACGTTATTTGTGCAGTTGACATTGGGCATGAATGCATTTGTAACTGCTGAAGGGTTTACAAAGATATCCATGGTATCCGTTGCTATCGGAGCAATTCTAAACATTGTGCTTGATCCGATTATGATTTTTGGATTAAATATGGGTGTTCGTGGTGCTGCTTTGGCAACTGTTATTTCGCAGGCAGTTTCATGTATCGTCGTTGTGGCATTTTTGTGCAGTAAGAAATCAATGCTTAGACTGAAACGTAAGAATTTGAATATAAAGCCCAAAGTTGTGTTCCCGTGCATTGCACTTGGAACTGCAGCATTTATTATGCAGGCGAGTGAAAGCGTTATATCCGTATGCTTTAATTCTTCCCTGCTGAAATATGGCGGAGATATTGCGGTAGGTGCAATGACGATTCTTACCAGTGTCATGCAGTTTGCAATGCTTCCTTTACAGGGAATTGCACAGGGAGCGCAGCCAATTACAAGCTATAATTATGGCGCAAACAATACCGAGCGTGTAAAAAAGACTTTTCGTGTTTTATTAACGGTAAGCCTGATTTATTCTGTCACACTTTGGCTGGCTGTAATGCTTATGCCACAATTCTTTGTGAGCATTTTTACTCCGGAGACAGCGATGATTGAGTTTGCGTCAAAAGCTCTGCGTATCTATATGGCAGTCATGTTTTTATTTGGTATTCAGATTGCCTGCCAGATGACCTTTACAGCTCTTGGCAATGCGACAAGTTCCATCATTGTGGCAGTTACAAGAAAGTTTATTCTGCTGTTACCATTGATTTATATTATGCCACATATGGTTTCAGACAAAACCATGGGTGTTTACCTTGCAGAGCCGGTAGCAGATTTCATAGCAGTAACCTTTACTGCAATTTTGTTCTATTTCCAGTTTAGGAAAGCGATGAGAAAGGTCGAATCGTAGTTTATATAGTCGTTAAGGGGAAATTTTCTTCTTGACGGCTATTTTTGTTTATAAAAAAATAATAAGTATTGGATTGACAAGTATCCGAAATCAGACTAATATACACATATCAAGAGTCTGAAATCGGACTATAAAAAGTGAACATTATGAATAGAGTTTCACAGTTACAATTAGAGCGTATCAATAAACAACTTAAGGAGATTGCAGGATTGTATAAAAACTGTAGTGGAAATCTAGGCGTATCCGAAAACGAGCTTTGGATCTGGTACTCATTAATAGCTATGCAGGAAGAATATTCCCAGCAGGATATTTGTAATGCATGGTCGTTATCCAAGCAGACAGTAAACTCGATTGTATCAAATATGGTTAAAAAGGGATATGTTTATTTGGAAATGGTTCCGGGAAGTAAAAACCGCAAAATTATTTGTCTGACAGAAGAAGGCAGGAAATTTGGGGAAAAGGTAATTTACTCAAACTTCGCACTTGAATAAGTGCCTATGCACCTTGAAAATTCAATAATAACTGGCATAAAAATAGCATGAAACCATCTGGTTTTGGTATAATTGAGTTGTCCAAAAACAATCATACTTCCGGAGGCTCACGCTATGAATAAAAGTATAACACAAGCAACTCAAAATGATAAGCAGATTTCAAAATCTATCAAAAGATTTTTTACGAGATTTCATGTTTCTTCAGCTTTGAAAGCGTCCAATGCCTACAAAAAGAAAGGCGTTCCAGTAATGGAAATTTTCCAGTATCTGTTTCTGCTGATTTTTTCTAACAGAAGCATGTACATGAACCTGATCACAGGACGGAACACTCCTGATTTTGCGAAGGATACTGTATATCGTTTTATGAAAATGATTCAGATTAACTGGATCCGTTTCACAACAATACTTTCAGCCCGAATCATCAAGGATGCCATTCTTCCTTTGGATTCTGAGAATCGTGCAAATGTTCTTATCATTGATGATTCCATGTTTGAGCGTAACCGCTCAAAAAAGGTTGAACTCCTTGCCAAAGTCTATGACCACGCAAAGCATAAGTATCGTTTCGGATTTCGAATGCTTACTTTAGGCTGGTCAGATGGAAGTACGTTTCTGCCGGTCAACAGCGTTCTTCTTTCCACAGAAAACAGGAAAAACCGCATCAATGAAGCAACAGAAGTGGATAAAAGAACTGTTGGCTACAAACGCCGGAAGCTTTCCATTGAAAAAGGAACACAAGCTATGCTTACGCTTTTGGATGCAGCCAGGAAAGCTACAATTCCGGCGAAATATGTTCTTTTTGACAGCTGGTTTTCATCACCAAGTACTCTTCACGCAGTAAAAAGTATGGATTACGATGTAATCGGCATGGTCAAGAAAACACCAAAGATGTTCTTTCGCTACAATGGCGAAGATATGTCTCTAACTTTCATCTACAACAAGAACAAAAAGGGACGCGGAAGATCAAGATATCTGCTCTCCGTTATGGTTGATGTTGTAAAGGATGGTGAAATCATTCCTGCCAAAGTAGTTTATGTTCGCAATCGTAACAAACGCAAGAAATATC
>ERZ779737.1110-NODE-1110-length-22037-cov-4.639569_pt1 | contig 22037 bp, 19 predicted proteins | sample MGYA00511889_ERZ779737 | MGnify/ENA primary metagenome ERZ779737 (study PRJEB29588, sample SAMEA2163575) | human gut metagenome | biome: human gut; feature: human-associated habitat; material: faeces | place: Denmark | collected 2008/2010 ...
GGACCACTGGTGTATCTGTTGGCTATCAGAGCCATGGCAGAGTAGCCAAGTCCGGCAGGGATAAACGCTGAAGGCATCTAAGCGTGAAGCCCCCCTCAAGATGAGATCTCCCACGGAGTAATCCGATAAGACCCCTTAGAGAGTATGAGGTAGATAGGAATGAGGTGTAAGCACAGTAATGTGTTAAGCTGACATTTACTAATCGGTCGAGGGCTTGACCAAGGCGGGAAGATGTTCTTTGAGAGAAGAAGGATTTCAATGTTCGGTTTTGAAGGCACAATCAATAGTGCAAAGGAAAAGAACTGTTGTTGCAGTTCTTTTTTTGTTGTCCAAATGAGTTAATTGAGCATTCATGCCAGTCAAATTAGAAGAAATCCAGTGTGCGCAGGGCGTGGAACAGACCGTCCTTGCTGGCATTGTCGGTTGTGTATCTGACACGGACAAGGAGTGATGCGGGATCCGCATTTCCCATAGCGACGCTGTTTTCGACATAGGTGAGCATGGGAAGGTCGTTGTTGCTGTCGCCGAAGGCATATGCATCGGAGCGGTTCAGTCCGTAATAATTCAGGACATATTCAATGCCTGTGGCTTTTGAGTAGCCGATGGGAACAAACTCCCGGAAAGTTCCGCCCCTGTCGATGCAGGAGAAATATTGGTCACTAACCTGCCTGAAAGCGTCGAGCTGCTCCGGCTTGCTGTACCAGATTACAAATTTGTCACAGAAGAAGTTTGGATTTTCAAAATCCTGTGTCATTTCGTAGTGGCGGGAGGCAAAGGCATCATACTGGCGGATTGCGCCCGGGTGTTTTAAAGGTCTGGTCATGTCAAAGCAAACCTCCCTGCGGGATTCAAAAAGAAGGTCTACATCAGTCTTTCTGGCAATCTGTAAGATTTGCATGGTGACTTCATGGGAACAGGGAGCATACAGAACATCAGCCCCACCGCAGTATATATTGGTTCCGCATCCGCAGACATAGCCGTCGAATCCGATTGCGCGGAAGCGATCCTCCACGTTCTGAAAGCATCGGCCGGTGTTGATGAACATGAGATTCCCGTTTTCACGGGATTTCCGAATGGCGAAAACAGCACTTTCCGGGATGGATCCGTCAATCTCGGAAGTGAGAGTTCCGTCTATGTCAAAAAAGGCAATTTTCTTTTTCATAAAAATCCTCTCAATTTTTTATACTGATTATTATGTTACAAAGGGTGATAACTTAGTTTATCCGTTTTCAAACAGCAGTATTATAAAACCGAATGACGAAATTGTCAAAAATCAGCGGGATTTTTTGTCAAAAAATATTTTTTATGAGTATTCAATTAGAAATAACTGTGATATAATACACCTAGAGGTGGTTTTTGCCACATGAAGGATTATTTCTGTGAGGTGAAAGAATGGATACAAAAATTTTATTGGAAAACGGAACCAATGAGTTAGAAGTATTGGAGTTTACCCTGGATGGGAATTCTTACGGTATCAATGTAGCAAAAATCAAGGAAATTATCAATTACCAGCCGGTTACGCCGGTTCCCAATGCACATCCGAGTATCGAAGGAATTTTCATGCCGAGAGACCGCATGATTACGGCAATCGATTTGAAAAATTGCCTCCAGAGGGGCGTTTCCCAGCCGGGAGGTCTGTTTATCGTGACAAACTTCAACAAGCTGGACATTGCATTCCATGTGGACAGCGTGGTGGGAATCCATCGTGTGTCATGGTCTGATATTATCAAGACGGATTCTACGGTGTCCTCTGCGGACAGTACGGCACTTGGCATTATCAAGATAGAAGAGAAGCTCATCATTATCCTTGACTTTGAAAAGATCGTTGCGGACATCAATCCCGAAACTGGTCTGCGTTCCAATCAGATTGCAGAGCTGGGACACAGGGACAGATGCGATATTCCTATTCTGATTGCGGAGGATTCCCCGCTTTTGAACAGATTGATCGTGGATTCCTTAAATCAGGCGGGATATGTGAACCTGACGCATACGACCAACGGTCAGGAGGCTTATGAGGTAATAACCCAGGCGATTGCAGAGGGAAATCTGGATCAGAAGGTACGATGTGTGATTACGGATATTGAGATGCCTGTGATGGACGGACATCACTTGACCAAGCTGATCAAGACCAATGACAAGACGGCAAACATTCCGGTTGTGATCTTCTCCTCGCTTGTAAACGAAGAAATGCGGATTAAGGGAGAGCAGCTCGGTGCGGATGCACAGCTTTCCAAGCCGGAGATTGTAGATCTTGTAAAGGTGTTGGATCGTCTGCTGCTGAACAAATAAACAGTCAGATAGAGAGGGTGAGAGCCGGGAACGTTTTCCCGGCTTTTCTGATAGAGATATGGAACGAATGGATGAAATCAGAAGAAAAATCGCGGAAGCAGATATGGTGCTTGTGACGATCGGCGATGAGTTTGAACGGATCGACTGCCTAAGACAGGATGCAGCCTACCAGAAAGTGTGCAATGATATTGCGATGCGGGAAGCACAGTGGGCTTATCCACTTGTCAGCCACTTCTTTTTGGAAAAGGATGCACAGCTGAAAGAGGCGTATCTGGCTGTCAAAAAGTGGTTGGAGGGCAAAAACTACTATGTGATATCCGCACCTGTAAACGGTATGATAGCGGAGAGCGAAATAAAGCAGGATAGAATTGTTGAGCCGTGCGGGACTTGCTACCGAACGCAGTGCAGCAAAGGCTGTGAGGGAAGCATCCGGCAGACGGAGCCTGCTCTGATCGAGGAATTTGCGTCTTACATAAAAGGCGATAAGAGCTGGGAGGAGCTGCGGCTGCCCGTGTGTGACACATGTCATGCTGAAATGGAGTGCAACAGTCTCTATGCAGAGCATTATCTTGAAGAAGGCTACCGCAAGGATTGGGAGCGTTACACCAAATGGCTGCAGGGGACAGTAAACAGACGTTTGTGTGTACTGGAGCTTGGCGTGGGGATGCAGTACGCCGGATTGTTGAGGTTTCCTGCTGAGAAGATTGTGGGAATCAACCGCAAAGCGGAACTGATCCGGATCCATCATCAGTTGTCGCAGCTTCCGCTTGAAATTGACGGCAGAGGGATGGGAATCCCCTGCAATGCGGTGGAATATATGGCACAGGCATGGAAAAGTATGGTATAATAACAGACAGGATTCACAGAGGGAGCGTAAAGAGGAATAGATATGAGTGAAAACGAGGAATATCTGGATAACTTATTGAAGTCAATGGGCAGGGAAGAAGTGCAGGAGCCGAAGGAAGATAAGGCAGCTTCCATGATGAGCCTTGAGGAGATCGAGGCTATGTTTGCCGAGGCTGAAAAAGCAGCTGCGGGGAATGACAAGGAACCGGAAGGCGAGGAGCCGAAGCTGCCGGAGGGAATAGAGGAGCCTGAACTGCCTGAGGAGCCGGAGACCGGGGAAGGATCAGAGAATGAGGAACTGAAGTTCCCGGAAACATTTGCGGAACCCGAGCAGGCTGAGCCGGGAGCGACAGAAGAACCGGAACAGTCTGAGACGGAGGCGACAGAAGAACCGGAGCAGACCGGGGAATCGGAAGTAACAGAAGAGCCGGAGCAGACCGGGGAACCGGAAGTAACAGAAGAGCCGGAGCAGACCGGGGAGCCGGAAACTACGGAAGAAGCTGCGGACGAAAAACTGAAATTACCGGAGATGTTTGTGGAACCGCTTGCAGAGTCTGAGACTGCGGAAACGCCGGAACTGCCTGAGGAGCCGGATATTCATTTGGATGATGTACCGGAGGAAGACAGCGAGGATATTCTTTCCCTGCTGGACAAGCAGAATTTTGATCAGGAACCGTTTGACCTGCATACAGAACCGCTGCAGGATACGGCGGGACAGACAGCATTTGAAGAGATGCCTTCCGAACAGACTACGCCTGCAGAGTATGCCGATTTGTTTGCAGATGATGCTCCGCTATTTCCTGAGGAGAGTGCGCCGGAAGAACCGAAGGAGAAGAAGGAAGGAAAATTAAAGAAATTCTTCAGCGGACTGTTTGCAAAAATGACCGAAGAGGAGGAGCCGCAGGACGGGCTTTCCGAGGAAAACAGAACCGTTTTGGAGGAGCTTGAGGCGGAGGACAAGGCAGCCGCCGGTAAGAAGAAAAAGAAGAAAAAGGGAAAAATGCCTGCGGAGACCCAGACGGACGAAGAGGGTGAGGGAAAGCAGGACACCAAAGGCAAAAAAGCAGCAAAGGAAAAGAAGAAAAAAGCGCCGAAGGAAAAGAAGAAACCTGTGGCGGAGAAGGCACCTGAGGAGATCGAACCGGATGAAAAACCTTCCAGGCGGATCTCTAAAAAGAGCATAGCTGTGGTGATTTTGTTTGCCCTGACTGTATTTGCCATTGTATTCTTCGGGGGCAATCTCTTTTCACAGACACTGCAAAAGAACAATGCAAAGAAGGCATTTGATAAGCAGGATTACCTTACCTGCTATGAGTCCCTGTATGGCATGAATCTTTCAGAGAAGGAAAAGGAGATGTATGCGCATGCAGAGGCGGTGCTCCGCATCGAGAGAAGGATCTCCGTATATGAAGGCTACTTGAAGGAGGGGCGGGATCTGGAAGCATTGGATTCCCTGATGCGTGCTGTGGCAGGGTATGAAAGCCTGTATACCGCAGCGCGGGAATGCGGGGCGGCCGCTGAGGTTTCCGCACGGTATGAGGAAATTCTGAATATTTTGAAAGACAAGTATGGTGTTTCGGAGACGGACGCCAGAGCAATCGTCAACTGCCAGAGCAACGTGGATTACACCCGATACCTGACAGCGTTGACGGAGGGCAGGAGTGTGTCAGGAGGAGCCGGAGGAGAGCTTACGCTTCCGCCGGAGGAGCTTGAGGATATGCTGCCGCCCGAGACGGAGATGGATCCGCAAAACAATGCGGGGAATTAGGACGGTGTGTTGAATTTAAAGAATCTTATGGCTGAAAACACAGGAAAGGGCTTGGTAGAATGATCGCGATCATTGACTATGATGCAGGTAATATCAAAAGTGTGGAGAAGGCGTTGCAGTATCTGGGGGAGGAGACCTGTGTCACCCGCGACCCGGAGGAAATACTGGCAGCGGAGAAGGTGATCCTGCCCGGTGTGGGCGCCTTTGGAGATGCCATGCATAAGCTGCATCAATACGGGCTTGCGGAGGCCATAAAAGAAGTGGTGAACCGCAGAAAACCGCTTTTGGGGATCTGCCTGGGGCTGCAGCTTCTGTTTGAGAGCAGTGAGGAAAGCCCCGGTGTGGAAGGCTTAGGGATTCTCAAGGGCAGGATCGTGCGCATCCCGGAGGATGCGGGGATGAAGATTCCGCATGTTGGGTGGAACTCCTTGCAGTATCCGAATCCCGGCAGATTGTTTGTTACTGTGCCGGAGAATGCGTTTGTCTATTTTGTGCATTCCTACTACCTGAAGGCGGAGGATCCGCAGATTGTGACCGCTTCCGCATGGTATGGCACACAGATCCATGCATCCGTGGAGAAGGATCAGGTGTTTGCCTGTCAGTTTCACCCTGAGAAGAGCTCGGAAACTGGACTCCGGATTTTAAAGAACTTTGTCATGCTGGGAAGGGGGAAGAACTGATGCATACCAAAAGAATCATCCCCTGTCTGGATGTGAAGGAAGGCAGGGTGGTCAAAGGAGTTAATTTTGTAAATCTGCAGGATGCCGGGGATCCGGTGGAGATCGCGGCAGCGTACGACAGAGCGGGCGCGGATGAAGTAGTGTTTCTTGATATTACGGCATCCAGTGATAACCGCGCCACCGTGGCGGATATGGTTCGCAGAGTGGCGGAGAAAGTGTTTATTCCCTTTACGGTGGGCGGCGGTATCCGCACGGTGGACGATTTCAAGATGCTTTTGCGGGAGGGCGCGGACAAAATATCCGTCAATTCCGCAGCGATTATGAAACCGGGACTGATCGCGGAGGCGGCTGACAAATTCGGCAGCCAGTGCGTTGTGGTTGCCATTGACGCCAAGCGCCAGCCGGATGGCAGCTTCCACATTTATAAGAACGGTGGTCGGGTGGACATGGGAATGGACGCCGTGGAATGGGCAATCCGGGCTGAGAAGCTGGGTGCGGGAGAGATTCTTCTTACCAGCATGGATTGTGACGGCACAAAAGGCGGGTACGATATTGCACTGACAAAAGCCGTTTCGCAGGCGGTCGGGATTCCGGTGATTGCATCCGGAGGAGCCGGAACCTGTGAGCATTTTTACGAGGCATTGACGGAAGGCGGCGCGGAGGCTGCGCTGGCGGCATCGTTGTTTCACTATAAGGAACTGGAGATAAGAGAAGTAAAGGAATACCTGCGCACGAAGGGTGTGCCGGTCAGGATATGAGAAGATGGGTATGATTACGGGAGAATGGCTTACTGCATTGGAGCCGGAATTTAAGAAGCCATATTATGCAAAGCTTTTCCGATTCGTGAAGGAGCAGTATGACACAACGCAGGTCTTTCCGCCTGCGGATGATATTTTCAATGCATTCCATTTAACGCCCCTCGGAGAGGTCAAGGTGGTGATTCTGGGGCAGGATCCCTACCACAATGACGGGCAGGCACACGGATTGTGCTTTTCCGTGAAACCGGATGTGGAGATTCCTCCGTCTCTGGTGAATATTTATCAGGAGCTTCACGATGATCTGGGGTGTGAGATTCCGAACAACGGTTATCTTGTGAAATGGGCAAAGCAGGGCGTTTTGCTTATGAATACCGTGCTGACGGTGCGGGCGCACACTGCGTTTTCCCATAGGGGTGTGGGCTGGGAACAGTTCACCGATGCAGCCATCCGGGTGCTCAACGAGCAGGATCGACCGATTGTATTTATTCTGTGGGGTAAACCGGCGCAGATGAAAAAGAGTATGTTGAATAACCCCAAGCATCTGATCTTGGAGGCACCTCACCCAAGCCCGCTGTCCGCATACAGAGGATTTTTCGGCAGCAAGCCTTTCAGCAAAACAAATGATTTTCTGAAGGCAAACGGTCTTACGCCGATTGATTGGCAAATTGAGAATATTTGATCAAAAAATGTCATGGCAGTAAAAATGCCTTGACATTTTTTTTACGCCACTTTATAGTGTTCCTGTATAGAACCACTAACAAAAACGGGTAAACGAATGGAACAGATACAATGTATAAATGAACTGATGCTGTTTGGGCTGACCAGACAGGAAGCGCAGGTGTACCTCTGCCTGTTGCGGAATGGAGCGCTGACCGGATATGAGGCAGCAAAGCAGACCGGCGTATCGAGATCTAATGTATACAATGCGCTTGCCGGATTGGTAGAGCAGGGAGCCGCCTATGTGGCGGAGGGAACTGCCAGCAAATATGTGGCGGTGGCGGTCGGAGAGTTTTGCGAAAATCATATATCGAGAATGGAGAAAACCAAAACCTTTCTGGAAACTCACGTTCCTGCGGTACAGTGTACGGAAGAGGGATATCTTACGGTGGAAGGGGCAAGAAACATCCACAACAAGATCCGTCATATGCTGGAGAACGCCGCAATGCGTGTATATATTTCCGCACCGATGAACCTGCTGGAGGAATTTGAGGAGGATCTGCAAAGGCTGCCCCGGAGGCAAATTAAGCTGGTGATCCTTGCGGAACATCTGCCGGGAAAGCTTGAGGGAGCGATTTTTTATCCAACTGTCCCGCAGGAAGGAGACACCGTGCAGAATCAGCTCAGGCTGATTATTGACTCGCTGCACGTACTGACCGGAGATCCGGAGGAGACCTGCCTTTACAGTGACCGGAAAAATTTCGTCAATGTGTTTAAAGAAGCCATGCGCAATGAGATAAAACTGATAGAAATGAGGAAATGAAGATGAAGAAACCGTTTGTGACAAAAGAAATGATTGAAGAAATTGTGAAGACATATCCAACGCCCTTCCATATTTATGATGAAAGGGGAATCAGAGAGAACGCAAAGGCATTGAAGGAAGCGTTTGCATGGAACCCGGGCTACAAGGAGTTCTTTGCGGTGAAGGCAACGCCCAATCCTTTTCTGATCGACATTCTCAGGGATTACGGCTGTGGCTGCGACTGCTCCTCCCTTACGGAGCTGATGCTGAGCAATGCCATGGGCGTGAAGGGGGAGGATATCATGTTTTCGTCCAATGATACGCCGGCACATGAGTTTGCTTATGCGGCAAAGCTGGGAGCGACGATCAACCTTGACGACATCACCCATATTGATTTTCTGGAGAAAACCATCGGGTACATTCCCAAGACGATCAGCTGTCGTTTCAATCCCGGCGGATACTTTGCCATTGCCAACAGCATTATGGACAACCCCGGGGATGCAAAGTATGGTTTTACCACGGAGCAGATGTTTGAAGGCTTCCGCATTCTGAAATCGAAGGGGGCGGAAAATTTCGGGATCCATGCCTTTCTGGCGAGCAACACCGTGAGCAACGAATACTACCCGGAGCTTGCAAGACAGCTTTTTGAGCTGGCAGTCAGACTGAAGGAGGAGACCGGCGCACATATCACGTTTATCAATCTGTCGGGCGGTATCGGGATTCCCTACAAGCCGGACGAGGCACCGAATGATATCCGCCTGATCGGCGAGGGTGTACGCAAGGTGTATGAGGAGATTTTAGTGCCGGCAGGAATGGATGATGTGGCAATTTATACCGAGCTTGGACGCTTCATGATGGCACCGTATGGTCATCTTGTAACGCAGGCAATCCATGAAAAGCATACGCATAAGGAGTACATCGGCGTGGATGCCTGCGCGGTGAATCTGATGCGCCCTGCCATGTACGGTGCTTATCATCATATCACGGTGCTGGGGAAGGAGACAGAGGACTGCGACCATAAATATGATGTTACGGGCTCCCTCTGTGAAAACAACGATAAATTTGCCATTGACAGAATGCTCCCCAAGATAGACATCGGCGATTATCTTGTGATCCACGACACCGGGGCGCACGGCTTTGCCATGGGCTACAATTACAACGGTAAATTAAAATCAGCAGAGCTTTTGCTGAAGGAGGACGGAACGGTTCAACTGATCAGGCGCGCAGAGACACCGAGAGATTATTTCAGTACCTTTGACTGCTTCGACATTTACAAACATATTGATTTCGAGGCGTGATGCGGACAAAATCCGGGTGATGAATAGAAAAAACGCTTGTCAATCAATGGCAGATATGATAATATTATACTCGGCTGTTGAAAGACAGGCGCTTTGCTGGTGTGGCGGAATGGCAGACGCGGCAGACTCAAAATCTGTTTGTGGTGACACAGTGCGGGTTCAAGTCCCGCCACCAGCATGTGAAAAGAGAAACATGGCGAAGAAGTCGTGTTTCTCTTTTTTTTGGTGCATCTTTCACGCAGATATGATACAATGAAAAAGAATTTATTTGGAGAAGGTTTTCTATGGAATGCAAAGAATTTGAGAAGGAAATACCGGCATTTATCGCCAACGATCTGGATGATAAGACCATGCTGCGTTTTTTGGAGCATATAGAAAAGTGCCCGGACTGTAAGGAAGAACTGACGATACAGGTTCTGATACAGGAGGGAATGGCGCGTCTGGAGGAGGGCGGTGCCTTTGACCTGCAGGAAGAAATAGACCTGAGGATGAAAGAGGCGCAGCGGCGGATCAGACGGCACAGGACGGTGCGCTATATCAGGATTACGCTGGAGCTGGCAGCGCTTGTGGCGCTGGGCGTGCTGGTGGTTTTATTTGTAAGCTGACGGGAGTAGAGAGCAATGAGCGAGAAGATTGTACTGATAGACGGACACAGCATTATAAACAGAGCCTTTTACGGAGTGCCGGATCTGACCAACGCGGAGGGGCTTCATACCAATGCGGTGTACGGCTTTCTGAATATTATGTTCAAGATTCTGGAGGAGGAAAAGCCGGAATATCTTGCGGTGGCATTTGACAGGAAGGAGCCGACCTTCCGGCATGAGAGATACCCGGAGTATAAGGGGACGAGAAAGCCCATGCCGGGAGAACTGCGGGAGCAGGTTCCGGTGTTGAAGGAGCTGCTTACAGCTATGGGAATCCGCATTCTGGAGCATGCAGGATGGGAGGCAGACGATATTCTGGGCAGTCTGGCAAAGCAGTCCGAGGAGAGGGGGATGGAGGTGTCCCTTGTTTCCGGTGACCGTGACCTTTTGCAGATTGCAAGCGATCATATCAAGATCCGGATTCCCAAGACCAAGATGGGAAAGACGGAGATCGAGGACTATTATGCGGAGGACGTAAAGGAGAAGTATCAGGTGACACCGCCGCAATTCATAGAGCTGAAGGCGCTTATGGGAGACACGGCGGACAATATACCGGGTGTGCCAAAGGTCGGCGAAAAGACGGCGACGGAGCTGATGGTCACTTACGGTTCCCTTGAGGGCATCTATGCGCATGTGGAGGAGATCTCCAAAAAGTCGATCCGGGAGAGCCTGATCGAAAACCGGGCGCTTGCGGATCTGAGTCTGGAGCTTGCCACAATCAAGACGGATTGCGAGCTTGCATTCCGGTACGAGGAGGCGAGAGCGGAGGGCTTCTATACCAAGGAGGCGTATGCAATCTGCAAGCGTCTCGGATTCAAGAATATGCTGGGAAGATTTGATGAAGCTGCCTCCCAGAGTACCGGAAAAGCGGAGGAAACCTTCCGCACGATCACCGACAGGAAAGAGGCGGAGGCGTTTTTTAAGCGTGCGGCGGAATCGGAGGAAAAATCCATTTTCCTGCTGGCGGACGGAAAACGGCAGGAGAAGCTGGCGGGTGCCGCATTCGGACTGTCGGAGGAGGAGACGGTGTTTGTCCCGGTGTCCGAAGAAATTTCGGACAATATGCTTTCGGATGCGATTGCAGAGGTGTCCGAAAAGGGGCAGATTACAGTCTGCGACAGCAAGAACTGTTACCGCTATCTGCATGATCATGTGCAGGAGAGATGCTTTGATGTATTGATTGCCGCGTATCTTTTGAATCCGTTAAAAAGTGATTACGATATAGAGAGTATTGCCGGGGAGCATCTGGGACTGATGATACCCGGAAAGGGAGAGGTGTTCGGAAAGACGGATTACCGGGAGGGCATCAAGGCGGATCCGGCGAAGTGTGCGCTGTTTGCCTGTTATGGGGCATACGCAGCAAGGAAGGTGAAGGCTGTTCTGGCGGAGAAGTTACAGGAGACCGGAATGGACAGGCTCTTTGCGGAGATTGAGATGCCGCTGTCCTATGTGCTCTACGATATGGAGCAGATCGGCATGCTGGTCAGACCGCAGGAGCTGAAAGCATACGGAGAACGACTTACGGGAAGGATCGCCGAGCTGGAGACGGAAATCCACAAACAGGCGGGCGTGGAGTTTAATATCAATTCCCCCAAGCAGTTGGGCGAGGTTCTGTTTGAGACCATGAAACTGCCGGGCGGTAAAAAGACCAAGACCGGTTATTCCACCGCGGCGGACGTTCTTGAAAAGCTTGCACCGGAAAATCCCATTGTATCGGATATTCTGGAGTATCGCGGACTGACCAAGTTAAAGTCCACCTACGCGGAGGGACTTTCCGCATGCATCGGGGAGGACGGCAGGATCCACTCCAGCTTTAATCAGACGATCACGGCGACCGGAAGAATCAGCTCTACGGATCCGAATTTACAGAACATCCCTATGCGGATGGAGCTTGGAAGACAGATCAGGAAGGTGTTTGTGCCGGGGGACGGCTTTGTATTTACAGATGCGGATTACTCCCAGATCGAGCTTCGCGTGCTCGCCCATATGTCCGGCGATGAACAGCTGATAGAGGCATACCGCAGTGAACAGGACATTCACAGGATCACGGCGTCCAAGGTATTCCACACGCCGTTTGAGGAAGTGACGGATCTGCAGCGGCGGAACGCCAAGGCGGTGAACTTCGGCATTGTGTACGGCATCAGCTCCTTCGGGCTCAGTCAGGATCTGAGCATTACCAAAAAGGAAGCAGCCCAATATATTGAACAGTATTTTGAAACGTATCCGGGAATCAAGGCATTTTTGGACGGACTGGTGGAACATGCGAAGAAGGATGGATATGCCGTGACCATGTTCGGCAGGAGACGTCCGATTCCGGAGCTTTCCTCCGCCAACTTTATGCAGCGTTCCTTCGGGGAGCGGATCGCCATGAACTCCCCCATTCAGGGAACGGCGGCGGACATTATCAAGATTGCCATGATCAGGGTATGGAGGGCGCTGAAAGAGCAGGGACTTCGCTCCAAGCTGGTATTGCAGGTGCATGATGAACTGCTGATCGAGACGGCGGCGGACGAGGTGGAGCAGGTGAAAAAAATCCTTGCGGACGGCATGCAGTCTGCGGCAAAGCTTTCCGTGGAGCTTGCGATCGATATGCACACCGGAAGCAACTGGTATGAGGCAAAGTAAACCACAGGATCGGAAATAAGGGGGATGACGTATGCGGCTGATCGGCATTACCGGCGGTGTGGGCGCCGGTAAAACAGAGATTTTATCTTACATCAGAAAGCACTATAAATGCAGGATCTATCTTGCGGACGAGGTGGCGCGGGATATCCAGATGCCGGGGCAGGCGTGTTATGAGAGGATCGTCGCGCTTTTGGGAAAGGACATCCTTGCTGCGGACGGGCGGATCGACAGAGGAAAGATGGCGGCGAAGATCTTTTTGGAGACAGAGCTTTTGAACCGGGTGAACGCCATCGTCCATCCGGCAGTGAGAGAATATCTGGAGCGGGCGGTGGAGAGCGCGCGGAAGGAAAAAGAGACGGAGCTTTTTTTCATCGAGGCAGCGCTGTTGATAGAAAACGGATATTGTGATTTTGTGGATGAGATGTGGTATATTTACGCCGCGCCGGAAGTGCGGAGGGAGCGACTGCAGAAGAGCAGGGGTTACAGCCGTGAAAAAATTGCACAGATCATGGCGAGCCAGCTGTCGGAGGACGCATTTTACAAGAACAGCGATTTTGTCATAGACAACAGCGGTTCACTTGAGCAGACATACAGCCGGATTCGGGAGAGACTGGAGGCATATACGTGGCAGGAATGACATATAAAGGAAAATTGGTATTTGGACTGGACATTGGCACCAGAAGCATCGTGGGTACGGTGGGCTACCGGGATCAGGATCGCTTTGTGGTAGTGGCACAGTGCGCAAAAGAGCATGAGACGAGAGCCATGCTGGATGGACAGATCCACGACATCAAAAAGGTGGGCGGAACCATACTGGCGGTGAAGGAAACGCTGGAAAAGGAGCTTGGCGGCGCGCTTGAGGAAGTATGTATCGCAGCCGCAGGCCGTGTGCTCCGCACTGTGACCACGCATGCCGAGATCGTATTTCCCTCAGAGCGGGAGGTGCTGGAGGAGGATGTGTACGCGCTGTCGGCGCAGGGAGTCGAGCAGGCGTATGCGGAGTTTCTGCCCGCCAATGATACGGGAATGAAATTCTACTGCGTGGGCTATTCCGTGGTACGGTATTATATCAACGGATATGTGATCGGAAATCCGCAGGATCACAAGGCGTCCGGCGTGGCGGCGGACATCATCGTGACATTTCTGCCGGAAGATGTGGTGGACGGTCTTTATAAAGCGGTGGAGTATGCGGGACTTAAGGTCGCAAATCTGACGCTGGAGCCGATTGCCGCCATACAGGTTGCCATACCGGAAAAATTCAGGATGCTGAATATTGCGCTGGTTGATGTGGGAGCGGGAACCTCCGATATTTCCATTACCCGGGACGGGGCGATCATTGCGTACGGCATGATCCCGGTTGCGGGCGACAGCCTGACGGAGATTATTGCAAGACATTGTCTGGTTGACTTTAACACGGCGGAGCAGATCAAGCGTGCCATGGAAACGGGGGGCGAAATCGCCTATACGGATATCATGGGGCTGCCCCAGACAATTACCGGAGAGGAACTTGGAGAGATCCTGAAACCCGCTATAGAGGATATGACACAGCCGGTTGCAGACTGCATTAAGGAGCTGAACGGTGAAAAGGCTGTCAGCGCCGTGTTTGTGGTGGGTGGCGGCGGCAGGATTCCGGGCTACACCCAGTCGCTTGCAGAGAAGCTTGGCATTGTGAAGGAGAGAGTTGCCGTAAGGGGCGAGGATGTGATGGGATTTGTGGACTTCCCCTCTTACGTGAAAAAGGATTCCCTGCTGGTGACGCCTGTGGGAATCTGTCTCAGCTTCTACGAACAGAACAACAATTTTGTGTTTGTCACCTTCAATGATGAAAGAATCAAGATCTATGACAACGGAAAGCTGTCGGTGGTGGACGCCGCCATGCAGGCGGATTTTCCCAATGACGGGCTGTTTCCCAAGCGCGGAAAAGAGCTCAATTTCACGGTGGACGGAAAGCTCAGGATCAGGCGTGGAGAGCCGGGCGAGGCTGCCATTATAACGGTAAACGGAATCGCCGCCGACATTCATACGCCCATCAAGGCAAATGATGTTGTCCGGGTGATGCCTTCCACGGCGGGAGCGCCTGCCGCCATGGAGATCGGCAAGCTGCCCGAATACCACCAGTCCATTTCCGTGAGCGTGAACGGAAAGCAGATGGAGCTTCCCAAATTTGTCAGGGTAAACGGCGAGTTGAAATCCGGCTATTACGAGATACAGGACGGGGACGAGATCGCCATGCAGGATTACTACACTGCGGAACAGGTGCTGACATTTCTGGATCTGGAGCTGCCGGAGGGCGCCGCACTCTTTGTCAATAATGAGGAGGCAAAACCGGATACGCCCGTATTTGAAAATTTCAGTGTCGCCATAAAGTTTGATGTGCCGAAGGTGCGGGAGGCTGCGGAAAGCCAAGATGAGGAAGCGGCATACGAGGAAGAAATTTCCGACGGAAGCCCGGAGAAGGACGCAGAGGCTATGTCCGCGGAGGCGGGGACGGAAACACCGGAGTCTGAGAGCAGCGCCGAGGAACCGGCAAAGCCCGAGCCGGTGATCCATGACATTCATGTGGTGGTGAACGGCAGTCCCATTGTGATGAGAGGAAAAAAGGAATACGTCTATGTGGATGTGTTTGACTACATAGATTTTGATTTGAAAAATCCTGCGGGAAGCAGCATCATTACCAATCTGAACGGGCAGCCTGCGGAGTATCTGAGGGAAATAACGGATGGGGACGTCATCGACATCCGGTGGAAGAACTAGCCTGTCTCAACTGATTATTTATTTGCGGTGGTAATATATGAAAAAGATGCTTATTTTTGTACTTGTTTCCTGTCTGTTGCTGACGGGCTGCCACCGGACAGAGACAAAAAAGGAGAATAGCAGTATCATACCGTTGTACTCCAAGGAAGATGATGAGAAAGCGGCAGATTACCTTGCGGATCAATACGGGATTGAGAGGGAGAAGACCCCGCCGAAATTGATACTGGACTGTGATATGACATATCTTGGAGATGATGCAATGTGTATGTGTATTCTGGCACAGGCGGATACTTTGGGGTTGATTGACCTGTTAGGGGTGACAATTACAGGAGGAAACAATTTTGTAGCATATGGAGCCAATGCAGCATTGAATCAGTTGGAGCGCATAGGAAGAGAGGATATTCCAGTATTGTTGGGAACAGACATTCCCATAAACGGAATCAGAAATATGGACGAGCAGGCAAAGGTTGTGGGAAGGATTGATCGTTGGGGAGCAATGTATCACTTTGATGAATACATAGAGCCCGCAATGTATCATGATTTGGGTTCCTATTATGAGCGAAAATGGGGCTACTCGCAAACAGATCCACAGCAACAGAATGCAGTTGATTTTATGATAGATCAGGTGAATGCCAATAGAGGAGAGGTAACCATAATCGCAACAGGGGCGGCAACCAATGTAGCGATGGCATGTCAGAGGGATGATTCCTTTGCAGGCAATACAGCCGGAATTGTATATATGGGGACGATCATAGAGGAACAGGGGACGTTTACGCCATATGCGGATTTTAATTGTTTCTATGATGCAGAGGCATATGATATTTGCCTGAACAGTGCGTTCCCAGCACAGACAATTATTCCGCACGATGCAGCGAAAACGGCAGTCTTAAATAAGGCAGTGTATGATTTAATGGATGCAAAAGACGATACATTAATTTCTAATTTGTGGATAGAAAATCAATATAGCTTGTATAGGAGAGACACTAACTATAAATTAAATTGTTCGGATGCGATTGCAGCAGTTGTGTTTCTGAACCCCAATGTGATATCGGATGAAAGAATGCTGTCACTTGAGATTAATACAGATACAGGCAGTTCTGAATACGGACATACCTCCGTCGTGGGGGAGAATGGCAATTTAAAAGTAATTATGGCAGTAAATACCGCATTGTACTGGGATTTTGTTACAGATATGATTTGCCATATGCAAAACAAATCGGACTACCATTATTCTGATTTTCAAGAGTTAAACAGTGCGGCATAAGATGAAAGCACTTTATAGATGATGGATAGCGGATTACATTAGGAGGACACAAATGAGATTTTGCAGCATAGCCAGCGGGAGCAGCGGGAACTGCATTTATGTGGGTTCTGAGGCGACACATCTGCTGGTGGACGTCGGAATCAGCGGAAAGAAGGCGGAGGCGGGTTTGGAGCAGCTTTCTCTCTGCGGCAGGGATATTGACGGCATATTGATTACACATGAGCATTCCGATCACATTGCGGGAATCGGCGTTTTTTGCAGGAAGTACGGGATACCGATCTTTGCCACAAAGGGAACCATAAAGGCGATCTTAAAGAACGGCGGCAAGAATGCTCCGGACGAATCCCTGTTCCATGAAATAGAGACGGATAAACGGATCATCATCAAGGATCTCACCGTATCGCCCATGAGAATTTCACATGATGCGGCGGAACCGGTAGCGTACCGCATCGGCTACGGCGGGAAAAAGGTGGCGGTCTGCACGGATCTCGGCGTTTATAACGATTACACGGTGGAATGCCTGAAGGAGATGGATGCCATTTTGCTCGAGGCAAACCATGATGTGAATATGCTGCAGGTGGGGCCGTACCCGTATTACCTGAAGCAGAGGATTTTGGGAGACAGAGGGCATTTGTCCAATGAAAACTCGGGAAGGCTTCTGAACCGGATCCTGAATGACCATATGCAGGCGATTCTGCTGGGGCATCTGAGCAAGGAGAATAACATGCCGGAGCTTGCCTACGAGGCGGTGAGGATGGAGATCACCATGGGGGATTGCCCGTATAAGGCGGAGGATTTCAAGATCATGGTGGCGGGCAGAAACGTCCCTTCCCCGGTTATCACATTGTAAAAGATATTGCCAAGCAACCTGCCCCGTACTATAATAGGGTTATTGTTTATGCGCCGTACAGCGGCAGAATGAGAGGATGAGAATGAAAAAGACAATTATTACCGTGGTAGGAAAGGACACTGTAGGAATCATCGCAAAGGTCTGCACCTATCTTGCTGAAAATCAGATCAACATTTTGGATATTTCCCAGACGATTGTGCAGGGATACTTCAACATGATGATGATCGTGGATACGAACAGCAGCACAAAGCAGCATGGAGATATGGCGGATGAGCTGGAAGCCCTCGGAAAAGAGATCGGCGTTCTCATCAAGTGCCAGAAAGAGGAGATCTTCGATCAGATGCATCGTATCTGATTCCGGAACGGAGGAGACAATGATTAATATTCATGAAGTGGTGGAAACCAACAATATGATCGAGAAGGAGAATCTGGATGTCCGCACCATTACGCTGGGCATCAGTCTGCTTGACTGTATTGATTCCGATCTCGCCGAACTGAAAAAGAAAGTATACAATAAGATATATGATGCCGCCAAGGATCTGGTAAATGTGGGGGAGGAGATTTCCAGAGAATACGGAATCCCCATCGTAAATAAGAGAATTTCCGTGACACCCATCGCCCTGATCGGCGGGGCTGCATGCAGAAAGCCGGAGGATTTTGTGGAGATTGCCAAGACATTGGACGAGGTGGCACACAAGGTCAATGTCAATTTTATCGGCGGCTACTCCGCGCTGGTGAGCAAGGGCATGACGCCTGCGGACGAGATGCTGATCCGATCCATTCCCATGGCGCTTTCCCGGACGGAGCGGGTATGCAGCTCCGTAAATCTCGGATCTACCAAGACCGGAATCAACATGGACGCAGTCAGATTGATGGGGGACATCATCAAGGAGACGGCGGAAGCGACAAAGGAAGCGGATTCCTTAGGATGCGCAAAGCTTGTTGTGTTCTGCAATGCGCCGGATGACAACCCCTTTATGGCGGGTGCATTCCACGGCGTGACGGAGGCGGACAAGATCATCAACGTGGGCGTCAGCGGCCCGGGCGTGGTAAAGACGGCTCTGGAGAAGGTGCGTGGGGAGAACTTCGAGATTCTTTGTGAAACCATCAAAAAGACGGCCTTCAAGGTGACGAGAGTGGGACAGCTGGTGGCGCAGGAAGCATCGCGCATGCTGAAGGTTCCCTTTGGAATTGTGGATCTTTCCTTAGCGCCCACGCCGGCAATCGGCGACAGCGTTGCGGATATTCTGTGTGAGATCGGTCTGGAGTACGCCGGAGCACCCGGAACCACGGCGGCGCTTGCCCTGCTGAACGATCAGGTGAAGAAGGGCGGCGTAATGGCATCCTCCTATGTGGGCGGATTGTCGGGCGCATTTATTCCTGTCAGCGAGGATCAGGGAATGATCGATGCGGTGACTGCCGGGGCGCTGACGCTGGAAAAACTGGAGGCAATGACCTGCGTGTGCTCGGTGGGACTGGACATGATCGCCATTCCCGGAGAGACCAAGGCAACTACAATCTCCGGTATCATCGCGGATGAGATGGCAATCGGAATGGTAAATCAGAAGACGACGGCTGTCCGCATTATTCCCGTGGTGGGGAAGGGTGTGGGCGAAACCGTGGAATTTGGCGGTCTTCTGGGGTATGCCCCCATCATGCCTGTGAACGGATTTTCCTGCGATGCCTTTGTGAACCGCAAGGGAAGGATTCCGGCACCCATTCACAGCTTCAAGAATTAATACATCATACAATTATGATTTGTCTGCGGCACTCATTCTGTGGGGTGCCGCCTTTTTTTTCCGCCCGGACGCTCTCGTACAGATGAGCGGCAAAATGATCCTCCTTTAGTTGGGCAAGTCCCTTTTCGTCAAGAACGGCTTCGGCATCCGCAGGCTTTGAGAGGAGGGGAACAGAGCCCTTTCCCAGAACGGAAAACATATCGGAGGAGCTGCGGCGGAAGCCCAGAATCCGGGCATACCGTGCAGTTTTCTCCGACTCTCTTATATTTAACAGAATATGGAGAAGACTCCGGCTGATCCTCGCGTAAGTCAGATCCTTGGATTTCAGCAGAGAGCTGAAATCTGAAAAGGAGCGGAAGGAAAACAGGTTTCGGGCAATCTTATCCGAAAGCGCCTGAGAGACATCCTCATAGCCGGTGTAGCCCTCAGCCTGCAGGGAGAGCAGCCGGTAGAAAAGCATGGAAGAAAAGTCATCCGCGGAGAGAAAGGCATCTTCCCTTGCCGCATCCGTCAACAGGGAGCAGACCCCGGAAGGGAGATAGGGGGTGAGGGCGGAGGGATCCTTGCGGGAGAGCAGCCATTTCCGGATGGCAAGAGCAGAACAGAAGCCCTTTTCGGGGATGGCGGAATCCGAATATCCGGCGCCGTCTCTTTTGACGGTGCAGACCTCCATGGTGCTTCCAAGCCGGATCAGTGCCTTTAGGTATTCGATGCCGAGAATATTGTTGGGGCCTTCCCAGACAGACTCGCAGAAGTCGGTGGGGAGGGAAATGTTCCCTTCCCCGCGGACGCAGGTAGACAGTGCCTGACTGCGCGCAGACGGATAGGATGCACCGTTTTTTAGGGCGTGACGCAGTGTTTGCCGGAAGGAGCCAGGCTCCTCGCAGAGAAGTCTTGCGGCAAAGAGCAGGCTGTCCGTGCTGCCGCATTCGCTGCCGAAGCAGAGCGCATCCACACCGAGACCGTCAAGCAGGGAAACGGCGCCGTGGGCAAAACGCTCCGCGCTTCCGGTGGCAAAGCGCACGGGAAGCTCCACAACCAGATCGGCTCCTGCCGCAAGCGCCATTTCTGCCCGGACATACTTGTCCAGAAGGGCGGGCGTCCCTCTCTGGGTAAAATCCCCGCTCATCGCGATCACGACCCGGTCTGCGCCGGTCAGCTCCTTCGCCTTTGAGAGCTGGTAGACATGCCCGCTGTGAAGGGGATTGTATTCTGCAATGATTCCGACAGTCTTCATAACTTCCTCCAATTCAAACGATATACCGATCAAAAACGCACATTTCCCATGTGAAAAAAATAACACACATTGAAAGCGTTTACATTGTGAAAATAATCACATTTTTTAAAGATATAAAAAGGGGACATGTATCTGAAAATATACAATTTAACGAATATTTTCTCTTGTATACAATTTCCATATCCAGTATAATATAAACAGCGTATTTTGCAAAGAGTGTAGATACGAATTTCCATAGGAAATACGGAAGGAGAAGGAAGATGTCTTATATTGACCTGATTAAGGAGAGAGCAAAAGTCGACAAGAAGACGATCGTGCTGCCCGAGTCCAACGACAAGAGAACGTTGATCGCGGCGGCAAAGATCTTAGAGGAGGGGATTGCCAACATTATCATGATCGGCGACGAGGAGAAGATCATGGACGGTGCCGGCTGGCTGGAGGTAGAGCTTGACGGGATCAAGATTGTAAATCCCAAGACCACGGAAAAGCTCGACGAATATGTAAATCTTTTATACGAAACAAGAAGAGCAAAGGGAATGACGCCGGAGAAGGCGAGGGAGATCCTGCTTAAGGATTATCTGACCTTCGGAATCGTCATGGTGAAGAACAATGATGCGGACGGCATGGTGGCGGGAGCCTGCCACTCCACGGCGGATACGCTGCGTCCCGCATTGCAGATATTGAAGACAGCGCCCGGGGTAAAGCTTGTGTCCGCTTTCTTTATTATGGATACGGTGATGAAGGATCAGGGAGAGAACGGCACTTTCCTGTTTGCGGACTGCGGTCTGAATCAGGATCCCACGCCGGAGGAACTGGCTGCCATCGCGGACACCTCCTCCCGCAGCTTCAAATCACTGGTAGGTCCCAAGCCCGTAATCGCCATGCTTTCCCATTCCACCAAGGGCAGCGCAAAGCACCCGCTGGTCGATAAGGTGGTGGAGGCGACAAGAATCGCCAGGGAGGAGTATCCTCATCTTGTGCTTGACGGCGAGCTGCAGACGGATGCGGCGTTAGTGCCTTCCGTTGCAAAGTCCAAGGCGCCCGGCAGCCCGGTGGGCGGCAGAGCCAACATTTTAATCTTCCCCAATCTGGATGCGGGAAATATCGGCTATAAGCTGGTACAGAGATTGGGAGGGGCAGAGGCATACGGCCCCATGCTTCAGGGAATCGCAAAGCCGGTCAATGATCTTTCGAGAGGTTGCTCCTGGCAGGATATCGTAGGTGTTGTGGCATTGACAGCGGTGCAGGCACAGCTTGTATAGATTGGTGAAAACGGAGGAAGATATGAATATTTTAGTTATTAACTGCGGCAGCTCATCCTTGAAATTCCAGCTTATCAACGCGGAGTCGGAGAAGCTGATCGCAAAGGGAATCTGTGAAAGAATCGGAATTGACGGCAGCAGGATTGCTTACACACCGGCAGGCGGAACGAAGGAAGAGACCGTTACGCCCATGAAGGATCATACGGATGCGATCCGTCTGGTGCTGGAGGCACTGACCAACGAAAAGACCGGTGTTGTGAAGAGCCTTCAGGAGATCGGCGCAGTGGGACACCGCATTGTCCACGGTGGGGAGAAGTTTGCGGAGGCAACGCTGATTACGGATGAAGTGATCGAGGCGATCGCCCAGTGCAATGATCTGGCGCCTTTGCACAATCCCGCCAACCTGATCGGGATCCATGCCTGCAAGGCGTTGATGCCCGAGACGCCCATGGTTGCGGTGTTTGATACGGCATTCCACCAGACCATGCCGGACAAGGCATATATGTACGGTCTGCCCTACGAATACTATGAGAAGTACAAGATCAGAAGATACGGCTTCCACGG
>ERZ779737.1119-NODE-1119-length-21888-cov-3.634590_pt1 | contig 21888 bp, 17 predicted proteins | sample MGYA00511889_ERZ779737 | MGnify/ENA primary metagenome ERZ779737 (study PRJEB29588, sample SAMEA2163575) | human gut metagenome | biome: human gut; feature: human-associated habitat; material: faeces | place: Denmark | collected 2008/2010 ...
ACTGTTTTAAGGTTGCTTCTTTTATAGAAGCGTTCTTGAATGATACAACATTTTTTGCTAAGCAAAAATGTCGCCTGATAACAATTCGTTTCACAAATCGTTACTTTTCTCAAAATCTTTCAAGGTTTTTCACTGTTCAGTTATCAATGTTCTCTTGCTGTCCTCTGCTGTATCTCTCAGCGACAGCTTGTTTATAATAGCACCTCTGTCATCTTTTGTCAACAACTTTTTTCATCTTTTTCAGAAATCTTTTTGAGGTCTTCCACCCGGAAGCCTTCTTCTCTTATTTCTGTTTCGATTCGGTGCCTGCCGTCTCATCAGCGACAGCTTTGTTATACTATCATGTCCCGCATCTTTTGTCAACAGCTTTTTTGCATTTATTTTACATTTTATTACTATCGATGTTGAATCGCCTGCAATGCTTCCTGTACATTCTGTACCCCAACAAGACGAATCCCCTTTACTTTTCCCACTGCATCAAGACAGACTTTGGGTAAAATACATGTCTCAAACCCAAGTTTTGCTGCTTCAGCCACTCTCTGTTCTGCCATGCTGACACCGCGCACTTCTCCACTTAATCCCACTTCTCCAAAACATATTGTCCGGTCATCGATAATCAGATCCAGTTTGCTTGACATAATCGCCAGCACAATTCCCAGGTCAATTGCAGGCTCGTTCATGCGAATTCCACCTGCGATATTTACATAGGCATCGCAATCGGAAAGTTGCATTCCAATTCTTTTTTCCAGAACTGCCATAAGCAGATTGACCCTGTTAAAATCCGTGCCCGTTGCTGTACGACGCGGGTTATTGAAATAACTGTGACAGATCAACGCCTGGATTTCCAGTAAAATCGGACGTGTTCCCTCTATCGAGCATGCGACAACCGATCCTGATGCATCCTGTGGCTTTCCACTCAGCATGTACTCAGAAGGATTCTCCACTTCCGCAAGACCTTCTGTGCGCATTTCAAATACGCCAATTTCATTTGTGGAGCCAAATCGATTCTTCACGCCTCGCAAAATGCGGTAACTTTCGTGTCTGTCACCTTCAAAATACAACACCGTATCCACCATATGCTCCAGTACACGCGGGCCTGCTACTACACCTTCCTTCGTCACATGTCCTACAATAAAAACAGAAATTCCCATGCCTTTTGCAATCTGCATAAGAACACCTGTTGATTCACGCACCTGTGACACGCTTCCCGGTGCAGATCCAACGCTCTCATTATACATGGTCTGTATACTATCTATTATGACTATTTGGGGCTTTTTGCGTTCAATTACACTGCGAATTGTATCAAGATTTGTCTCACATAATAATTCCAGACTATCCGTAAAAGTACCAATACGTTCCGCACGTATCTTAATCTGGTGCAAGGATTCTTCTCCTGATACATATAGCACAGACAGATTCTGGTTCGATAGGTTCCTGCATACCTGCAGTAATAGTGTTGACTTGCCAATACCCGGATCTCCTCCTACCAGAACAAGAGAACCACGCACGATTCCCCCTCCCAGTACACGATCCAGTTCCTTTATAGAAGTACTTGTTCTTTCCTCGTCTTTTGCCGTAATTGCAGAGAGTGGAACAGGCTTCGCCTCAGTCGCTGGTTTGAGTTTACCGGAAGTACTAAGTGACTTCCGGTCCACCAGTTCCTCAACGAAGGTATTCCACTCTTTGCATCCCGGACACTGTCCCATCCATTTTGCAGACTCGTATCCGCAATTCTGACAAAAAAACGCACTCGTTTTTGTTTTTGCCATATATTATCTCTGCTCTACCTTAATTTCTACTGCATCTGCGCCTTCTAATTCAACGCTCATGCTTAATTTGCCACCAAGATTTGTCTTCATGGTTCCTGCAGACTTTCCATCAATGGTAATTTCATATTCGGTCTCTTCTGCAAGTTCAAGGGTAATCTGTGCATCCTCCGGTCCCTCTACGGTAAAGGATACTGTCTTCTCATCCTGCTTAAAATTTGTTACAGCGGTACCCGGTACAGACTCGTATACAAAAAGCCCGTTGCGCTCTAATTTGGTAATCTCCTTGAACGTCTTTACCTTATACATATCTCCATGAAATTCGTAATTGTCTAACTTTGCCTTTGCTCCCAAAGTATAATCTCCAAAGCTAATTGTTCCATCTGCCTCGGTACGAATTAATTCACTAATTGCAGCCATTATTTATCCTCCTGTGTATTAACTTTTTCTCAAAAATGGTTTCTTAAATTATAACACTCTTATGCTTTTGTGACAACGATTTCCTTGTTCTTTGTTGTAACAATTACATGATCCTGTGCATGGATATCTCCACGAATAATCGCCTCTGCCAATCGGTCTTCCACCTCATCCTGAAGCTTTCTGCGAAGCGGTCTTGCGCCGTATTTGCGATCGTAAGCTTCTTCGACAATATGTGCCTTTGCAGCATCCCGCACGGTAAGTTCAATCTGCAACTGATCCTTACATCTTTGCTGAAGTTCATGCACCATAATTGTTATGATCTGTTTCATATCCTCTTTGTTCAATGCACGAAATACAATGGTCTCGTCGATTCGGTTCAAAAATTCAGGTTTAAAAATTCTTTTTACCTCTTCCATGACATTATTCTTCATGCGCTCATGATCCTGTTTTTCATCTTCTTTTGCACCAAATCCAAGCTTTTTCGGTTCGATAATAGACTGCGCCCCTGCATTACTTGTCATGATAATGATCGTGTTCTTGAAATCGACTTTTCGTCCCTGCGAATCGGTAATGTGGCCGTCATCTAAAACCTGCAAAAGAATGTTAAACACATCCGGATGTGCTTTCTCAATCTCGTCAAATAAAATAACAGAAAACGGATTCCGTCTCACTTTTTCTGAAAGCTGTCCCCCATCCTCATGTCCTACATATCCTGGCGGTGATCCAATCATCTTGGAAACACTGTGTTTTTCCATATATTCCGACATATCAACGCGGATCATTGCCTCTTCATTGCCAAATACAGCTTCTGCAAGTGCCTTGGATACTTCTGTTTTTCCAACACCTGTCGGTCCAAGGAATAAGAAAGAGCCAATTGGTCTCTTTGGGTCTTTTAATCCAACCCTGCCACGGCGTACAGCCTTCGCCACTGCAGATACAGCTTCTTCCTGTCCAATGACACGTTTGTGCAAAGTCTCTTCTAATTTCTGCAAGCGCGCTGCTTCACTTTCTGTAAGTCTGCTCACCGGAATCTTTGTCCATCCGGCCACAACATCCGCAATCTCATTTTCTCCGACAACCGGAACTTTCCGCTTATTTGCGCGCTGGTTCTTCTTGTTCTGTTTTTCCCATTCAGAGGCCAGTTCCTCTTTGGTATTTTTTAACATGCGGGCTTTTTCGATGTCGCCCTCACGCAAAGCATCTTCAAGCAAAAGTTCTGTCTGATGCATTTCCTGCTTTAATCTGTTTAATTCGTCACTGCCTTTTAGCACACCAAGCCTTGTCTTTGCTGCTGCTTCATCCATAAGATCAATTGCCTTATCCGGCAAAAAGCGATCGTTAACATACCGGGCTGACAAATGCACCGCTGCCTCTAGGCCTTCGTCCGTAATTTCTACATTATGATGTCTTTCATACAGTGGACGAATACCTTTCAATATTTCGATTGATTCTTCTTCCGTTGGTTCATTGACCTGAACCGGCTGAAAACGGCGCTCTAATGCGGCATCTTTTTCAATATATTTCCGGTATTCTTCTATCGTTGTAGCGCCAATAACCTGCACTTCGCCCCTTGCCAGCGCCGGTTTTAAAATATTGGATGCATCCAATGCGCCCTCTGCGCCACCTGCGCCTATAATGGTATGCAGCTCATCAATAAAAAGTAACACATTTCCGGCTTCCGTCACTTCGCTGATTACTTTCTTGATACGTTCCTCAAATTCTCCACGATATTTGGATTTTGCCACCATACCGGACATATCAAGGGAAACCAAACGCTTTCCTGCAACAATCTCCGGAACGGTTCCATTTGCGAGACTCTGTGCAATACCTTCTACGATTGCTGTCTTTCCCACACCAGGTTCTCCGATCAGGCACGGATTATTCTTGCCCCTGCGGCACAGAATCTGAATCACGCGTTCCGTCTCCTGCTGTCTTCCGATTACCGGGTCCAGCAGACCTTCCCGTGCCAGCTCCGTCAGGTCTCTGGAATACTGGTCCAGCGTCGGAGTTGATGAGGCAGCATTACCTCTTCCCCTCTGAATCTCATCACGAAATTTTGCCGGGTCTTCACCCATTGCCCCAAGAATATCAATAAACAATTTCTGTATGCTTGCCCCCATCGTATTCAAAAGCCTGCAGGCAGCACAATCTCCTTCTTTCATAATTGCAAGAAGTAAATGTTCTGTTCCGATCTCCTCACATCCAAAACGTTCTGCCATCTCAGATGCACGATCAAGGATTGCCTGCGTGCGCGGGGTGTATCCATCTCTGTCAAGTACTTCAATTTCTTCTCCAGCCGCAACAAGATCCTGAATCAGTTGTAACAGATTATCCAGTTGAATATTATTTGCTGTAAGTACTTCTGCAGCAACACCTGTTCCTTCTTTTAACAAGCCTGCAAGAATGTGTTCAGATCCCACATAATTGCAGTTCATTGATTTTGACAGGCGGTTTGCATAATTCATTGCTTTTTTCGCCTTATCTGTATATGGTCTCACTTTTTAAGCCTCCTATAAATCAATAAATTCTATTCCACTTTCTTCTTCCGCAGAAGACTTTTTCTTTCTACCAAAAAAATGATGTTTTTTGGGTTTCTTCTTAGGAATTTCATTTTCCCATTCTTCCTCATCATCTGATTCTTCAGAATCAGCTTCTTCCGTCTCTGTCTCTTCCGGTAGATTTTCATTTGGAATCGATTTTGTATCTCCCCAGCCATCCGGTTCGTCTTCCTTCACGACATCTTCACTGTTTGTTTCCAGTGTATCGGAATCATCTTCCGCATTTTCTTCATCATCAAAGTCATCAAAGTCATCAAATTCATCAAATTCCTCTTCTTCCGGATGTTCCAGACGATTTCTGCGAGAGAGGACAAGTATTACGATCACAATAAGAAGGAACAGCACAACAATCAGAAACGCCCAGAAAATCATACGGTTCTGGCTTTCTAATTTCTGTACATCCCCGCTCTGTGCCTCTGTGCCCGGAACCTGAATCTCTTCTCTGTCCACCTCACTGTTTCCAAGATAACGCATATAAGTGCGTTCGTTCACATCATAAAGATACCAGCCATAATTTCCTTCATTGTTTATGGCATAGACCAGACAAACATCTTTGTCTTTGCCATAATAGTATGCACCAATGCTTCCTTTGCCTTCAATATCGAGTGTACCGGCCTTATAACCTGCCGGAAGTGTTGTCTCATCCGCATCCGGAACGACAACAATATAGCCGAACTCGGACGAAAAGCTCACATACGGGTACGCCTCGTACGGTGCACTGTCCATTACCATATACAATGCTCCGTTTTCTTTATTTTCATCCACAAGATAAAGCAGACAGATCTGGCTGCCGATTTTGTCATTGTATAAATACGGGTAGTCTTTTTCCCAGAGTTTCATGGTTCCCTGTTCGAAATCCTGTGGAACGACCTCCTTAGGAATCGAAGTTGCCGGATATAATTTTTGTCCGTTTATTTCATAATATTGCTGGCTTAAATCACCATCCTGCTGTTCGTCTTTCTCCGAATCCTTCTGTTTGTCATCATCTCCCGCTGCTTTTCGTGTCACATTTACCACATAAGTAGCAGTCACTCCGTTCTCCGCTTTGACGACAATCTGGATTTTGTTGGAGCCAACAACAAGTTTTTCCCCGCCTTTTACAGATTCCACCGTTGCATTTTCATTGTTTGCCTTTGCACTTACCACAACGGATGTCACATCATTTTCAACTTCTGCCGTATAATTGGTAATATTATATTTAAAAGCCGGTGAAAGCTTTCCTGCCGATAAAGTAAGAGAGGAAAGGGAATTATCCGAAGATTTATTGGCATTATCCCCATTCTCTGCATCATCACCTGTTTCATTCTTTATGTTTACGGATGCACTTGCACCTGTGACGCTGACACGATCCCCTTCCTGATTTCCTGCAATTGGAGCAGCGGCTGAAAAGGTTGCTTTACCAGATGATTTTGCCTGAAAAGTTACGGTACCAACCGAACGTTTATTGGAACTTCCATAACTTCCGATTGTCATAGAAACCGTTCCCGCATTCGCACTTGCGGTATCGGATGCCGACGAATATGTAAGTAAATCCGTTGGATACGTCAAATTAACCGTTGCCGAAACACCGGCCGGTACGGTTACAGATACTGTAATGGTGTCTCCGATTTTGACCGTAGTGTCACTCAACGCAATGTACAGATTATCTGCTTTTGCCTCTATATCCGGAACCAAAAGGCAGCCAAACAATAAAACAATTGCCATCATATTGGCCAGAAATCTCATCGTAATTTTCCGGTTATGTTTTCTTTGATTGCCCCTGTTTGTTTCCTGTTGTGCTTTTATCGAATTCATTCTGCTACACATGCCTTTCTTCTACTTGCTTTTATTACTGTTTTATGGTGCTTAGCCCCAATGCGTGACGGTTGATGTAAATCATATCCAACACATTCAGACCATCCCCCTTGTGGTTTGCATCGGCTGCCACCAGATAGGTTCCGGACAATTTATCCAATCCAAGAATATGACGATTGACTTTTATCATATCCAGGACATTGATTTCCCCATCTCCATTGACATCACCATAAATCACAACTTTGTAGGAAGTTTTCTTCTTGTTGTTTACATATACTTCGACTTTGTTTCCGGTCGCTGCCAGTCCCTGATTTTGTTTGCCATCCGTTCCGACAAGCTTTGCGGTTCCTCCGTCTACGGAAAGTCCTGCCAGGAAATCTGCTGCCCTGGTTCCCGGTACAATCCCGGTAATATATTTATCACCCACAGTATATTTTGCAGATGAAAGCGTTCCAGTCGGTTTTGCCGCCTCTTTCCGTACAACAGTAAGTTTGTATGTACGCGTGGATCCTCTTTCTGATTTGCATTTGACATTGATGGTATTTGTTCCCACGCTCAGTTTTTTGGTTCCTGTTCCTGTAATCGTGGAAGTTGCAGCCACTGCTGTCGCATTTACAGAAATAGAAGAAACCGTATTTTCAACAACCATTGAATATTTTGTTGTAGCACTCTTAAATCCAGGTGTCAGGCTTTGTCCTGCCACGGCAATATTCTTCAGATAATTATTTGGATTGCCCGTCGCTGTGAATGTCACTGCGGATGACGGCATGGATTTGTACACCGGAATTCGGAAAACAAATGCCTGCTGCTTGTCCGTATAACCCTGTCCAAGCTTTCGTCCTTCCGTATAAGCAGCTGTCAGATTGCTCATGTACTGATGTCCATACAGATTCTTTGCATTGACCACATTAAATTTCTGAAAATATAATGTATCCTGTCCCACCGCAATATAATTCTTTGCAAGAAGCTGTGAACCACCGAGCAATGCTTTATAACGCGTATTCCATCCTGCTTTCTTCGCATAGGCAAGTCCATTCCGGATAACCAGTGTAGAGGTCACTCCGGCGGCTCCGACATTGAAATAATTAAAATATCCCTCATACCCTTTGTATGTTCCTGAAATGAGAGAACTTGTTCCATTTAACCCCTGTTCCTGCCGCACACGGGATGCCAGATGATACGGACTGACACCGGTAAGTTCGCCGATTTTCATAAATGAATCCGCATAATTGAGCGTTGTCTTATCCGCATCTTTCACTGTCTTTGCCATAAATGTTCCGGAAAGTATTGCATTCACTCCGGATTTTGTCTGTGATTTATTAAAACTCAGACTTTCGAACTGAAATATATCTGTCTCGTTCAAAAAATTTCTCGGATCCATATAATAAGCAATGTATCCTGAATTCGCCGCAACCCAGTTCGATCCATCGTAGATTGTCCATATATTTGTATTCCAGTCATACGCCCCGGCTGCAGTAGATTTTCTTGCATCGTCTACGCTTTTTGGAACCAGATTGACACCATTTACACTCTCTTTGGTGATCACAGTCCCCCAATCAAGTCCGGTATCTACAGCTTCAAACTTCCATTGCGGATACTGCTTGTGAAGTTGCGTAAGTCCGGTTATATAGCTGTCTGGAAATCCTGCCGCCTTCATTTCCGTAGAAAAAGCGGCATTTGTTGCTGCCTTTGCAACATCTATATTCGAAAAAAGACCTCCGCCTGAAATCAGTATCGTGCAGCTTAACACAATACTCAGCAAGCGCTTTCTTTTGTTTTTCATATTTGTGCATACCCCTTTCAAGACATAATATGCTAGTTTTCATTATATAAAACTTTACATAGCCAGTCAATCAAAATATAGGGGCACAAACGGCACAGATACTGTATTTAGTGCTTTTTGCGTGTCATGCTTTTCCAAACAAGGACCCCAAAAATTCCTCCGGACAGGCCACTTGTCATACCAATCAGATTTCGGATTCCCACATCCATAATTTCAATATTTACCAGCCCTCCGATAAACGCAAGCGTTCCGATTGCCGCCATCACTGAAATAATTGCAAGGATCAGTAATGTTTCTTTGTCTAAATGACTGTTTTTCCATACGTGATGATTCATAATATGTCTCTCCTTCTTTCTCTTTGTTTGTTCCATTTTCTGATAAGAGAATTGTCGCAAATATGGTGAGACATAAAAAGGACACCTCTCATACAGGTGTCCTTCACATGATCATTTAATCCTCATACTCCGTTTCTCCGACTTCCGTCCAGTCACTGATTTCGTATTCATTTCCATCTTCATCTGTAATTGTCATACCGTCTTCCGTATTGTACATCTGCGCATCGTCCGGACTGCTGTAATCCTTTCCCGATGTTACGATTGCCACAATAATTACCGCTACGATCACTACCACAGCTCCGATAATCAGAAATTTGTTTGCTTTGTTGTCCATTACTTCTTCTCCTTGGCTTTAATTATTTTTCTTTGTATTTTTGCAATTGCTCTCTTTTACAATATAATGAGGTCTATGCTTTACTTCCATATAAGTCTTTGCAATATACTGTCCCATAATGCCCATACAGAACAACTCTATACCGCCAATAAATGTGATGATACACACCAGTGACGGCCATCCTGCCACCGGATCACCAAACACAAGCGCACGGATCACCTCGACGATAATAGCAATAAACGAAACAATGGTAAGGATCATTCCAAGATAAGAGGATATCTGAAGCGGCGTATTGGAAAAGTTTATAATGCCATCGATCGAATATCGCACCAGTTTCCAAAAACTCCACTTTGTCTCTCCGGCTGAGCGTTCTACATTCTCAAACTCCAGCCATCTGGTCTCATAACCTACCCAGGCAAATATACCTTTGGAGAAGCGATTATATTCGCTGACGGAGAGTATCGAATCCACCATCGCTCTGCTCATCAGACGATAGTCTCTTGCCCCATCTGCAATATCAATGTTTGACAGCCGGCGCATCAGCTTGTAAAAACAACGGGCAAAAAATGAACGGATCGGCGGTTCGCCTTTGCGGTTGACACGCCGCGTTGCCACATTGTCGCAATCCTGACTTTCTATCATGGCAAGCATCTGTGGCAGCAAAGACGGCGGATCCTGTAAATCTGCGTCCATCGTTGCAATATAATCGCCATCAGCATTTGATAATCCTGCATATAAAGCAGCTTCTTTTCCAAAATTTCTGGAAAACGAAACATAGCGCACTCTATCGTCTGCTGTTGCAAGCCTTTGAATTTCCTGCAACGTATTGTCTTTCGAACCGTCGTTGACAAACAGATACTCAAATTCGTAGTCCTTTATCGTATCTGTGACCCGATTCAGTTCCTGATATAAAATCTCCAAAGATTCCTGTTCGTTATACATTGGAACAACAATACTTACTTTCCCCTTACTCATGCAATTCTCTCTTTCTGCTTATTCCTGTTCTTACACATGCACTGATAAGAAACAATATAACTGCCCCCAGACTGATGCCGGCTCCCACCTTCAGTCCAGGCGTTGTGTAACAGAGTTTTATCGTATAACTGCCTTTTTCCAGATGCACCCCGACAAGCGCATCTGCAAGTGGTTCGATTTCTGTCTCTTTTCCATCCACATACAGCGTCCATCCTTCATCCGCCGGAACCGATAAAATCAGTCTTCCCGCGTTCTGTACCTGAATTTTTCCTTCGATCTTACGGTCTGTCATATCCGTAAGCTGCATGGTCTGTGCATTCAAAGTATCAAACGCCTGCTGCACGACTTTTTCATTTAACTGGTACACCTGAAATTCAATACTTTCCATATTGGAGTTAAGGATGTGTATTTCATCTCCGGCTTTACACTCTCCCAGTTCGATCAGATAACGATGGGATGTCTTCGAATACTGCTTTGTCCATCCATCGCTGCGGTTTACCGTCAACGTATCAGAAGTGCAACTTACATAATCCGCATAATAATATCCATCTTCTGCAATATCAATTGTTGTATCTCCCGCATTCGCATCGGTGACGCACGTCGCCGGGTAAAGCATCTGCCCCTCCGCACCAAGTGCAGATGTCAGGGAATTGAGTGATGCCATACGGTCCGCAGTCGATGAAGTCCAATTTGCAATCGCCTGCTCATCCATAACAAAACCAAGCGGAAGGCTGTAATTGTTGCGATACAGGAAACTGCTTCCACTGCCACCGATCAATGTACGATATGGACTTTCTTCCAAAGCACTGTCTGACAGCATATATTTTACAGAAAAAAGTGAGGAAGAAAGTGGTGTGGCTCCATTATAACAATAGAAGTTTTTGCCGCCTTCCATAAACAGGCTCTGGAACAGATGGCTCACATCAAGATTCATCAGGGAAGAAAAAATCGTTGCGGACGCATACCCATATAATGAATCATCATTCTTTGTCTTACGTTCCGTATCTTCCACACGGTAAAATCCGCTGCCTGTCTCTTCGTTATCTTCTTTTGCAGTCTCCAACAGATTCTCGTAGTCCGTCTGTTTTTCAGTGTATGCGACACGGCTTGTAATGCCAAATCCCGTGGCCGCCATATTGATAGCAAGTTCAGCCACTGCAACAAAAACTGCAAACCGTGCAAATGCCAGACGCCTTTTCTTTCCTGTTATTTTTGTAAGAACAAATGTTACTGCATAGACACATATAAACAATGCCGTAATCACTAGTGAAACAGGCTCAGTCACCGTCTCATCTCCGTACCAGCCAGAGAGAAGAAGCAGCATCATAGACACAATCGCCGCCACAGCAATATGCCAGATTTTTGTGCCTTTTCGTTTTCGAACGGCCGCAAATCCCATCGACAGAAGGACAAAGCTATATAAAAATGACTGTCTTCCCGGTAAAGCCTGCGGAAAATGCATGCCATGCCAGATATAATCTAATTGATTTTCCGCAAAACTGGCCAGGAAAAACGCAAGCATCGCTATGCGCGGGACTTTTTCTTTCCAGGAAATCCGCCGGTTCAATACATAAATCCATACGAGGAATAGAGAGAATGCTCCGGCATACAGATTCGGCCAGTGGTCATTTCCTGTGTATACACTCGTGACTGCCGCACCTCTTCCAAGTTCTGCCAGAATATTGAAATAAAATTCGGCTGTCTTTGGAAAACCGCCCTCCGCCGATCCTGAAACACTTAACACAGCAATCTCCGGAAGAAGCAGGATTGCAGAACTTGCGCCGGCAAGAAGCGAGTACCACCCGAACCGGAGTACTGCCCCGCCTTTTCCTTTCTTCTGGGAAAAGAACAATAATACAAAAGCAAATACCAGAAAAATGCAGATCATAATGGATATATAGTAATTACAGAAGATGCACAAAGCGAGCGTAATATAATACAGGCCTGCTTTTTTCTCCTGCACGAGTCTTTCCAGTCCAATCATGATCAGCGGAAACAGCGCAATGCAGTCCATCCACATAATATCCCAACTGTATGCTGCCACAAATCCCGACAGTGCATATGCAGTCGAAAATACAATTGCCGGGATCACCTGATTTTTATGCATCCGTCCATCTTTTCCGACAAACTTATAATGATGACGGATATACAGGAAAAAGGTCAGTCCGCTTGCCGAAATTTTCAGTATGATCAAAAGTGTCATAAATTCGATCACATGGCTTTTCGGACAAAGCAGAATCAGAAAGTTCAGCGGACTTGCCAGATAGTAGGCATACAGCGAAACAAAATCAGATCCCAGTCCAAGATTCCAGGAATACTGCAGGCTGCCGCCACTCTGAAGTTTATTTAGAAACTCTGTAAAAAACGGACAGTACTGGTGATACATATCAATGTGCAAAATACAGTTGTCGCCAAACGGATACACACCATTTCCAATGCATATGATCACACAAATGAAAAATGGCAGTCCAAATGCAGCTATATATGGAAAAGCTTTGCTTTGCGCAAAACGCTTCATCTGATTCATTATTTATTCCTCTCAAACAAATTATAATACTGCAACTTCCGATACGTTAACAGTGCATCCTTGTTTGCGCCGACGTTCTCTGTGCTGCCTGCGGCAGAAAGTACCGGATACGTATTGCTCAGCTCCAGAAAGTAATTCTGATAAGCACTCGTCGGAACGCCTGCTGCTTTCAGAACCTGCGCTGACAGATAATTCAGACTTGTATTCTGGTCGCTTGCTTCCCCAATATCATAATTGGCCCATACAAGATACGGCACCTGATATCTTTTCTTCTGCTGCTCACTGTTCATATCGGAAGGATCAACACCGCTTGCCATCTCAATCTGGTTTGCCACTGCGTCACTCGGCTGATGATCGCCAAAGAAAACGATCACTGTCTTTTCGTCTACCTTTGAGAAGTAGGAAACCAGATCTTCCAAAGCTGCATCCGTCTTATGAATCAGTGACAGATACTGATTCAAAGCATCACTATTGTACTGTGCCTGTATATCATTTTCAAAGTTCGGATACACATCCGTATAACCACCGTGATTCTGCATCGTAACATTAAATATAAATGCCGGTTTGCCCGCTTCTTTATTTTCATAGGTGTCGATGATATGCTGCATATCAGAGGCATCACTGATATATTTCCGCACATAAGACACATTCGTATAATCCTCGATAAAGTCCATATGTTCAAAGCCCAAAAGCGGATATACGCGTTCTCTGTCCCATCCGTTTGCATAATACGGATGCTGCGCGTAGGTCGCATACCCAAGGCTTTTCAGATAGCTTGCAAGGGATGGGGTATCCTGTTTTACATACTGCTGGTATGCAATACTTCCGGACGGCAAAAATGCCATCGTATCGCCGGTTAAAAATTCAAATTCGGAATTTGCTGTATTTCCGCCACACACAGATACCTGTGCATATCCGGTAATCGTATTTTTCTGTCCCTGCTGCATCTTGTGCATAAACGGCATATAATCTTCATTCGTCTGCAAATCGCCAAGAACTGCCAGATCCGAAAAAGCTTCATCCATGATTACAATAATATTCGGAAGATCCTGCGTATCCTGCTTTGTATCTTCTGTCTTTTCATAACTTTCCAATGTCTTCTTCGCATCTTCTGCACTGTATCCCTGTGGTTTATCTACCACAACATACGCCAGGTTCATGGCAAATGTCACCGCCATACCATTAACTTCTGTCATATATGCCGGCGTAAACAAAAAAGGATACAGATAATGTTTTGTCTGAAAATCCTCTTTCTGTAATGTATTTACGAAAAGGCAGGTCACTAAAACACTGACCAATAATGCGCCAAGTCTCACTTGCAGTTTGATTTTCGGTGCTTTTTTCAAAAAACGTGACAAAACAATCGCTGCAATAAAAATAAGTGTTACGATCACCATGCGCAAATCAGGCGTAAAATCATAATTTTCCGCCACACTGGTCGCTGTCCGCACAGAAAAAATGTCCCACGGCACAAACGGAGTTGAACGAAACTTCATCACATAATGATTGGTAATTCCAAATGCCATAGCAATTCCAAGTATCACACGGGCCGCGGCGCACATATGCCCAATTGCCAGGTATATAATCCATGCCAGCAGTTCAAAGATAAAAATATTAAAAAACTGTGCTTCCGTTCGGACTTCCAGCAATGCATTGTGTTCATATGCTTCCATCAAATAAAATATGCCGACCGGCAACAATGCATATACAACAAAATACAAAGCCCGCTGTATTTTTTTACGTTCTAATTCCATGATACTTCTTTCTATCGCAAGGTATATCTTTTCTAAAATTTATAACAATTTAAAAAAAGGTGCGATAAACTCCTTCCAGACATAGTCTGTTTGAATTTTATCACACCTTGTTTGTTTTTTGAATGAAATTCACATTTTTTTCATGAATCAAAGCCAGCTTCTAATAATTCGACAAAACCAGACGATCCTTGTACACACGATCCATGGAATCAATGACTCTTCGAGCCTGACCATAACGTCTTGGATTAATAGTGATTACCCACAGTGTATCTGCACCTTTGTATGCTTCTCTTTTAAAAAAAGGAATCTTCTTACTGTTCTTTGTAAATGGAATGTGCTGCTCCAAAAGCACCTCTGCCGCCTGATTACCGACACGCGCATTTGTCGTACGACATAGTTCCACATCGTTATCCTTATAGTTTCCAAGTTTCATCGTCATCTTCTGTCTCTACCTCCGTCTTTTATTTTACTTTTACCTGAATCTGCTTTCCCAGTCCGCCTGCCACTTTCACAAGGAAATCCAGACTCGGATTATATCTTCCACTCTCTAATCGGGAAATATTTGATTTCTTCGTTCCCACACGGTCCGCCAGTAATTCCTGCGTCATCCCCTGTGACTTGCGGACTTCACGAAGCTGCTGCGCAACTTCTTCCCTCGTTGCATTTGTTCCTTCCATTTTTCCTCCCTGTTCATTTAAACATCCACCCAAACATTTACTAATCTTTTTCCAAGTTATCATATATGATAACTTTTGTCAAACGAAAAGGAATGCAGAAACTTTTGCTTGCATTCCATCGTATCTTATGCTAGTATAATATTTGTTCGCGCCGGCATGTCGGAATTGGCAGACGAGGCAGACTCAAAATCTGTTGATGGCAACATCGTGTGGGTTCAAGTCCCACTGCCGGCAGTATTTGAAAGATTCCTGAAAATCAGGAATCTTTTTTTGTTGTATTCACATTTTTATGGAATTTGTGATACAGCAAAAGCAAGCATGCCTGCAAGATGCGCAAAAAAATAGAAGGATTGCATATCCATATGCTTTCCTTCTATTTCCATATTTATGATTAATCCGAACTATTCTGTGATCTTAAGATCATCAAAGCAGTCAAATGTTGCAAAATAATCAGCCGGTGTCTCTGCACGACGAATCAGCTGTACACTTCCATCCTCTTTCAACAATAATTCTGCCGAACGAAGGCGTCCGTTGTAATTGTATCCCATAGAAAATCCATGTGCTCCTGTATCATGAATCACCAGGTAATCTCCCATATCAATCTTTGGCAGCTTGCGGTCTACAGCAAACTTGTCACAGTTCTCGCAAAGGCTTCCGGTCACATCATACGTATGGTCGCAAGGTGCATTTTCTTTTCCAAGAACTGTAATATGATGATATGCTCCGTAGATTGCCGGGCGCATCAGGTTTGCAGCACATGCATCTACACCGATATACTCTTTGTAAATATGTTTCTCGTGGATTGCCTTTGTCACAAGACATCCATAAGGTCCTAACATAAAACGTCCCATCTCTGTATAGATAGAAACATCACCAAGACCTGCCGGTACAAGTATCTCATCAAATTTCTTGTGTACGCCCTCTCCGATCACACGGATGTCGTTTGGTTCCTTGTCCGGTGTATAAGGAATTCCAACACCACCGGAAAGATTTACAAACTTAATGTCACAGCCCGTCTTTTCTTTTAACTCAACAATAAGTTCGAATAATTCTCCGGCGAGCTTTGGATAATATTCGTTTGTTACAGTATTACTTGCCAGGAATGCATGCACACCGAAATACTTTGCGCCCTTGCTCTTTAAAATCTTGAAAGCCTCGATGAGCTGGTCTTTTGTCATTCCATACTTGGAATCTCCAGGGTTGTCCATGATTCCATTGCTCAACTCGAACACTCCGCCCGGATTGTAGCGGCAGCTGATGGTCTCCGGAATATGACCAATGGTCTTCTCCAGGAAATCAATATGTGTGAAATCATCCAGGTTGATGATTGCACCTAATTTGTCTGCATATGCGAATTCTTCTGCCGGTGTATCATTGGAAGAAAACATAATGTGCTTTCCGTCAAATCCACAGGATTTGGAAAGCATAAGCTCTGTGTATGAAGAACAATCACATCCCATATCGTATTCCTGTAAGATTTTAAGAATGTATGGATTTGGAGTTGCTTTTACTGCAAAATACTCACGGAATCCAGGATTCCAGGAGAATGCTTCCTTTACTGCTTTTGCATTGTCGCGAATTCCTTTTTCATCATATAAATGAAATGGTGTCGGATATGTCTTTACAATCTCTTCTACCTGACTTTTGGTTACAAATGGTTTCTTTTCCATGTTCGGTCTCCTCTGTCTGCTTTATTTGTGAGCCACGGCAAGTGGCTTGCCTACCTACACTTTGCAATCTATGCTACAACAACTATTTTACAAATTCAAGCAATTTTCGGCTTTTACTTCAAATTTATCAATAGATATGTTAAAATAGTGGCGTTACATATTGTTTACTATACAAAGGATGAGTTTATATGAGCGTAACTGTATTGCCATATCTGGCTGATGTGAGTGCTGCATCCTCAGCACCATCTTCGGTCAAACAACCAACAGGCAAAACAAATACCAATTTCAAAGATGTTTTAGATGCTGCAACAAGCGCACAGCAGAAGATGGATGTGGACGCATTGATCGCGGCAAGCGGTTCCGGAACCGTATCGGTCTCCACAGTGCAGAAAATTCTCGGTTTTAATCCACAATACACAGTCTCCTCCACGCAGGCACCTGTTGCAACTACGCAGGAGACAGCGAATACAGATCCTGCACCTGCGACATCCGCATCATCAGAGACTACACAGACACCTACGACAACCACCAGTGATTCTGACAAAGATTCTCTCGGCTGTCCTTCGGAACTGGAACCTTATTTTAAGGAAACCTCCGAAAAATATAACGTAGATATCAATCTGCTCAAAGCTATCGCCAAAGCAGAATCCAATTTCAATCCGAACGCTGTAAGTTCAGCAGGCGCGCTTGGTGTCATGCAGCTGATGCCATCTACTGCAAGCAGCCTTGGTATCTCTAACGCTTATAATGCAAGAGAAAATATTATGGGCGGTGCACAGGTGATTGCATCAAACTTAAAGAAATACAACGGAGATATCTCCCTTGCCTTAGCCGCATACAATGCAGGCTCCGGCAATGTTGACAAATACGGTGGCATCCCACCATTTAAAGAAACACAAAATTATGTCAATAAAGTAATGAACTATTATAAAAACGCGTAGCATCTTGCCACGCGTTTTTATATTTCAGTCTTTCTGAATTGTTATCTTATTTTTATAATTTCAAGCCAGACAACAAAGCTCCAAGGTTTGTGGATGCATTTTCATTAGAAATATATTCCTCTGCCTGTGCGCTCTCCTCATTTTCCACCTCATCCGGCATAATTTCTTCTAAAGCTTTCATGCTCAGGCTGACACGATTATCGTTTGTGTTGATAATTTTTGCCTTTACTTTCTGTCCTTCTTTTAATACTTCATGCACGGAACCGATGCGTTTCTGGCATATCTGAGAGATGTGTACCAGTCCGCTGATTCCATTTCCAAGATTAATAAAAGCGCCATATGGCATAATGGATTCTACAGTTCCCTCTACAACCGTTCCCGGAACAAGCATTGCAATACGATGGTTGCGCTCTTCTTCCTGCTGCTTTCTTGCCACGACTTTTCCAGATAAAACCAGTTTATTCTTCTCTTTATCCACATTGATGACTTCTACCGGCACTTCTTTTCCAATCCACTTGTCGGTATCTTCCACATAATCTGTAGAAAGCTGTGATGCCGGAATGAATGCACGGATTCCCTCTAAGAAGGTAACAACACCGCTTGGTACACTCTCTTTGATGCGAACATTCACAACAGTCTCGTTCTCCATCATTTCTGCCAGCTTATCCCATGCCAGCACATCATTTGCTTCTTTCTTTGAAAGTTCAATGTTGCCGTTTCCATCATCCACTTTGATCACGGTTGCCTCAATCTCATCACCGATCTGCAGCTGCTCCTTCGGATTAAAATCCGGATCGTTGCTCAGATTCTCAGTTTTGATAATTCCCTGCGTATAATAATTGAGATCTAAGGTTACATCTTCCTCGGATACTGCAATTACTGTTCCGCTTACAATATCACCTTCATTGATCGTTCGAAAAGAACGCTCCAGCTCCTTTTCATAGTCCTTCATTGATTCTGTTGCATTTTCTGCCACTTGTTTTCCCTCCTTTTCTCATCCGCCTGTGCAACGGTGAGTCTGTCTTTACCCGCATTATAACATATTTTCCATAAAAGCTTTATTATTTTTTTGTTTTGCCGATATATATGATGTAAATGCAATTCGGCCGAATATGCAGACAACTCAATAACCTAAGGAAAGACCAGGGACGGTATCCACGAACAAAAAGGAATTTTTCGCGGAGACCGTCCTTTTATTCTTCACTTAAATAGAAAGGGTGAACCTATTGATTATTCAGTCTAATACCATGCATACGAATGCACGAAGAACTTACCGTTCTTCAGAAACAAGCATTACCAACACAACACGTTGGGATAATTCCGGTGCAACGATATTTTCCATGCATGACGCACAGTCACGTCAGGAATCCATCTATACGGAAAGCCACAATGGACAAAAAGATACCGGAAACGGCAATGCTTCCATGAACGCAAACGAAGATTCTAAGGGAGATACCATGGATGATCTGATGCAGCGTTTTCTATCTACCCCAAATGTGCATCGCAACAATCTGCAGTCTAATATTTCTTCGATTCAGAAAATCCGCCAACAGGCGATCGACTATCTTCTTTATATTTTATTTGGAAGCCGATACGATGAATCGAATCCGACAACAGATACCTCTGACACAGCATCTTTCTCTGATACCCTCGCCTCTGCTTCGAATGATGCGAACTCGCTGACCGGAGAAGGCGGACAGACCTATCAGTACTTTTATTATTCCGAACAGGAAACTACCTGCTTTGATACCCAGGGAATTGTACACACTGCCGACGGCCGGGAAATTTCTTTTAATCTCAGTCTTGAGATGTCCCGTTCCTTCACACAGATGTCCGAAAGCGTTGTGGATTTTGGCAAGCCACGTCTCTGCGATCCACTTGTCATCAACCTGGACAGTAATATTGCCAATGTATCGGATCAGAAATTTTATTTTGATATTGATGCCGATGGTTCCGACGATTCCATCTCGATGCTCAATTCCGGCAGCGGTTACCTCGCTTTGGACAGAAACGGGGACGGTATCATCAACGACGGCTCCGAGCTGTTCGGCACGCAAAGCGGCAACGGTTTTGCCGATCTTGCCGCCTATGACAAAGATGAAAACGGCTGGATTGATGAAGCAGATGAAATCTTTCAAAAACTACGCATCTGGACCAAAGACGAGAACGGAAACGATAAGCTTCTGACGCTCTCTGAGGCAGGTGTGGGTGCAATCTATCTCGGATATGAAAATACGGATTTTTCGTTAAACAATTTGACCGATAATCAGACAAATGCACAGATTCGTAAAAGCGGTGTGTTCTTATATGAAGACGGAAATGCCGGAACGGTGCAGCAGTTAGATCTTGCAACTTAATACCGATTCAAAAATATTGGTTTTATTTTTTGAAATATCTTGACAGTTCGCTCAAATCATTGTAAAATGCAATAGTTGACGCAAGTCAAGATATTGCTGATGTGGCTCAGAGGTAGAGCACTTCCTTGGTAAGGAAGGGGTCACGGGTTCAATTCCCGTCATCAGCTCGCTTCATAAAACGGTGGAATCCTTTGGGGTTCTGCCGTTTTGCAATTTTTCAGATATTTTAAAGGAGGTTTTGCAGATGGAATCAATGAAGGATTATGAAAAGGAGCTGGAACGTTCTTTCCGCACGATTAACGAAGGAGATATTGTCAGTGGAGCTGTGGTAGCAGTAACCGATGAAGAAGTGACACTTGACCTGAATTATTATGCACCGGGAATTATCAAAATTGAAAATCTGAGCAATGATCCGGATTTTCATGCGAAGGAAGAATTACAGCCGGGAGACATCATCGAGGCAACGGTTGTGCGTACAGATGACGGACACGGAAACATCGAATTGTCGAAAAAGGAAGCAAACGAAGTGCTTGCCTGGGATAAACTCCGGGAGATGATGGAGCAGCAGACGGTTGTGACTGTCCGGATCAAAGAGAGTGTGCCGAGTGGTGTGGTTGCATTCTTAGAAGGAATCCGTGCATTCATTCCGGCATCCCAGTTGTCCGCAGATTATGTGGAAGACACGGATGCATGGATCGGAAAAGATGTGCGTGTCGTTGTGATTACCGTAGATCCTGAGAAGAATAAACTGGTATTGTCCGGAAAAGTTGTGGCAAGACAGGAGCGCGAGGAAGAAAGAAATCACCGGATTGCCATGCTTGTGCCTGGATCTGTGGTAGAGGGAACCGTAGAATCCATTATGCCATACGGAGCATTCATCAATATCGGGAATGGCATCAGCGGTCTGGTTCATATTTCACAGATCAGCCAGAAGCGGATCTCTTCCGTTCATGAAGTTTTAAAAGAGGGACAGAAAGTAAAGGCGAAGATTTTAAATACCAACGATGGAAAAGTCAGCCTGAGCATGAAAGCGCTGGAAGATATTATGGAAAAGCCGCAGGAGGAAGAAGAGGCAGAGGCAATCGAGTACAGCTCAAATGAAACGGCCGGAACAAGTCTTGGAGATCTTCTTTCCAGATTCAAATTATAATCAAATTTTCTTTAGACAGTAAAAAACCCGTGAAGATGAACAGCAGACCGTTCATCTTCACGGGTTCTTTTTAGAAATTAAGCGTTGGAATTCTGATAATAACCAAGCACTTTTTTGACATAATTCTGTGTTTCCTTAAACGGTGGAATCCCACCGTACTTGTCGACATTTCCACCACCGGCATTGTATGCGGCAAGCGCAAGGGCAATTATCCCTATTACTGCTGCGGCCTCGTAGGGTTCCGGCACGCTTACAGTCAGCATGAGATTGCTTCCGTTTACCCATTCGAGTTCGCTTGTGTAGCCGTCTTTTAGTGTCAGATTCTTTATCTCGATGTCGTCGGAAATTATGTCGCTAAAACCTTCGCCGAGGGAGCCTGCCGATATCAGTGTATATTCTCCGGCTCCAATATTTGCGTAGTTTATAAAGTCGAATACTACTTTATCGAGGTGTTGGAATTCTCCCGCAATTTCCACAAGCGGAGTGTTTTCTATTAGAGCCTGGTCGGGTATATAGACAGTCAGGGTTCCAGTGCTATCTGAATTTAAATAGCTCCCAAAGTTTATGGATTTTGCATATATTTCGAGATTGCCTCTGTTTTTTATTCCTGTATTTGCCATTTTCACAGAATCAAAATAACCGTCTTTATTTGAGGTGTCTCCTATTATTGTAGTTCCATTTTCAAATTTTGCCTCTGCGTTGATTCGAAATGAAAAAGTATTTTGTGCGGCATTGGCATCGCGCACAAAAGATACAGTGCCTGGCCCTATACTATGAAAAGAGTTGGTGTGGTATAGGAATTCTTCGTCTTTGCTATCGGACGAACCAAAAGTCACGGTGGCAGTCC
>ERZ779737.1127-NODE-1127-length-21769-cov-7.421848_pt1 | contig 21769 bp, 20 predicted proteins | sample MGYA00511889_ERZ779737 | MGnify/ENA primary metagenome ERZ779737 (study PRJEB29588, sample SAMEA2163575) | human gut metagenome | biome: human gut; feature: human-associated habitat; material: faeces | place: Denmark | collected 2008/2010 ...
CTAGATAAGGCGACATTACCATATCCACCTCTTAAAACCCAAGAAAGAATAGCGGATTATTTGGATGAGAAATGCGGGGAGATAGACGCGACGATAGCCAAGCAGAAGGAGAGCATAGAAAAACTCAAAGCCTATAAGCAGTCATTGATATCCGAAACCGTCACCAAAGGCCTTGATAAGTCCGCCCCCCTCAAACCCAGCGGCATAGATTATCTCGGCGATATTCCAAGCCACTGGGAAATAAAGAAACTAAAATTCTTAGTTTCTCTTATAGATAATAAAACAAAAGATGGACATTCCATTTCATTGGAAAATATTGAGAGTGGAACAGGTAAACTTATTGAGACCGAGAATACTTATGATGGTGAGGGCATATCATTTAAAGAAAATGATTTACTATTTGGGAAATTAAGACCTTATCTTGCAAAAGTCTATTTAAGCGCATTAAAAGGGCGGGCTCTCGGAGATTTTTATGTTATGAGAGCAAATAACGGTATCAATCCGAATTTTTTAAAGTTTGTACTCTTGTCAGATTGGTTTATCAAAATTGTTGATAGTTCGACATACGGAACTAAAATGCCTAGAGCTTCATGGGACTTTACAGGTGGAATGAGAATACTATTGCCACCTATTTCTGAGCAAGATTGTATCTCATCATACTTAGAGATAAAATGTTCTGAAGTTGATACTTTTATTATTGAAAAGCAGAATATAATACAAAAACTTGACGCATACAAAAAATCCCTTATCTTCGAATGCGTAACAGGAAAAAGATTGGTATGATGCCCCAATACTCAAGTTTTCAAATAGAATTTTGCTCTGATTCAAAAGGTTATTTCGATAGAAAATGTCCCAAATGCGGTTTGATTTTTGGTGTAAAACTGAGCGATTATAAGTTTCATCAAGGAAATATGTATTGTCCAATGTGTGGATTTTCGTTGCCCTACAACGCTGATAAGTGGTTTACAGATAGGCAAGTTTCGGAAATAAATACTCGAATAAGGGCATTTGCCTCAGAGTTGATTAGTAAGCAATTTGATTCAATCTTTTCTAGGCTTAATAGAACGAGCAGATCGAACAAAAATCTTATTACGGTTTCTTATAAACAAGAAAGGCGTCCTGTTTTCAAAAATGCTCCTGTATTACAACCCAAAGAATGGGACATAGAAGTAACTTGTCCAAAATGTGGGAAACATTATAGCGTCATTGGTTCAGCTTTTTTTTGTCCGTTCTGTGGTGAAAACAATATTGAAGACATTTTTGAAAAATCACTCGTTGTTATCCGGTATAAGTTAAATTTTGAGAAAGTGTTTTCTCACGATTTGGCAATGATGCCAAAAAATGTTGCTATAGATTTTACAAGATCTATTTTGGAGAGTTGTGTATCGGAAGTTGTCTCGACTTTTCAGAAATTTGCAGAAACAAGATTGAAAAAGTTTACTCAGGAAAAAATGCGCGTAAATGATTTCCAAATAATAAACAAAGGCAGTTTGCTTTATGAAACCCATACGGGGCATTCATACTTAGATTTTATTTCAAAAAAAGAATACGAAGTTATTATCGCTATTGGAAATCCAGAAAATTGGGGAAAACAAATTGCTTTATATGAATTAAAATCTTTACTTTTAGAAGTTTTCTTTAAATGGAGAATTGAAAAAGTCATTGCAAAAATTCATATTGAAAACTTAAGAAGTATTAAACTTTTCGAACATCTAGGCTTTAAAAATTCTAAAATTAGCAATTCACACATTATTTTTTCAATAACTTTTGATGAATATTTCAATATGCTAAAAAACAATTAAAAAATGCCGCAAATGCGGCATATTTTTTACTTTAATTATTTAGTAAAGCGATATTTTTTGAAAGCATGAATGCCTTCGAAAACAGCTTTTTCGCCAAGTTCATCCTCAATTCTAAGTAATTGATTGTACTTAGCCATTCTATCAGTTCTAGAAGCTGAACCAGTCTTAATTTGACCAGCATTAACAGCAACTGATAAGTCAGCGATTGTTGTATCTTCAGTTTCACCAGATCTATGAGAAACCATGCAAGTATAACCATTGGTTTGAGCCATTCTGATAGTATCGAGAGTTTCTGTTAAAGTACCAATTTGGTTAACTTTAATAAGAATAGAATTACCGACATTACTTGTAATACCTTTTCTTAAGAAATCTTTATTTGTAACAAATAAGTCATCACCAACTAATTGAATCTTGTCACCGAGTTCAGCTGTTAATTTTGCCCAGCCTTCCCAGTCTGATTCTGCTAAACCATCTTCGATAGTAATAATAGGATATGTTGCGATCATTTCCTTATACCATTCAATCATTTGTTCAGCTGTTCTATCACCTTGACCAGATTTCTTTAATGTATAAATTTTAGTTTCAGGATTATAGAATTCACTAGAAGCAACATCCATTCCTAAGAAAATTTGTTTTCCAGGTTCATATCCAGCATTCTTAATAGCTTCCATGATTAATTCGAGTGGTTCAGTATTTCCTTCTCTACAACTTGGAGCGAAACCACCTTCATCACCAACAGCAGTAACAAGTCCTCTTGATTTTAAAACTTCTTTTAAATGATGAAAAACTTCTGATGCCATTTGTAAAGCTTTTTTAAATGTTTTACAGGAAACAGGCACTATCATAATTTCTTGAATATCAATACACCAATCCGCATGTGCTCCACCATTTAATATGTTCATCATTGGTGTTGGTAAAACATGTCCATAAGTACCACCTAAATAACGATATAATGGCATATCATAATAATCGGCTGCAGCTTTAGCACATGCAAGGGATACTCCTAAAATAGCATTTGCTCCTAGTTTTTCTTTATTTTTCGTTGAATCTAATTGAATCATCACTTGATCAATTAACATTTGACTTGTTACATCATAACCAATAATTTCAGGGGCAATCACATCATTGACATTTTCAACCGCTTTTAAAACACCTTTCCCTAAATATCTAGATTGATCTTTATCTCTTAGTTCTAAAGCCTCATATTCACCAGTTGATGCCCCACTAGGAACAATGGCTCTACCATATGCTCCAGATTCCGTTGTTACCTCAACCTCAACCGTTGGATTTCCCCTTGAATCAAGAACTTCTCTTGCGTAAACATCTACAATATATGGCATATTATCTATCTCCTTTTTGTAATTTTATACATTATTTTCCTATTATTACTATAGCCATTTTATTAAAAAATATACCACTTTTCAGGATATTTTTATAAAACAAATCTATTATATCAAAAACTAATGATTTTATCAAGATATGCTATTTTCTTTCAATGAAAAAAGACATCTTCAAAATAAGTTTTGCCTTCTTATTTAAAGATATCTTTTTTTAAAATGATACAATTAATTGAAAAAATATTGAGTGATATTATCTGAAACAGCACCAGAAAAATACGATTCTTCACCATTATACAGTATATTTAAACCAATATATGAAATCTTAAGATTAGCCAAAGCATCATTATTTAGTATATCATTTAATTCAGATAAACGATAACCAAGTGATGAGGCAATATCATCAAAAGATACTATACCAAAAATATTTGGTTCATCTACAGCATTTAAAGAAAGGTATCCACTATACGAAGCATTACCTATTTCTAATTCCAACTCTAAATTTGAAAAATTTCCCTTAGAAAGATTATCTTGATAAAGATTGAAAATTTCTTCTTTAATAGATACTACTAAATAATCTATCGTTTGATTATCAATTGTTTGAGTTATAACACTTAATTCATAAATACTAGGATATTGCCAATCAATATTCAAATAATATTCAAAATCATAAATCAAATTTTTTTGCTCAGTCGTTAAAGCAAATGAATAACAATCGACTAATGCCAATAATTGATCAATTTTAGTTAATAACGCATCGTTGAAAAATGCTTTATCAGCAGCTGATACTCCCTCACCAGTTGTTAATTTTTCAATTAAATCAATAACTGTAATAATTTTTGTAGGAGTTGTATTTGAATTAGCAAATAATACTTTCCAATTGTTTAAATTTTCAATCAATATATTTTTATTCTCTTCATAACTGGATGTCTCAAAATTTCCTATTAAATTTGTTTGTAACATCATTTCCAAGAATGGTTTTAAAGTTTCAAAGTTGTCATATATGCATTGATATAGTTCTTCCGCTTTTTTCAAAACATCAAATTCTTCATTATTTTGAAGCATCTCTTTTCTTAAATTACTACTATAAAAATAATATTCAAAACATCCTACTAATAGATCTTTATATTCATTTAAAACATCTTTATCTACATATGTAAATACTTGATGTAACAATTCACAAACCACTTCATATGAAACTTCGGGTGCCTTAGCCATAAAAATAGTTTCATAAAGCATCATAACTAATTGTTCAGCATAAGCAGAATCGACAGATATATATTCTAAAAGTTCTTCCATTTCATCAAAAAGTCTATTAAACAATTCTTCGTCCATTGCTTGACCAAATACTAAAGAGAATTGTGAATCCAAATTGAAACCATTTGTCATAAGAGCAAATTTAGCAATATAATATAAACCTGTTTGATCAAAGTTTTGTATATCCTCATTTTGTAATAATGCTTCTTGTAAATTAGCAATGAGTTTTTGAATTTCAGCATTTGCAATTTCTGCTTGTTCAGGATTGCCCATTATATATGCTTCAATGATGGAAATAATATCATAACTTGCCGTATCAATTGATGTAACAAAATCAATGCATGTATTCGCAGTACTTAAAATTGTTTTTAAATACTCGACAAAATATTCGATTCCTTCGATTCTAATTCCACCATTTGCATTATCAGTCATACAATACATAATATCACTAAATGATAAAGTATCTACAAGTTGTGCGAGAATATCGATATCCTCTTTAGTTGGTAAAGCCTTGTCAATGACTTCGACTAGATTATTCTTCAAAGTTTGTGCATCTAATAATGCCGCAAGCAGTTTTTCTCTTGTGTCAGCCGTTTGAAAAGCAGTAATCAAATTTTGAAAATCTTCATTTGATGCCATCACTGTCGTATAAGCTTGGAATATAGCTTGCACACGTTTACCAATTTGAGGCATTTTTTGAATGATAGTTTTTCTGAAAGCTGGATTGTTTTGATAAATGTTAATTGATGCAGTTTCTAATTTTTGATATAACATAGCAGTTTGAAAATAAGTATGAATTACATTTTCATTTTCATTCGTATCTTTATTGTTCATATAATAACAAATAAGCGTTTCAATTTCATCTAACGTTAAAGTATAACTTTCGTTTGTAATGTTATTAGTAAAATTTATTGTCAAATCATTTCTAGTCAATTTATACTGCGGACAAAGTGATTGTAAGGTTGTTAAAAAATCAAATACATTAGAAACAGTATAATTATCAGCATAACTAGCTACCCAAGCAAGACATGGAGCAACAAGATTCACAAATTTTAAATCATCCTTTGCCTTTGTAAAGGTTGTTTGATAGGCATCGTTATTCACTAGTTTCGTAAAAACTGTTTGTAAAGCCTCATCATATCCTTCAGGATTCACAACATTATCTGCTAACATCTGATGAATTTGTGAATTAAACATTTCTGATGCATACAATAAGACAACAGATAATAAATCAGAAACTCTTTCATCTTCTATATATTTTAATACTAATTCCAATACTCCTTCATCAGAACTCAACTTTTTTAAATCATCTACCGAAACATTATACTTTTTACAAGCAATAGCTAATAGTTTGGTAGCACTTTTAAACGCATCATCAATATAATCAAGACCAGAATCTATTAAAAATTGATTCCATTCCTCATCTGATAAACTAACTTGATAATTTAATATTTCTGATGATTCTGATTCTCCTGTTTTAGATTTCGCAACCACATAAACATAGGCTAAACTAATTTCAGAGGGAATCTGATAAGTTGTTGTAGTAAGATTTGTAGCCTTCAATTCATCATCAATATAAATATCATATGTTTGGGCCCCTTCTACTGCTTGCCAACTTAAAATATTATCTTCTATTTTTAAATCAGTTGGTTTTGTAAGTTGTACTACTTGCTCCCATTTCGCCTTTAAAGTAAAATTACTTTTCACTTTTTGACTAAAATCATACGTTTTACCATCTAACTGCCATTCCACAAAGATATAGCCATCTTTAGTAGGAGCAGTAGGTTCTTCTAAAGTTTCTCCCTTTTTTACTTCAACAGCGGCAACTGTTGTACCTCCATCAGTATCAAAATTAACTGTAAATTTTTTATTACATGATGTTAGAAAAATAGCGATAAAACTGATCATGAATAATAATATAATTCTTTTTTTCATTTTTTCCCTTCCTATCTTATTTAATTTATAATAAATTATAACATTTTAAAAAATTAATTTCAACTATATTTTTAATTTTTTTAAAAAATAATAATTTATTCTATATTTGAATCTACCATAACAAAAAAATATGATATCTTTTCAATATCATATTTTTTCATATCTATTTTGTTAAGGCTTGAGAAACGGCCACCGCAACCGCAACCGTAGCACCAACCATTGGATTATTTCCCATTCCAATTAATCCCATCATTTCAACATGGGCAGGAACGGAAGATGATCCCGCAAATTGAGCATCAGAATGCATTCTACCAAGAGTATCTGTAAAGCCATATGAAGCAGGCCCTGCTGCCATATTATCTGGATGAAGTGTACGACCAGTTCCACCACCTGAGGCAACTGAAAAATATTTTTTGCCCATTTCAACACATTCTTTTTTATAAGTACCCGCAACCGGATGTTGGAAACGAGTAGGATTTGTTGAATTACCCGTAATGGATACATCAACTCCTTCATAATGCATAATTGCAACACCTTCACGAACATCATCGGCTCCATAACAATTCACTAATGCTCTTTCACCATTAGAATAAGCCGTGCGAGAAACTTCATGAAGTTTTCCTGTTTTATAGTCAAAAGTAGTTTCAACATGAGTAAACCCATTAATACGAGAAATGATTTTCGCAGCATCTTTACCAAGACCATTTAAAATCACACGAAGCGGTTCTTTTCTTACCTTATTTGCTGTTTTGGCAATTCCAATTGCTCCTTCAGCTGCGGCAAATGATTCATGACCTGCTAAAAAAGCAAAACATTTTGTTTCTTCTGATAGTAACATTGCGCCAAGATTACCATGTCCAAGACCTACTTTACGATCATCAGCAACTGATCCTGGAATACAAAATGATTGTAAACCAACACCAATATATTTTGCGGCATCACTTGCTGATGTAGCTTTATTTTTAAGTGCAATAGCAGCGCCTACTGTATATGCCCAACATGCATTTTCAAAACAAATAGGCTGAATACCTTTTACAATATTATAGGCATCCACACCAGCTTTATCGCAGATTTCTTTTGCTTCTTCAATTGATGCAATACCATTTTCTTTTAATGCTTTATTTATTTGTTCAATTCTTCTTTCATAGTTTTCAAATAATGCCATTATAAGTATGCCTCCTATTCATAACGTGGATCAATATATTTTGATCCTTCTGCAAATCTACCATATGTACCTGTTGCTTTCTTTAAAGCATCATCCGCATTCATCCCCTTCTTTAAGAAGTCAGTAAATTTACCTAAATGCAAATATTCATAACCAATTATTTGATTTTTATCATCAAGAGCTAAGCGAGTTACATATCCTTCAGCAAGTTCAAGATAACGAGGTCCTTTTAGTTTTGTGCTATAGGCTGTTCCTACTTGACTTCTTAATCCTTTTCCTAAATCTTCTAATCCTGCACCGATAGAAAGTCCTTCTTCAGAAAAAGCCGATTGTGTACGACCATAAATAATTTGTAAAAATAATTCGCGCATTGCTGTATTAATTGCATCACAAACAAGGTCAGTATTTACAGCTTCTAAAACCGTTTTACCAACAATTGCTTCACTTGCCATCGCTGCTGAATGTGTCATACCAGAACACCCAATTGTTTCTACTAAAGCCTCTTCAATAATGCCATTTTTAACATTTAATGTTAGTTTACATGCACCTTGTTGAGGAGCACACCAACCAATACCATGTGTAAATCCGTTGATGTCTTTAATTTCGCGAGAATATGTCCATTTACCTTCTTGAGGAATAGGAGCACATCCATGACTTGCACCAACCTTAACACTACACATCTCTTTTACTTCATTTGTATAGTTCATGTTTTCTTCTCCTTTTCAATTCTTAAATTTTAACCATATATATTATAAACGAAATTCAACTTTTTCGCAAATATTAAGATTTTTTATTTATTTTTATTTTAAATAAATATATATATAAATACCTATCCACTGAATGACGGCTCCCGCAATCACAAAAAAGTGCCAAATGAAGTGAGATACTTTTTTATCAATTATAAAAGGAATAATTCCTAAAGAATAAGTTATTCCTCCTGATAAAATCAACATAAAAAAGGCAAAATTATTAGAAAACATTTGAGGCAAAAAGAATAAACCGCTCCATCCTAAAAGAAAATAAAGGGGAAAATGTATATATTTCAATTTCGATGGTCCAAAAATAGCAATCAAAGTAATTCCTATTCCTATTATAACCCATTGTACAATTAAAAAAATCAATCCTTTGATACCACCAATATAGCATAGTAAGATCGGCGCAAATGTTGCTCCAATCAATAAATAAATGGATGAATAATCAAACCTACGAAAAACTCTTTTTACCATACTTTGATATGGAAATGCATGATATAAGCAGCTCATTATAAACATGAAAAAAAGCCCAATAAAATAAATACTAGCACCAATATATTCTTTTGATGTATCAGATGCAAGAAGCATCAAAATATATGAGACAACCGAAAAAATAGCACCCAGTCCATGCGTAACCGAATTACCAATTTCTTCAATAATTGAACGATGTGGCATATTTGGTATAACCTCATAGGTATTTAAGGTTTTTTTACCTATTTGGTATTGTTTTTTAAGACTTTTTTTATTTTGTTTATAAATTTGTTTCCATTCTTTTTTCTTTAACCGATATTCTTTTTTTGTCATTTTTATATTCTCCTACTTTTCATAAATCCCTTTTATTATTTTATACCCTTTTTCTATATTTTACACCAACAAGTAAAAATAAAAAATATAATTGCATTCATTTTTTTACTCATACAATTATATTTCCTTTTTATGAAAATAATAATACTGCAATTATAATTCCAATAAATAATATTATAGGAATCATAAGTTTTAAAATGTATATTAATCTTTCCCTCATATGTTGTTGCTTTTTTAAAGTATTTTCATAACTTTCTTTTGTCATAGTTTGTTGAACTTCAATGTTATCTAAACTAACATTGTAATAACTATGATTTAGATATGTATTGAAAGCAATAAATAAAATACCTAAATCAATATAGATACATATTGAAATAATAGTTGGAAATAATCGATTATCAAATAATCCCGTTTTGTTAAAAAGGTTAATCCATTGTTCATCTATACTTATATCATTTAAAATGAAATACAAAACAATATTAATAATATATATCAAAGCAATAGAAAAACAACATATAGCATTTAGATATATTACGGATTCTTTAAGTATGCTTTGCTCTTCTTTTTCAATATCAATCACTATATTTAGAAATTTTTTTAACAGAAAAAGAAAACCTATATGAATACCAAAAATAAATACAACTATAAAAAGTAAAATACTGCTAAGAATGAAAGCACTACTATCCAGATGGATAGATAAATACACAATTGGCAACAACACAAATAGAACCAAAATAACTATCAATATTGTAATAAATAGTTTTAAAGTAGTGACCACCTTTAACAATTTTAATCCTTTTGGATTATATATCGTATCATTTTGAAAATAAGATAACCATATACTAATACAAAAAAGGATAGGGAAAATCATACCTAACAAATCAACAAATAATTGTTTAGAAGAAATCAAAATATGAATCGTATTCATAAAAATACCAATTGATAAAAGAATAGATAAAATAAGCATAAAAGGGGAATTTAAAAATATTCTAATTTTATCAGATTTTTTTAAAATAGTTTTTTGATTCATATTCTTATCCTCAAAATAATATTTATTTTTTAAGAATCATACTTTTTCCCGTCATTTGAATAGGTTTCTCTATTTCTAATAATTCAAGCATTGTTGGAGCAATATCTCCTAGATTTCCCGTTTTTCTTAATGTAATTCGTTCATTAGTAATCAAAAATGGTACTGGTGAGGTAGTGTGTGCGGAAAATGGCTTATGATTTTCATCCCAAATTTCATCGGCATTACCATGATCTGCAGTAATAATTAAAGTTCCACCAACCCCTTTTACAGCCTCATATACTTTACCAATACATTCATCAACAGTTTCGACCGCTTTCACTGCTGCATCAAACACAGCAGTATGCCCTACCATATCACAATTTGCATAATTTAAAATAATAGTATCATATTTTTCTTCTTTAATGGCAGCAACAACTTTTTCCGTAACCTCATATGCACTCATTTGTGGTTGTAAATCATATGTTGCAACCAGTGGTGATGGTACTAAAATACGATCAGCACCTTCTAGTTCCTTATCAATTCCTCCATCAAAAAAGTACGTTACATGCGCATATTTTTCCGTTTCCGCAATTCTCAATTGTTTTAACCCATGATTTGCAATGACATCACCATACATATTATTTAACTCTTGAAGACCAAAAGCAATATCGCCTTTTACAAGTTCTGAATACAGCATCATTTGCACAAAATCTATATTTTTAAATTCTATGTAATTTTTTAATACTGATTTTTCGCTTCTAGCATAGGTTGGATTAGTAATAGCAATACTCATTTGAATTGCTCGATCTGGTCTAAAATTAGCATATATCACCGCATCATTTTCTTTTATATGGGAATCTTTAGTTACAATATATGGTTTAACAAATTCATCAGTGATATTATTTTGATAACTTTCATCAATTCCTTCAAGCAAACCTTTTATCGGAGCCTCACCCCTAACTAAAGCATCATAGGCAAGTTGAATTCGATCATAATTTTTATCGCGATCCATTGCATAATATCGACCACTAACAACCCCTAATTCAACCCCTTTTACACGTTGTTGATCAAGATAGGTCAAATAAGTTTTTGCTGAAGTGGGAGGCACATCTCTTCCATCTAAAAAGGAGTGAACATATACCTTTTTTACACCGCGTTGAACCGCTTTATTCATTAAATATACAATATGATCAATATGAGAGTGGACACCACCATCTGACATCAATCCCATAATATGAAGAGAAGAATGATTTTCAATAGCATGATGAATTGCCTTATCAATTGCCTCAACTTGATCTAATATTTGATCACGACAAGCAATATTTACTCTTGTCAATGACTGAAAAACAACTCTTCCTGCACCAATATTTAAGTGACCTACTTCACTATTTCCCATCTGACCATCAGGAAGACCGACAGCCTCACCTGAGGCACCAATCATTGTATGCGGATATTTTTGAAAGAGTTTATCTAGATTAGGTTTCTTAGCTGCAACTATAGCATTACCATCGGGATTTTCTCTAATACCATATCCATCCATAATAACTAACATTACTAATTTTTTTTGACTCATTTTATACCTCTTAAATTTTTATACATATCTTTCATACTTGTATTATACTACTTTTTAATCGTCTTTTCTAGTTTTTTGAATTGCCAAACGTTTTCCATTTTTGTTTCAAAAACTTTAGTGTATACTAAATTAATAAGACCGGTTGTAACAGGCCATTTACAAAAAAGAGCAACAATTCTTAAAGGTAGTTTGGCAAGCATAGAAGCAAAACCAAAATGGATTACTAAATAGATGGAATTAATCGCAGTTGCAATCAACGATGTAGCTAAAACTACAATAAATAAAGAAAGTAAATTGTCATAAGGTTTTTTATAAAAAAGTCCACCACTTACACCCCAAATAATAGTTGTAAACATCATAATAAAAGAAAAAGGATAAGGTGAAAAGCACAAACCATATATTAAATCAGTTCCTAAAGCCACAAGTCCACCATAAAATGGTCCTGCAATCATTCCGGCAAGAAACAAAGGAATATCAAAAAAACTAATTCTAAATTCACCATCACCAATGGAAAAAACCGATTTAAATACTACACCCAAAGCCAATAAAATTGAAAGAATTGCAAGTCGTTTCGTTGTCATCTTAAACATCATCTTTATCCTCCATTTGTTTAATTTTATATATTATACTAAAAAAAATAAAAATGCTATTTAAAATAGCATTTATTTTTCTTTTAAATCGAAAATCATTTTTAAAGCACTCTTTTCAAGTCTAGAAACTTGTGCTTGTGATATTCCTAATTCTTCTGCAATTTCCATTTGTGTCTTATTGTCATAATACCTACTATAAATAATTCCCTTTAATCGATCATTTAATTTAGCAATTCCTTCTTCAATAATCATTTTATTGAGTTTGGTTTCTTCGCTTTCCGCATTGTCTGCTATTTGATCAATTAAATAAATTTCATCACCACCATTATTATAAATTGGTGTATAAATAGAAACGGGTTCCTGAACAGCTTCTAAAGCAATAACAATATCAATTGTATCAACACCAAGATACTCTGCCATTTCCTCAATTGTTGGTTCCTTACCACTTTCCATAAAATATTTTTCTTTATATTGAAGAGCTCGATACGCAGTATCTTTAATGGATCTACTAATTCGAACTACCGAATTGTCTCTTAAGTATCTTCTAATTTCACCAACAATCATCGGTACCGCATAAGTTGAAAATTTAACTCCATGTGAAAAATCAAAGTTATCAATTGCTTTAATTAATCCCATCGCTCCTACTTGAAATAGATCATCTAAGTCTACCCCTCTGTTATTAAATTTTTTGATTACGCTTAAAACTAGTTTAATATTACCTTCCACTAGTCTATCTCGAGCCTCATAATCACCATTTTGACTTTCTTTGATTAACATCATTGTTTCTTCTGGTGGTAGCACTTTTAGTTCTAAAGTATTTACCCCCGTAATTTCTACTTTATTACGCATAAATTCACCCTCCAAATAAAGTATGCGTAATTATTGATGATTTTATGCATTTTTTTATTATTTTATAAAATGAAGCAAATTATAGGATGAAAAATATTAGGCGATTTTTACTAATTGTTCAATATCTTGACGCATCTTTTCAATTATTCGTTTTTCTAGTCGAGATATGTATGATTGTGATATTCCCATCTTATCAGCTACTTCTTTTTGGGTAAGAGGCTCTACTCCAAATAATCCATATCTCATAATAATAATTTCTCTTTCTCTTTTTGACAATCTATCTAAAGCATAATATAAATTTCTAATATCTTCTTCTTCTGAAAGTTTTGTTAAAGCAAGTGGTTCACTAGAGCCAATAATATCTGATAAAATCATCTCATTTCCTTCGGAATCGATGCTTAACACTTCATCTAATGAATACTCTTGGCGACTTTTTTGGGTTTTCCTTAAATACATTAAAATTTCATTTTCAATACAACGTGAAGCATATGTAGCCAGTTTGATGTTTTTCTCCATTTTAAAGGTTTGTATTCCTTTGATTAATCCCATAGAACCAATGCTAATTAAATCTTCCATATTTATTTTTGTTGATTCAAATTTTTTAGCAATAAAAATGACTAATCTTAGATTATGTTCAATCAAAGTATTTCGTGCTTCAATATCACCATCTTTTACTAATAAAAGCAAACGTGTTTCTTCTTCTTCTTCTAATGGTTGTGGCAAAAGATTATTACTATTTATATAATAACAAGGTGACTGAATATTTTTAAAAAAAATTAAATCTAATAGTTTTTTAATTAATTTTATCATGAATAGATTCTCCTATTGAATTATTTAAAATGATGTCATACTCAATTTCATCAACAAAAACATAGTAAACTTGATACAATTTTTTTTTAACTTCGAGGGTTGGTCCTTTATAAAGAGGAACTTTTTTTTCTTCAAAAATACTCTTTATGGCGGTCATACCTTCTAAAATAAACTCATTATTCAAAAATTTCTTTTTTATAAAAACAATGGGAATATTTTGATAGGTAGCTAAATTCCCTGTATCTAAATAAGCTTTTAAAGTACGCTTATTTAATTGAATATCATATAAGTTTTCATTTTCTTTTTTAAAACGATCTTTATAATTTTGAACTAAATATAAAACAACAACATAGACTACTGTTAAAATAAGAGGAAGTATACTTTTTACTTCAAAAACCACTAAGCAGCCAATAAAAGTCATATTTAAAAGATAGAAAATAACAATTTTAATCAGTTTTTGTTTAATATCACTTTTTTGAAATGCTATCATTCCAATAATAATCCCCATAAAATAGCGAATAAAAAAATAAAATTGATATGGTAGAAAATACAAAAGTAATAGCAAAACAGATAATATTAAAGATATTGAGACTCTTATCATAGATAATTTCTCTTTAAAAATTAAGGCAATTGTTTTAATAAAAACGAAATTTACTAAAATTGTTGATAAAATCAATAGATCGATATAGATGATCATTTTTAAACACCATAAGTATTATACATCTTTTGAATGACTTATTTTGTCATAACTAACAAGTTAAATGAATTATTTTTATAAAAAATAAAAGAAGTAGAACCGATTGAACCTCGTTCATTCTACTTCTTTTTATCATTTTATAATTTTTAATTTTGCTTTTTTGTCTTATTTATCTACTAGTGAACCATCTTTTCTTGTAAATTTACCACAAAGTATCATAATAAAATCTACAAGAGCGCCAATGCCAAATAATCCACCTGTGCATAAATAAAGAATGCCTGTGCCTATTTTTCCAACAAGAAAACGGTGAATACCAAGAACTCCAAGAAACCAGCAAATTAAAGCTAAACCAACTTTATTCATTTCATTTTTCCATCCTTTCCTATAAATGTCTATTCCCTCGACTTTATTTTACAACCATAGTATTATTATACTATAAAATCTCTTTTTATGCCACAAATTGTATAATATTTTAGGCATATTATTTATTATTCTAACGTTTTACCATTATATAAATTATAAATAATATTAAAAAGTTTAGCCATTTTGTTGGTACTTTCTAATTCTTCTAAATTTTCTTCTTCTTGCGTCTTCATTATTTTTTGATAAAAATTACGCATTTTATTTTTTGTCGCAATGACGACTGATTTGGTCTCTTCTTCTTTAGCAAGGTCATATACCAAATCAATAAAGTCTTGATAATGATATAACTTTGTATCATCCATCTCATATCTTAGACCCATAAACTCTAAAACAAAAAGCAAATAAGTTATTTCATCTACAACTTGATAATTATGTTTTTTAATCATTTCATTTAAATATTTCATTAGAGTTTTATTTTCTTCATTTTGATTGGTTACTAAATATTGAATAAACTTTTGAGCTAAAAGTTGTAAATTACTACTTGGATAAAACGTAAATATAGAACCTAACAATTCTTTAAAATACTTTTGGGCATCATGATAGCCTCTTTGAATATTTTTTTTAATGACCTCATGCCTAAAATCCATAAAAGAACCAAGATTGATTTTAGGTTTAAGATAGATGACATTAGGTAAATCAATGAGATAACTATTTTGTGGTTTAGTACCAAACATTCCTAAGTCAATTGCAATAACTTTATCCGCTCCTAAAGCAAAACAAAAATCAATAGGTAAATTATTTTTATAAAAACCATCAATATATTTCTTATCATTGATTTTCTCAATTGGGAAAACGGGGTAGCAAGCACTTGAAGCATGAATGAATGGTAATACCAAATGTTCATCAATCTTTTTCATATCAATTTTTTCTTCAACTAGTTTAGGAAAATCTACACAAATAGTTCCAAATTCACAAGCACTTTGTTGAATCTTAACCGGATCGATATATTTTTTACACAGTTCTTTAAAAGGAGTAATTTTGACTCCCTTTAGCGTACCAAACGTTTTTAAAAATTTAAAAATATGATCTGGATTTAGTTCAGTTAATAATTCTTTATTCAAATCCATACCATTTAACATGATTTTATCATTACTAATTTCTAACCATAACTTTTCTAATTCTTCAATATCATCCGTTACAACCAGTGCTCCATTAATTGCACCTACCGAAGTACCCGTCACAACATCAAAATGCCAATTTTTTTCTTTTAAATATTTTAAGATGCCCACTTGGTAAGCCCCTAGTGAACCACCTCCTGCCAGTGCTAATCCAATCTTCATTATTCAAAACCTCTTGATTGTTGTAATTTATTAAAGAAAACAGCTGCACTAAGGGGAACTTTGCGCATTTTTCTAATCGGTAATTCCGCTCTCATAAAAGCTTGACCTCGCTTTTTAATATTGTTTAAATCGCGATCTATCAAAACTTTCTGACCAAATTCTTTCCCATACAAAACGCCAACATCAAACATTTTATTTAAATTTTCTGTTTGAAATGAATAAGTAGAAATACCATTGTCACATCTTGCGGCAATATCTACATCTAATACAACTGTATCGCTATTGATTAATTTTAATGGTGGTAAATATCTTGGATAGCAGTGTAAAATGATTAACAAATCGACATGACAACTAAAAAAGGGAAAAACTGGAATATTATCAGTTGCACCACCATCTAAATACAATCTTTTATATTCTTTTCGATATAACCCATTCACAAATGGAAAAGTTACTGTAATATTAATCGCTTTATATAAATCCTCTTGAGGGGTTTTGTTATCAATATAAAAATAATGCGTTGATAAGCTATTTAAGCAAGTACCAGTTACATAAAGGGGAACTCTAATTTCATTATGATTATTGGTAAGTTCATCTAAAACTTGATCAACTAACTTATTTTTTAAGTTTAATTTTAAATTAGACGTGTTTTGAAAATTACTATTGCGATACATATATTCCAAATAATCTAAATTATCATTTGATAAAGCAAGACCATTCATTGCGCCAATAGATGAACAAGACATCAATGCTATTTCTTCTGGTTTGAGGTAATTTAATAACCCTTTTAAAAAACCAGCTTGTGCAGCACCTCTTGCAAAACCGCCTCCTAATACTAATCCTATTTTCATAATCTTATCCCTCAATACTCACTCTTGAACGCATTTTTAAAATGGTTAGAGTCAAAACATTTAGTGCAACAACAATTGATATAGCAAAGCATATATATATCAAAAGACGAGCTTGAGGTATTTGTTGTAACCCTATCTTAGATACAAAAGATAGAATAAATAAAACTGTTGAAAAAATAACTAAAATCAAAACATATATGGATGTTGAAAAAATATTAAATCTTTTAATAGTTAAAAATCTTACAATTCCCGCAAAAAATTCAAAGAGAATAACTAGTGGATAATAATATCCAAGCAATAATATTTTATTTTCCATTTCTATTTTAAGTATTTGTTCATTTTGATAAGATACCATCATTAAAATGGAAAAGATGATGAATATTGTAAAACTTTTTAAAAATAACAGTTTATTTTTATTGGCACTTTTTAATAAAAAATCACAAATAAAAAACAACAAACTAAAAAGAACAATAAATGCCCATGGTGTTAAATGAATATTTATTCCTGCTGCATTTACTAAAATAATATCCACAATCATTAAAATAACAAAAATATTAAATGAAACAATAAAAAGTAATTGACGAATGGTTAAAAATAACCAGTTAAATAAATTTACTCTTTTATCTAAAAACTGTTCTTTTTCAAAGTAGGTGCCGCAATAAGGACATTTCGTTCCCACACCTCTCATAATAAAATTACACTCTTTACAATACATCGCATTCTCCTAATATATTCATATATATCCATACATTTTAATATTATAACATTTTTCGCTATAAAGTTCAATTTTATTGATATATAATATTGCAAGTTCTTATCTATTATAGTATTTATATTTTTTTCATTATTATTTATAAAAAGAAAGAATAATTTTAATGCTATATGGATGTATCCTTTATCATCGTATAATTGATAAGCAAAATGCCTCCTCTTTTTATTTGATTCATTTGAACAACTTTATATCCTCGTTTTATAAAAAAAGGTTTCGCAACAAGAGATGCATGTGTAACAATCCTTCCCGTTACTTTCTGCTCTAATCTATCACAAATAGCCGTTGCTACTCCTTTATTTTGATAATTTGGATGAACGTACAAACGATCAAGATATCCTGTATGACTGATATCACCAAAACCGATAATCATTCCCTCGTCAATAGCAACCAAACTATCGTGTGTTTGAAAAGACTCATCCCATTTTTTTAAATCTATCTTACCGGTTGCCCAAACATTTTTTTGTTCTTTCGTGTAATATTTTGGATCTATCGCATGAACTATATTATAAAATAGTTTTGCTAATTCTCCACAATCTGATGACTGATATTGTCTAATTATCATTGTTACTCCCTTTCAAATTTTTAAGTTTGTGTTGTAAAAGTATAATACTAAATTAAAAACACCCAAAAGGGTGCTTTTAATTTATTTAAATCTATTTTGAAGCCAACTAGGAACTTTGGTTTCCTTAGTTTCTTTGGCATCGTTTTTAGTTGACCCACTTTCGACATATGGTGTCCTAGCGACAGTTTCTTGTTGTGGTCTAGTATAATTATAGGTATTGTGAGTTGTTTGATAACTTCTATTCACTTCTTCTTCTTTCACAATATTTTCTGTTTCCGTTTTATTAATTGTATCAAAGCCAGTAGCAATAACTGTTACAACAACCTCACCATTTAATTCAAGATTAAACCCTGTACCATGGATAATTTCAATTTCAGTTGATGAAGCATTTCTAATTTCAGAAATTACATCTTCCACTTCTTTCATTGTGATATCAGCATCACTTGTGATTTGAACAATGGCATCGGTTGCACCATTAATATCCACTTCTAATAAAGGACTGCTAATTGCCATTCTAGCAGCTTCAACCGCTCTATTTGGCCCACTAGCAATACCAATTCCCATCAAAGCTGTACCTTTACCTTGAAGTACTGTTTTGACGTCCGCAAAATCTACATTGATTAATCCTGGTAAAGTAATGATTTCAGAAATTCCTTGCACACCACGCCTTAAAACATTATCAGCCTCACTAAAAGCATCTAAATAAGTCGTATTTGTCCCAATAATTTCTAATAATTTATCATTTGGTACAATAACCAAAGTATCTACATATGGACGCATTTGTTCAATTCCTACAATAGCTTGTTGCATACGTCGCTTTCCTTCAAAACCAAATGGTTTGGTCACAACACCAACAACGACACATCCTGCCTCTTTAGCATACCTAGCAATAACAGGAGCAGCACCAGTTCCTGTACCTCCTCCCATACCTGCAGTAATAAAAACTAAATCGGTATCTTTAAGGACTTCCCTAATTTCCGCTTCTGATTCTTCGGCTGCACGACGTCCAACATCTGGATTTGCACCTGCCCCAAGACCTTTTGTAAGTTCTGTACCGATAGGAATTCTAACTTCAGCCTTCGATAATCTCAACACTTGACAATCGGTATTAATTGCAATATATTCCACACCACGAACATCATTATCAATCATTCGGTTTACGGCATTACCACCACCGCCACCAACACCAATAACTTTTAAGACCGGTTTTGCTGAAAACATATCTTTTGGTTGATTCATAGTATTCCTCCTCACTTATTTGTGTATGCTATTATAACACACTTTTTCTATTAATTCAACTAATTTATTTAATATTTCCAATTCTCATAACATCACGTGCAATCATTAATTCTTCATTAGTAGGTACAACTAAAACTTTAATTTTAGCATCAGGCTTACTAAGTTCTAAGAATTGACCCTTTATTTGATTTTTTTCTTCATCTATTTCAATTCCAAAAGGTTCTTTTAGTCTTGCACATATATTATGCCTAGTTTCTGGTGCTTTCTCACCAATACCTGCAGTAAAAATAATCGCATCAACTCCACCCATATAAGCATAATAACTACCAATATAGTCAACGACTTTCTTTTCTTGCATTTTTAAAATCAAATCCGCTAACTCATTTCCTTCTGCTTGAGCTTTTCTTAAATCCCGTGCATCACTTGATTTTTTATAAAAACCAATATAGCCAGACTCTTTATTTAAAATACGATTGACTTCTTCGGCGGTTTTATTTTCTTTACGACAAATAAAATCTACCACCGCAGGATCAATTGTCCCTGATCTTGTTCCCATAGGAACTCCATCAAGTGGTGTAAGTCCCATTGTCGTATCTACACATTTTCCATATTTAACAGCGGCTAAACTTACACCATTGCCCATGTGACAAGTAATAAGTCGCAAACTTTCAAGGGGCTTGTTGAGATGCTTTGCTGCTTCATAAGATACATATTTATGAGATGTTCCATGAAATCCATATTTTCTTACACCATATTTTTGATACCATTCATAAGGTACTGCATACATATAGGCTTCTTTTTCCATTGTTAGATGAAAGGAAGTATCAAAAACCCCTACATTAGGAACCTTGGGTAAAGCTTTCATAAAAGCTCTTACTCCCATTAAATTAGCAGGATTATGAAGCGGACCTAAATCATTCACTGATTCAATCTTCTTAATAGATTCTTCTGTCATTAAAACCGAATCATGATAGAATTCACCACAATGTAAAATACGATGACCTACTCCAGAAATTTCTTCAAGGCAATGTACAATCTTTTTTTCTATTAACACCTTTAATAACATTTCAACCGCATCTTGATGATTTTGAATTGTAACATCTTCTTCTTCTTTTAGACCATGATATTTAATTGTAAAATGGGGATCTTTTAACCCTATTTTTTCAAATAAACCTTCGGTTATTACCTCTTCTTTAGGCATTTCTAACAATTGAAATTTTAATGATGAACTTCCTGCATTTACAGATAATATTTTCATATTTTACCTTCTTTCTTATATATCATATTCAAATAGAGAACAATTTCTAACATCAAAGTCTAAAAATTTTTCATCTTCACAATAACCTACTATAACGTAGTTTATAGCTCTAATTGTTGCTCCATGTGATACAATCAATATATTTTTATTATCATATTCTTGTTTTATTTTATCTAGAAAAAGTTGAGCTCTATCTAATAATTCTCTTACAGATTCAACACCCTTTTCATCAGAATTTATTTTATAATTCCAATAAAAGTTTGCACTATATCCATTATCGTTAACAGGACTTCCTTCATATTCACCTAATCCTCGTTCAACAATCAGAGAATCTGTTATTATTTTTATTTTACCATCAGATATGATTTCAGCTGTTTCTTTTGCCCTTTTAAGTGGACTTGATATAATTAAATCTATTTTTTTATCTTTTAATTTTTCTTTTACAAGCATTGCTTGTTTTTTACCTTCTTCATTAAGAGGTACATCTGTTTTTCCTTGATATAAACCCTTTTTATTCCATTCTGTTTGACCATGTCTTACAGTATAAATTTTCACTACTCATTTTCCTTTGAAACGGGTTTCATTGTTGGAAATAGTACAACATCTCTTATTGAGTCTTGATTATATATAAGCATCATTAATCTATCTATTCCAAATCCTAGACCAGATATTGGTGGCATTCCTTGTTCCATTGCTAGCATAAATCCTTCATCTAATTCCATAGTTTCATCATCACCTTGTTGTTTAGCTTTGGCTTGTTCTTCAAAGTTTTGTCTTTGAATTTCAGGATTTACTAGTTCTGAATAT
>ERZ779737.1133-NODE-1133-length-21753-cov-2.984423_pt1 | contig 21753 bp, 25 predicted proteins | sample MGYA00511889_ERZ779737 | MGnify/ENA primary metagenome ERZ779737 (study PRJEB29588, sample SAMEA2163575) | human gut metagenome | biome: human gut; feature: human-associated habitat; material: faeces | place: Denmark | collected 2008/2010 ...
ACTGGATGATGATCCCGCTGACTAGAGCGATAGACACATTGGTTATCACTCTTAGAAATCCAGATTCGAAAATTGGACAGATAATCAGAGATATTGCGGAGGAGCACCAGGATTATATTTCCTGGATGTGCTAGGGAGTGTTATCAGGCATGAATGAACATTTAATTCTTAGCATGGCGGAGCCATATGTTAAGGACAGTTCAATTACATATGATCAATTTGAAAACATCTACAGCATGTTGTCCCTTAGGGAAAAGTATGATGTTACCGAAATCCTCTACAATAATGGGATAAATCTGATAGGGGAGGAAGAGCAGGCCGATAAAGATAGTTTTATTCTAGATGCAGATATTGAAGATGACGAAATAGAGGAAGATAGCACTGAGACTGGTGATGAGTTCTCGATATTGTACGATACCGGGCTGTTTAAGGATTCGAACTTTAATCCAGAACTTCCGGAAACGCTGGTAGTCAACAGAAATGTAAAACAATCAAATGAAATCTTATGTACCTTGATTCAACAAGGGAATATGCAAGCAACGCAGGATTTGTGTGTTAAAAATCAGCGATTAGTTGCAAAGTATGCTGCAGCATATTCTAAAAAGTATAAACATCATTTGGACTTCGAAGACCTGGAGCAAGTGGGCTTTTTGGGGCTGGTCAAGGCAGCTCAGAAATTTGATATTAAGCTTGGCTATTCGTTTAGTACATATGCCGTGTGGTGGATTAAACAAGCCATCTCAAGAGAAATCATGGACAACGGATTTGCCATAAGGATTCCTGTTCACATGATGGAAAGAATAAACAAGATACTTGCGATTGAGGGCAAATATATCAACTGTACACACGAAGAACGCATACAGAACATAGCAAATGAGATGGGCATGACAGAGGATGCAGTTCGCGAATGCATGCTTCTTAAGACTAACATTCTTACCTATTCTTCTCTTAATGCGCCTGTAGGCGAAGAAGAGGAGAGCGAGTTAGGTGACTTTATTCCGGCTGAAGATGTCCTTTCAGTGGAAGATATAGTTGCTAGTCGAGAATTACAGAGATGTCTGGAAGAAGTATTAGGAACATTGAAGGATAGAGAGCAACAAGTATTAAGGATGAGGTTTGGGCTAGATGATGGAAAACCACGTACATTAGAAGATGTTGGACATATAATTGGTGTAACTAGAGAAAGAGTTAGACAAATTGAAAATAAAGCTATAAAAAAATTAAGAAAATCTTCAACACTTGGTAGATTATGCAGTTTAAATAATTAAATTTACTTTAAAATTATAGACATAATTTAAAATATTTGATATAGTATCTATGTTTGTAATTAATTTATAAACCGCACTGAAGAGGTAAAAGATGCTTAGGCACACCTTAAAGGCGAGTCCTAAAAGATGGGAGGAAAATTAATGAAAGCTATATTTGTTACAGGTGGTAAACAATATTATGTTGCTGAAGGTGACGAAATCTTTGTAGAAAAATTAGATGCTGAAGCAGGTTCTACAATCGATTTTACCGATGTACTTGCTGTTGGTGATAAAACTGGAACTCCATATGTTAAAGGAGCTAAAGTTGTTTGCGAAGTAGTTAAACATGGTAAACAAAAGAAGATTTTAGTGTTTAAATATAGACCTAAAAAGAAATATCGTCTAACTAAAGGACATAGACAACCATATACTAAATTAGTAGTTAAATCTATAGTTGGTTAATATGATTAAAGTAGTTTATAGTAGTAATTCTTTAATAGTTACTGGTCATGCTAATTATGATGATTATGGTAAAGATATTGTATGTGCTTCAGTATCAAGTTTAATAACTTGTACAGTTAATGGTATATATAGTTTAAATAAGAATTCTATTTTATATAAAGATGATTCTAATACGATAGAAATTAAAATATTAGATGATGAAAATGCTTTAAAATTATTTAACAACTTAATATTAATGCTAAAGGATTTAGCAAAAGATTATCCAAAAAATATTAAAATAGAAAGTGAGAAATAAAAATGTTATTTATTAAATTAAACATTCAACGTTTTGCTCATGTTAAGGCTCAAGGATCTACACAAAATGGTAGAGATTCTGTTGGCCGTAGATTAGGTGCTAAATTAGGAGATGGACAAACTTGCGTAGCAGGTAATATTATTTATCGTCAAAGAGGTACTAAAATCTATCCAGGAACAAATGTTGGAATGGGTAAAGATCATACTTTATACGCACTAATTGATGGTGTTGTAAAATATGAAAGATTAGGAAAAGATAAGAAAAAAGTAAGCGTTTATAGTAAGTAATGCTTACTTTTTTATTTGATTTGATTAATTATTAATGTTATACTAGATTTTGTAAGGATTTGATAAGATGGAAGAGATACTTAAAAGAATACATGAATATAGTCTAGAAGAGATAATGGGATCTCGTTTTGCAAGATATTCAAAATATATAATTCAAGATAGAGCAATACCTGATGTTAGAGATGGATTAAAGCCAGTTCAAAGAAGAATTATATATGCTATGTATCGTGATAAAAATACATATGATAAACAATTTAAAAAGTGTGCTAATGCGGTTGGTAATGTATTAGGTAAATATCATCCTCATGGTGATTCATCTGTTTATGAAGCATTAATTAGGATGAGTCAAAGTTGGAAACAAAATCATATTTTAATTGAAGTAGATGGAAATAATGGGTCTATTGATGGTGATGGACCGGCAGCTTATCGTTATACTGAATGTAGACTTGCTAAGATAAGTGAAGAATTATTAAAAGATATAGATAAAGATACGGTTGTAATGGCTCCAAATTATTCAGATACTTTAATGGAACCTACCGTGTTACCAGCTAAGTTTCCTAACCTTTTAGTTAATGGAACAAGTGGTATTTCAGCGGGATATGCAACAAATATTCCACCACATAATTTAATTGAAGTATGTGATGCTGTTATTAAAAGAATAGATAGTCCTAATTGTCATGAAGATTCTATTTTTGAGATAATAAAAGGACCTGATTTTCCAACTGGTGCAATTGTTGAAGGAATTAATGGAATTAAAGAAGCTTTTAAAACTGGTAGAGGTAGATTAATTGTTACTAGTAAATATGCTTTTGAAAAGAATAAAGGCAAAGAACAAATAGTTATTACTGAGATTCCTTTTGATGTTAATAAACAATTGTTGGTTAAAAAAATAGATGATATTAGATATGATAAGAAAATTGACGGTATAGCTGAGGTTAGAGATGAATCAGATAAAGATTCTTCAATTCGTATAGTTATCGATATTAAAGCAGGGGCTAATAAAGATTTAATATTAAAATATTTACTTAAAAATACTGAATTACAAACAACATATAATTATAATATGGTTTGTATAGATAAAAGAAGACCTAGATTACTAGGAATTATGCCAATAATTGATGCTTATATTGAACATCAAAAAGATGTTATTACTAAGAGAACTAAATTTGATTTAGATTTTGCTTTAAAAGAAATGCATATTACTGAAGGTTTAGTTAAAGCTATAAGTATTTTAGATGAAGTAATTGCTTGTATTAGAGGAAGTAAAAATAAGCCAGATGCAATTATAAATTTAGTTAAGAAGTTCGATTTTACTGAAGAACAAGCAACAGCAATTGTTATGTTACAATTATATAGACTAACTAATACTGATATAACTATTTTAAATGAAAAGTTAGATAATTTAAGAAAGATTATAGATGAACTTAGATTAATCTTAAGCGATGAAAATAAATTAAAAGCAGTTATTAAAGAAGAACTTAGAAGAATTAAAAAAGAATATGGAATGCCTCGTAAAACAGAAATTAGAAGTGAAGTTAAAGAAATTAAAATTGATGAAAAGGAATTAATTCCTAGAGAAGATGTAATCGTTATTTTAACTAAAGATGGTTATATTAAGAGAGTTTCATTAAAGAGTAAATCTGATGAAGAAGATACACTTGTTAAACTAGGAGATTATGTAATTTCTTATTATAAAACTAATACGTTTAATAAGTTATGCATTATTACAGCTAAAGGAAATTATTTATATATTCCAATCCATGAGATACCAGTATGTAAATGGAAAGAAATAGGCAAGCATGTAAGTAATATTGTAACTATTCCTTCAGATGATAGAGTAATATCTTCTTATGTTATTAATGAAGAACAAAGTAATCCGATTATTTCGATATTTACTAAGAATGGTATGGTTAAGAGATGTAATTTAAATGACTTTATAGTTTCAAGATATAATAAACCATATACTGCTATGAAACTTAAAGATGATGATGAAATAGTAAGTACTAGTTTAAATAAAGAAAATGCGATGATTGTTACTAGTGATGGATATTATTTAAATTATAACGTTAATGAAATACCAATAGTAAGTCCTAAAGCAGCAGGTGTTAAGGGAATTAACTTAAAAAATGACTTTGTTGTATTAGGCACAACATATAACGATAGTGATGAATATTTAGATGTATTTACAAATCAAAAGACAGCTAAGAGAGTTAAATTAAAAGATTTAAGTTTCTTATCAAGAGCTAAAAGAGGATCTAGTTTACTTAAGAAAGTTAAATCAACTAAGTATGAAATATCATTTGCGTTCTTAACTAATAGTAAAGATGAGATTGGATATATTACAGGAGAAGATACAAATCTATTAAAAAATAGTGATATTCCAATAATGGATGTTCAATCAACAGGAAGTGTTTATACTAAGTTAAATGTAAGTGATGTATTTGTTATCAAAAATATGAAAAATATAGATGAAAATTCTTTTGTAGTAAAACAAGAAGAGAAAACGAATGAAGAATTAACTATTGATAATTTCATTGATGACTTTAAATTATAGAATTATAAGACCACTTAATTAATATAATATATTAGGTGGTTTTATTTATGGATAAAAAAGATGAATTTAAAGAATTTATTAAAAGTAAACCGGAACTAGTTGATTTAGTTAAAAATAAAAAATATACATGGCAAGATTTTTATGAAGTATATGATTTATATGGAAATGACGATAATGTTTGGAATAAATATAATGAAGAAAAAAGTGAAATAGATAGTGATGATAGGAAAAATGCATCTATTACAGAACTTACTAATTTAGTTAAAAATATAAATATTGATAATGTTCAAAAATATATTAATAATGCTCAGAAAGCTATTAATGTAATAAGTGAGTTAACAGCTAAAAAACCGGTTGATACAATAAGTACTGTTGCTAAAACACCTAGGGTAATTAATAAGTTTTTTGGTGATTAATGAGAGCTGATATTTTAATTAAAATTAATAGTGATCCTAAATTAAAAGAGTTTATTAATAATAATTCTTATTGGTATAAATATTTAAATAGGGGAAGTAGTTATTATAAAAATTTTATGGATGCATATAAAGGTTATAAGAAAAATGAACGTATAAATAAAACTAATAATATATTAGAAACGGTTGACACTGTTAACAGTATTTTGAAAATATTAAAGTAAAAGTAATTGACATAATCTTTTCTTTCTTGTAGAATTAATTATAGATAACATAGAAAGAGGGAAAAGATTTATGAAAAAGTTAAATAAGAAGGGTTTTACATTAGTTGAGTTACTTGCTGTAATCGTTGTTCTTGCTATAATTATGGTACTTACTTTACCAACAATTATGAATTCAATGAACTCTGCTAGACAATCTACATTCTTACTATATGCAAGTAGAATGTTAGATACAGCTGCTGATAAATATCAATCAGATGCATTATTAAATGGTGGAGAAAGTTGTTATACAATTGAACAATTAAATAATGGTAATACTACAAAATATCATGGTATAGTTCGTATTGAAGATAATGGTAATGTAATGAAAGTTCAAATGTATGATGATAATTATCAAATAGGATTTCAAGCTAAAACAACAACTAGTGCTGGAGCAACAGTTGATGTTCTTGGAGATAAAGCAGGTGGAGTTACTTATAAAGACATAGAGGTTGTTAAATCTAAAATATCTTCAGATAATTCGCTACAAACTGCTCCTAAAACAGATGATGAGAAAGATGAAAAGGTTAATAAAATGAATGCAGATGGAACAGCTTGTGTTAAAGTTGAGGGCAGTGAAGAATGTGTTAAAGTAAAAAAATATCCAACTGCTTGTAGTGACATACAATAGTTAAATATTAAAATCAAAGGTTTAAACTTTGATTTTTTTGTGTTATCATTTAAATGGTGGTTAAAGATGATAATAGGATCTCATGTTCATTTTAAAAATAAACAAATATTAGATAGTGTTAAGGAAGCAATTTTATATAAGGCTGATACTTTTATGTTTTATACTGGTGCACCACAAAATACTTTTAGATCAGCTATAAAGCCAGAATACTTAGTTGAAGCTAAAGAGTTAATGATAAAAAATAATATTGATATAAATAATGTTATATGTCATGCTCCGTATATTATTAATTTAGCTAATAATTTAGATGAACATAAATATGAATTTAGTAAAGAATTTTTAAGAAAAGAATTAGATAGATGTGAAGAATTAGAAGTTAAATATCTTGTGTTACATCCAGGATCTAGCGTTAAGATAGAACGAAATGTTGCAATTGATAATATAGTTAGAGCTATTAATGATATTACTAAAGAAGAAGATAAATGTATTATTCTTTTAGAAACTATGGCAGGTAAAGGTACTGAAATAGGTTGTAATTTAGATGAGATAGCTTATATTGTTAAAAATGTTAAAAACAAGATTGGAGTTTGTTTAGATACATGCCATTTAAATGATTCAGGAGTTAATCTTAAAGAATTTGATGGTTATTTAGATGAATTTGATAAAAAAGTGGGTATTGATAAAATTAAATGTGTTCATGTTAATGATTCTAAAAATATATTAAGTAGTCATAAAGATCGTCATGAAAATATTGGATTTGGTACTATTGGATTTGATACTTTGTTAAATATAATTAATAATCCTAGATTAGAAAAAGTTCCTAAAATATTAGAAACTCCTTATGTTATGGATAAAGCCCCATATAAATATGAAATAGAGATGATAAGAAAGGGAGAATTTAATCCAAATTTAATAAATGATATTATAAATAATTAATATATTCATCAATTAATTTGCTTATTTTACCGGCGTTTTCTTTAGAAAAACGATCTTTATAATCATTAAAATTATATTTATATTTATCTTGCATTATTTCTTTATAATGTTTCTTAATAAAGTCATAAGTAAAGTCTAATTCTTCGTTAGATAGTCTTATGTCTTTTTTAGTTGCGAAGTTTAAAACATCATCTTTTCTTAAATTATTCATATATATATCAACAATATTCATAAAATCACCCTATATATTTTATGTTTTTATCCATAATAATATTATGAAAAATAAAATTATATATTTATATATTTTAATTAGTTTGATATCAATTATAGTTGTTGTTAACTTTATGAATAATAATTCTTATAGTGTTACTGATGAATATGTTTATGGGTTAACTGCTCCAAGAGGAAGAATATTAGATGTTAATGGGAATATATTAGTTGATAATAAACAAATTAAAGTAATTATTGCTAATACTTATGGATTAATTGAACAAGAAATTATAGAAAGTGTAAAAGAGTTAGCTAAAATTATTAGTATAGATGGTAATGTTAGTGAGTATAATTTAAAATATTATTATTATATAAATAATAAAAAGGAAGTTGATGATTTAATATCGGATGAAGTTAAAACTAAATATAAAGAAAGAAAAATAAGTAGTAAAGAATTATTAAAAGAAAAGATAAATATTATTAATGATAGTATGTTAAATAAGATAGATAAAAAAGAAGCTTATTTATATTATTTATTTACTAATGGTTATTCTTATCAAGATAAAATTATTAAAGAGGATATAAGTGAAGAAGAATATATAAATATTAATAATAAAATGATTAAGGGAATAAGGACTGATATAACGTGGGAGAGAATATATCCTTATGGTGATAGTTTAAAACAGGTATTTGGAATGGTTTCTTCTAAAAGTGAAGGATTACCTTTAGAATATAAAGATTATTATTTAAAGAGGGGATATAATTTAAATGATAGAGTTGGTGTTAGTAATTTAGAATTTATTTATGATGATTATTTAAAAGGAACTAAAGCTAAATATGTTAGAAAAGATGGGTATTTAAAATTAGTAAGTGATTATGAAAATGGAAATGATTTGGTGCTTTCAATAGATATTAATATTCAAAATAAAGCAGAAAAAATATTAGAAGATGAAATGATTTTAGCTAAGAAAGCTCCTAATTCAAAATATTTTGATAAGTCTTATTTAATAGTTAGTAATCCGAATAGTGGGGAAATAATGTCTTTAGTGGGAAAGAAAATTACTAAGGATAATACTTTTATAGATTATTCTTATAATACAATATTAGATTCTTATGCAGTGGGTAGTGCAGTTAAGGGTGCTTCGATATCAGTTGGATATAAATATAAGTTAATAGATGATTATTTTAAGGTTAAGGATGCTTGTGTTAAGTTGTACTTTCAAAGGGATAAATGTTCATGGAAGAGTTTAGGTTATATTGATGATTTAGAAGCTTTAAGAATGAGTAGTAATTATTTTCAATATATTATAGCAATTAAAAGTACTGGTAAAGAATATAAGAGAAATATGAAGCTTAATACTACTATGGAAGATTTTAAACGTTATAGGGATGTTTTTAATGAATATGGATTAGGTGTTTTAACTAATATTGATTTAAATAAGGAATCTAGTGGTGTTAAAGGAAATATAGTTTCTGATGATTTACTTCTAAATTTATCGATTGGACAATATGATGCTTATACACCTATCCAGTTAACAAGCTATATTGGAACTATTGCATCAGGTGAAAGAAGGAGATTGTCTTTAGTTAAATATGTAGTAGATAAAAATGGTAAAATAATATATGAAAATAAGAATGAGGTATATAATAAAATTTTGGAAGATGATTATAATTTAAGTAGAATTAGAGAAGGTTTTTCATTAGTTAATAAAACTGGTACGGGTTATTATTATACCAATCATAAGTTTACGTCGGCAGGTAAAACTGGTACAGCTGAGGCAATGTATGGTAATGTTTCAGTTATTAATACTTCATATGTTATGTATGCTCCTTTAGAAGATCCGAAATTTACATTAACTTTGGTAAGTCCTAGTATTAAATATCAAAATAGTTATAGTTCATATAAATATCCAATTAATGCTCATGTTGCTAAAAAAGTTAGTGAATTTGTTTATAATTATTTGAGTGATTAAAATAAATATCTTCTATTTAAGTAAATATTATATTGATATTTGTGAAAAAATAACAAAAATACTAAAAATAAATGGACAATTAATTATTTTAAAATTATAAAGATTTATTAATATTTACTAGTAAATAATTTGTAATAGTGTTATTATATGTGATGTTTAAAGGAAGTGTTATTATGAATTATATTAAAAATGTTTATTTGGAAGATAGAAATCGTAAATTGGTAATAGAAGTTGATGATAATTTAATTAATTTAATTAAACCTTTTATAGGAAATAAAGATTTTGTTTATTTAGGTGAATATCCTTTAATTGTACCGGATAGTATGACACAATCAAAGTTAAATAAAAAAGGTGGTAAACATATAACTAATGAATTTTATAATATTCCACAAAATACATTAAGTGGGGAAGTTAAATTTAATAAGTATCCTGTTGTTATGTATAACAATATTAAGTATGTATGTGTAAATAGTTTAGAGGATAATAAACGTAATTGGATAGAAATTAGACCTGTTAAATGGCAGATAAATGAATCTAATTTAGAGTTTGAATCTAGTTTATTTGTTAAATCTGGTGATTTATTAAATGAAGATATAATTAAAAAATATGTTGTTAATGATATGTTTCAAGGAATTAATAATTCTAATATAATTTATGAACTTGCTAGATTAAATGGACAAAATTTAAAAGATTTTAATTTATATTCAATACTAAATAATTCTAATTTAAATTTTAATTCATTAACTAGTGAAGAAATAATAATTCTTGGTTTAATGTTAGGTTTATTTAAAGGAAAAACTTTTAAATTTGAAGATGTTGCTTCATTATTAGATATAAATATTGAAGAGGTTTTATATAAATATAAAAGTGGTATTAATAAATTAGAGATAATAATTAATAAAAGTTTAAGTGATGAAAGTAAACATGCTGAAAAATCACTTACAATGATTAATGAAAGAAGATAATTGTTTAGAATTAATCGAAGAAATATTAAAGTTAAAAGATAACAATTAATATTTCTTTTTATTTGAAATTTTATTATATATTATTTAATTTAGACGTGTTATAATGTTTGAAGAAAGAGGTTTATATATGGCAAGTAGAAGTGAATTAAGAGAAAAAATAATGACTATTATTTATCAAATAACTTTATATAAGAATAATAAAATGAGTTATAATGTAGATGAAGTTATTAAAGAAAATGTTGAGATAGATAATGAGTTTGTTAAAGATATGGTTTATGGGATTGTTACTAATTTTGATGAATTAACTAATATTGCAAATGAATATTTAAAAGATTGGACAATTGATAGATTAGATTTAACAGGTGGTGCTATACTTAGAATGGCTATATATGAAATAAAATATATGGATACACCTAATATCGTAGTTATTAATGAAGCTTTAGAACTTGCTAAGAAATATAGTGATGATGCAGTTAGAAAGATGATTAATGCTTGTTTAGATAGGATTATTAACGAGTAATGGAAAGAAGATATATTACAGTAGGTACTTTAAATAGATATCTTAAAAATAAATTTGATACTGATCCTAATATTCAAAAAGTATATTTAAAGGGCGAGGTATCTAATTTTAAAGGACATACTAGGGGACATTTATATTTTACTTTAAAGGATGAAGAATCAAGAATAAATGCGGTTATGTTTTCTTTTAATGCATCTAAATTAAATTTTGTTCCTGAGGACGGAATGAAGGTACTTGTTTGTGGTAAGGTTTCTTTATATCCACCTACAGGTCAGTATCAAATTTATGTAGAAGAGATGACTAATGATGGACTAGGTAATCTTTATTTAATGTTTGAGGCTTTAAAGAAAGAACTTAGTGAACTTGGTTATTTTAATGAAGATCATAAAAAGAAGTTACCAAAGTATCCTAAAAAAATTGGAATTGTTACAGCACCAACTGGAGCAGCTATTAAAGATATATTAAGTACAATTAAAAGAAGATATCCTATATGTGAAACTTTATTATTTCCTTGTTTAGTTCAAGGAGAACTTGCTAAAGATGATATTGTAAGACAAATTAATAAAGCTAATGAATATGATGATATTGATTTATTAATAGTTGGACGTGGTGGTGGATCTTATGAAGATTTATGGGCGTTTAATGAGAAAGTAGTTGCAGATGCAATATATAATTCTAGAATACCTATAATAAGTGCAGTAGGGCATGAAATAGATTTTACAATAGCAGATTTTGTTGCTGATTTAAGAGCACCAACTCCAACCGGAGCCGCTGAAATGGCTGTACCTAATATGAGCGATTTACTTAATTTAATTACTCAATATAAATTAAGAAGTACTAATATAATTAATACTAAAATTAAAAATTATCAAAATGTTTTAGATAAATTAAAATCATCTTATGTTTTAACTAATCCACTTAATATTTATGAAATTAAAGAACAAAAATTATCTGATTTAATAGATAGATTAAATAATTATATTACAAATAAAATTGAAATTAATAAAACTAAATATGAACATTTAAGAAATAATCGTATATTATGTAATCCGGAAGAGATGTTTAAAGAGAAGTATCATAAATACAATTTAATACTTAATAAATTAGAGTTACTTAATCCTTTAAATATATTATCTAAAGGTTATTCAGTAATTTCTAAGGATGATGAAATAATTAAAGATAGTGATAAATTAAAAGTGGGAGATAATATTAATATAAGATTATCTAAAGGTAAAATTAATGCGAAAGTTGAAGGGATAGAATAATTATGGAAGATAAAAAATTTGAAGATTTAATGAATGAACTTGAAATGAATGTTAAAAAATTAGAAAATGGAGAAATTGATTTAGATTCATCTATTGAAACTTATAGTGAAGCTATGAAGCTAGCTAAAATATGTGGGGATAAATTAACTAAAGCAACTGAATCTGTTAATAAAATATTAATGGATAATGGTGAAGAAAAAGATTTTAAAGTGGAGGAATAAGAATGAAATATTGTACTAAATGTGGTAATGAATTAAAAAATAAAGATTTATATTGTTCAAAGTGTGGAACTAAAGTAGAAAAGGAAATTAAAGAGGCTAAAGAAGTTAAAAATACTAATAGTGAAGAAGTTGATAGTAATTTTACAATAAATAAAAGAGATATAGCTACTCAAATTATTTTAACAGTTATTACATGTGGTTTATATAGTTTATATTGGATTGCAACTATTACTGATGATGTTAATATGTTAAATGATGATAATAATAATACTTCAGGTATTACAGTAGTTCTTTTAAGTATTTTAACATGTGGTTTATATTTAATATATTGGAATTATGATATAGGAAGAAAGTTATATGGATTAGGAAAGAAATATGGTAAAGAAATAGCAGATAATTCAATCATATATTTAATTTTATCTATAATCCAGGCTAATTTAGTTAATTTAATTTTAATGCAAAGTGATTTGAATAAACTTGGAAAATAGGTTAAAAAAAGTAGTATTAATCAATGTAGGATTAATACTATTATTGTTTTCATATTATAAAATATATACTGAATTTAATGTTGGAATACCTTGCTTATTTAAATTAATAACGGGATATGATTGTCCGGGGTGTGGAATTACTAGATGTTTGTTTTCTTTAATTAATTTAGATATTAAAAGTGCTTTTAATTATAATGCTTTAGTAACAATATTAATAGTTCCATTTGTAATATATTATAGTTATATAAATTATTGTTATGTTTTTGGTAAGAATAATAATGTAAAGAAGTATGTTAATAAAATATCTATAATTTTATTAATTGTTTGCTTTGTTTATGGAATAATTAGAAATATATCGATTTAATTAAATTATGGATGATGTTTATAAGGTTGTTGGATAAAGATAAATTATGTTATACATATTATATGATTGTAGTATTCGCATTTCGAATTTGATATATTAAATAAACTCCTTAATTGGAGTTTTTAATTTATTATAGTAACATCTTCTTTATAAAGAACATTACCTTCTTTAGTTATATAATAATTGTTAGTCATACTTACGATAGTTGTAGTAAATTCGCGATTTTGATATCGGATCTTTACTTTAGCAGGTAATTTTAATTCATGAGATTCATTAAATGATCCTCTATAATACTTATCGTCTTGATCTATATTAATTTTATTTTTAAATATTTCTGGTAATTCCATTAAGGCCTCCTTAGTAAAATATATGTTATAAATATAAAAATAAGTAACAAAATAAAAATATGAAGAAGAAATTTATTATATCTTTATTATTGTTAATGATAGTAAGTGTTATTAATTCTTATTATGGAAGATATTATTTAGATAGTTATAGTAATTATTTTATTAAAGAGATAGTTTGGTTTGTTATAGGTTTAATAGTAATTTATAGTTTGTCTAAAGTTAATATTGGTTATATTTTGGATAAAAGTTTATATCTTTATTTAATAGGTATAGTTTTGTTAATAGTAACACTTATTTGGGGAGTTAATGTTAATGGATCTACTTCGTGGATTAAAATATTTGGTTTTTCATTTCAACCTAGTGAGTTTATGAAAATATTTTTAATTCTTTATTTAAGATATATAACTGTTAATTATAATTTAAGTGATTTTAAGTATGTAATAGTTACAATGATAATTACTTTGATTCCTAGTTTATTAGTGTTTTTAGAGCCTGATACGGGGCCCGTTATTTCTTATTTGGTTATATTTATAACTTTTTTGATAATGAAAAAACTTGATAAATGGTATTATATTTTTGGGGTATCAGTTATTTTAATATGTATTGTTTCTTTTATTTATTTGTATTCTTTTAATAATGATTTATTTATAGATATATTTGGAACTAATTTCTTTTATAGGATGGATAGATTAACTAATTTTATGAATAGAGAAGGATATCAAATAGAGACTGCTATTAAAAGTATTTCTTTATCTGGTATGTTTGGAATTAAAAAAAGAGTTTATTTTCCTGAAGCTGAAACTGATTTTGCAATAACTCTTTTAATTGCTAATTTTGGATTAGTTGGATTTATTATTTATTTAATTTTATTTAGTATATTTTTATTCTTTTTAGATAAATTATGTAACGATAAATATATTTTAAAACCATGTATTAATTTTATAGTTATTCAAGCTGGTATTAATATTTTAATGAATATTAGTTTATTTCCAATTGTAGGGATTACTTATCCGCTTCTTAGTTATGGTGGTAGTTCTTGTATATCTATTTTATTACTTATTGGAATTATCTATAATATGGATAATATGGATTATAGTTATAACCACCATAGTAATTATAACCGTAAGAAGGTATAGATTGATATGGACCATAGTTTTGAGCAGGATTAACATAAACTGGTCTTGGACGTGATGCACCAACTATGGCAGCTCCACCTAAACCACCTAATAGTAAAGGAACCCAAAAGCCTCTATTTTCATTGTATTTATAATATGGATAATAATTCATAAGAAAAACTCCTTTCTTTTTTATTTTATGTTAAGGAGTTTTATTTGCTATATAAACGATAAAAATTAATAGATGGAGTATTTAATAATCTAATATCATATTTGGGGTTACCTAATCCGTTAGATATAAATATATTTGTGTTATTAATATAATATTTTTCGTCGTAATATTTTTTAGAGCCATCTTTTTTAATGATTCCTCCTAGAAAAGGAAGTCTTATTTGTCCATTTAAGGAGTTACCACTTAAGAATAAATTAATGTTTTTATCATTAATTAAATCAAAATTGTCAGGGTAGTGTGATAAAACTATTTTATAGTTGTTGTTATCTTCGTATTTAAAAGCATTTTCTAAGTTAATGTTGGTATCTAAACCGATTAATAAAATGGGTGTGTAATTGTTATTATATAAATAAATATATTCATTATTTAATATTTTAATATTAGTACTATTTATAATTTCATTATATATTTCGTTATTATCGTTATTACCTTTAACTGCATAAATACCATATGTTGATTTAATTGAGTTTAAATAATTTATTAAAGTTTCTTTTTGATCAGGGTTAAATTTATCGTGAAGAAGGTTACCGGTGAAGACGACTAAATCGGGATTTAAATTATTTATTTTGTCAATTATGGAGGTTAAATCTTTATTTTCATAATATAAATCAGTTAGATGAATTATTTTATAACCATTAAAACTTTCAGGAATATTAGTGTCTATAACACTGTATTCTTTTATTTTGAAGTTATTTGGTTCAATATATTTACCATACAGAAATATTAATGAGATTATTAAAATTAAGAATATTATAAATTTTTTCATTTAGTTACTCCTATCTTATTTTATAATTATATTTTAACTTATTTGATTTAAAAAATATACTAGTTTTATTGAAATATTGTTAATTAATATGTTATACTTTTGTAAGGATAGAAGGCGATTAAGTGAAATATATATTAATATTAATTATGAGTTTATTTTCTATGAATGTTTATGCAGATAAATGTGATAGTCAAACTAAATCTGATTTGCTTAAAGAGGCTAATTTGATTAAGGTAGACTATGATGAAAAAAATAAAATAGTTCATGTTAAAGATGAACAATATGATTATGATTCAACAATTACTAGTTTAATGATATCTCTTTATAATTTAAGTAATAATTTTAATTTAGAGATAAGTAATAATCTTAATGATGACGTTATTTATGTTGACAAAGAAGATTTTGTTGATGGAAAATATACATTTGCAGATGTTGATTATTATAAAATTATTAAATATAAAATAGAAGTTTATAGTGATACTTCATGTGATAGATATTTAATTAAAACTATTACTTATACTAAACCAATGTATAATTTGAATAGCTCATATGGGGTATGTGATGGGAATGAGAATATAAGTTATTGTCAAAAATATATTACTAATCCAAAATTGGTATTTAGTATGGGAATAGGTCTTGAAGAAGCAATAAATAGTTATAAAAATGGGGATGTTTCACCTGCTGATAATAATAAAGTCAATTTTTTTGCTAAATATTATCCTTATATGATTGCAGGTATTGTAGGTGTAGGAATAATAGGAGTTACAATATATTTTATAAATAAAAAAAGGAGTCAGATTTAATGAAAAAGATTATATATTATATATCATTTATTTTGTTATTAATTCCTTTAGTTGGATTTGCTGATGATCAAACACATACAATCAGGTATGATGGAGCTTTTTATTCTGGATGTTATGATGTGGTTCATAAAGTAATGAATGGACAAGGGCCATCATTTTTATGTCAAAAATATGCCATTGATGATCAACCGGCTACATGCTTAGATCCGGATATTCCTAACCCAGATTTTATTAATGTATATGAGAAACTAGATGCTACTAAAAGTGATTTTGCTAAAGGATTAATTGCAATGGCAAACTATGTAAAATCCACAACAATAGATATAACTTCACAAGCACATGCGTATAGAATTTATACTATGAAGGTTAGTCCTCTTACGGGAGGAGGAGTTATTGGTCCTGCTAAAATTCAATTAATGAAGGATTATTCATCATCTGATCAAATTGGTACAATGGTCAATGTTGGTTTGTGTGCAGCTGGAAAAGGTCATTGTGATGGAAATGATATTGATAATTATTTACCAAATTCATCACCGGCTGTTAATGATGATGGTGAGTTTGAAATAAAATTAACTAAAATGGACCAAGATTTTACTAAAAATGGTAATTCATTTGTGGTTACGGCAAATGTTCAAGTAGAAAAAAGTAATTTAAATATGAGTTTAAATGTTTCTGGATGTACTGCTGAAGGCTTTACTTGTTCAATTAGCAAAAATAATGTTAATAGTGATGGTACATTACAGGTTAAGATAAGTGGCACTGTTTCAAAAAAAGAAAGTGTAAAAGTTTATATTAATTTTAATGGGGCAATAAATAATGCCGATAAAATTGCTGAAATTGAATTATATTCTTGTGATCCATATAAAGGTACGTGTTTAACTTTGGAACATAATGATCGTCGTGCTCCATTCCAAAGATTTATAAAACTTGGAGAGGGAAATAACATTACTGCTAATGGAGATAATTATATTACTATTAATTTACCAAGTTTATGTGATGACCCAAATTTAAGTAATGAAGAATTATTGGCAAATGGATGTTGTAGTAAACTTGATGGAAGCGAATTTGGTGATAATAGTAAAGACCAAGATACATATATTAAATATTGTGGGCCGGTTGTGTATAGAGAATATGAATGTGGCAGTAGCGATTCTTGCGGTGAAAATTCATATAAAGCATTTAGTCATTCATATGTTAGATTAAGAAATATGGATTATATGATTGAAGATTATAAAAAAGGTGCAGATTTAAATGAACTTAAAGATTATCTTGATTATAGTGTTAATAGTTATTGCGGAGCATATACTACAGAAAAACTTGATATATTAACACCGGCAACTGCGGCATCTGTTTCAGGACAGTTCTTTGTGTTTGATTCATATAATAGTACTGATTATAATAATATTAATTCTTATTTTAGACAACCTTACGTTGTTGAAAGAGTTAAATCAACTTTATTCTTTAATTATAATTCTTGGAAAGCAAATTATGATAATGCGGTTAGTGATGAGGATAAAAAATATAATGCATGGCAAGATGCAGTAAAAAATGTTAGGACTTCATTTGAAGCATGGCAAAAAGCGAAAGATTATATACCTACGGCAAAACAAAATCTTGATCTTTGGAATAATGCTAGTAATAATAATAAGTATCCATTTTATGTCTGTGTATCCGGCAAAAATTATGATGGAAATGAATGTAGTAGAAGAAAGCAAAAAGCTAATGATGATTATAATGATTCAATACAGGCAGAAAGTGATGCACATGAGGCTTATAATACTGCTAAATCCGATGAAAAAACAGCAAGAAACGCTTATAGATCAGCAGTTAATAAAAGAACTAATTTACAAGGAGCTAGAGAAGAATGTAAAAGTGCTATAGAGAGTTTTGAATCAGAATATAAATTTACGTTTGAAAGCGAACATCCGGGTGTTGATTTTACATATTCTCAAACTTCTCAAAAAGAAGGTAAAACAACAACTACTATTAACATGGTTGATAATACATCACCAGTAAAGTATTGGCCTAATACGACTACAGGAAGTTCTAATAATACTTATGACGGTGTTATTTATGCTAGCTCAAAAGGAAAATTTGAAAAAAGCAGATCTGGTTATACAGTTGGTACTTGCGATGATAATTCTTGTAATTTAATTCAAGGAGGGTATACTCTCGGAAGTAGTCAAGATATAGATGGTTGTACTGATAAAGGAAATAGTAAATGTAAATCATATGATTATACTGATGGAATATCTTATTCTTCAATTCAGGGAACTGCAAGTCCTGCTAATGATCCATACAATCAAGAAATTAATCTTACTTCTAAAGAAACTATTAGTAAGATATTCTATTTTAGACCACCAAATAATACTTTTGCACTTATGAATTCTGGTGAATATAAAACACTTAATTATGAATCAAATGCTGCTCATTCTGATTTAAATGGTTTAGAAGTTGGTTATGTTTATAATATTGAGCTAACCACTTATAAGGGATCATATGAAACGTCTTTTTCGGTATATGATTATGGTTATAAGACTAGTAATGGAGTAAATCTTATTCAAACATTATTGAAGAAGTTTAATTTAGAAGATAAGTTTGATTTAAAAAATAATAATTTAACAAGTACTTGTTCATATTGTAATATGGAAATGGCATTTAAACGTAATTGTGATGTTTGTGACCCTAATGATCCTACAACTTATGATTTTGAGCCTCAATTCTACTATAGAAGTATTTCATTATCAGATGTAACTCCTAATGAAAGAGAAGGAAAAACTAACTGGACTGATGCTAAAGGTACTGCGGCTAAGACTCAAATTGAGTTAGGAAGTGGACTTGCTAATATTGATACTGTTAAAAATAATAATGAATATGTTGCTTTAGCTAATGGTAATGATTATTCTAAAGACGGAAAAATTTCAACTTATTTAGCAGATAGCTCAAATGTTGGAAAACATGATATATATGATGATGGTACGAGAGAATATTTAGAATATGAAGTTACATTGACAACTAAAGACATGCAGATGATAAAACGAAATTCTTCAAGGTCATATTTTAATTATGCTAAGATGAATATGTGTGCTGGATTTCCTAAGAATGTTAAAGATGATGATGAACAATATTGCTTCAAATGTAATGGTGATATGAAAGAGTGTGAAAGCTCATTCGTTACTTCATTCTTTAGTGATACAACAGGAAGATCAAAGTGGAAATATTATGTTAATGGTCAATATTGTGTTGGAAATATTAAAACATGTATTAAAGGTTTAGATTATACAATGGTTGATTCAAAAGGACAAATTGTTTCTGATTTAGATGGTATATATCCTGATCCATTATTTCCAAAACAATTCTTAGAAAGATATAAAAACTGGCCATAGGAGGTGTTTAGATGAAAGAAAGTTTATGGGGTTATTGGATAATCATTTTAGGCATATTTATACTAACTGTAATGATGTTATTTAATAACTATACAACAACTAATGAACAAGATTACATATTAATAAAAGAAGTTACAGAAGCTTCTATGGCTGATGCAATTGACTGGTCTCATTTTAGAAAATATGGTGAAATGAGAATAGTAAAGGAAAAATTTGTAGAAGACTTTACTAGAAGATTTGCTGAAACAGTTAATATTAATAAAAAATATAATATTAGATTTTACGATCTTTATGAAGCACCACCAAAGGTTAGTGTAAAGGTTACAACTAAAACTGATAATTTTACAATATTTGCTGATACTACTTCAGTAGATGTTGTTAATAAGGTAGATGCAGTATTAGAAGTAAAATTGAATAATAATAAATAGAGAGAAATCTCTATTTTTTCTTGATATTAAAATATAAAGTTGTTATAGTAGATTTTACAAATTTGGTGATGTAAATGAAAAAAGTTAAAATATTTATTGTTAGTATACCAATTATAATTATGGTATGGTGGTTAGGTTATAGAAATAATTTACAACTTGAAAAAGATAATGTTTTAGTAACTCTTGATTGCAAGCTTAACGATAAAATATATAGTTATGAAATAGTGTATGATGATGAAAGTAATTTATATAAAATAAAACCTAATAGTTCTCTTTTAATAGAAATGCAAAAATCTAGTGAAGAAGAATTAGAAAATATAATTAAAAATAAAAAAAATATTGTTATAACTAACTTGATGGGATATTTAAGATATTTACCTCCTAAAGAAAGTTATAAACAAAGTTTTATTACTTGTAAGACAAATGATGAAATAGATGTTCAAAAGTTAATCAAAAAGTTAGATATGAACGGATATATACGCCAATCTATTGTTACTAAAACAGGAGAAATGGCAATAAGGGGTTTTGTTATAGATATTTTTCCAATCAATGAAAAAAATCCAATAAGGATTGAACTATTTGGAGACGAAATAGATTCAATACGTATTTTTGATGTTGATACACAACGTACTATAAAAGAAATAGATAGTATAATAATAGCTCCAAATTCTGAATTTATTATAAATCAATCTGTTGAATATAGTGAAAGAAAACAAAAAAATTTAATTAATTATATAAAACCAGTTAATATTGGAAAATATTTAGATGATAGTGAAACCATTTTTATAAACTATTCAAATATAAAAATCGGTTATGAACAACTTCAAAATCAAATCTTTGATTATAATACTACAGAAGAAAAAACAAATACTGAGAAGTATATGCATAATTTAGATGATATAAAGAATGATACAATAATTTATTTAGAAAGTTTTGATAATAAAATAGATAATGTAAAAAATACAAAAATATATAATTTACAAAATGGAGAATATAAGTTAGTAAAAAAAGTACATATAAAAAAAGATAAACCATTTGTAGATTTAACGCCAGTTAACTTCCAAACAAAAGCTTACAAAATAATATTATCTAAATCACTATATAAATATCTAAAAGGAAAAACAATAACTTTTAAATATTTTGATAAGCAAACTAATTATAGTGTAACTAATAGAGAGTTTGAAATTATTGTGTAGGAGGTTAATGTGAAAAAGTTAAAAGTTATAGGTATAATAACAACACTTATTATATTAGCAGGAATTACAATATTCTTGATTAATTATAATAGTAGTAAGTTAGTTGATGTAGATGATATAAAAACAGATGATAAATTTGAAGATATTACTTATAATAATACAGAGAATGTATGGGATGATTCTGTACTTGGAATAATAACCATCGAAAAAATTGGTTTAAATGCAACAGTAAAAGAGGGGACAACATCAGATGTTTTACTAGAATATGTAGGACATATAGATAATACTGCTACTTATGATGGCAATATTGGACTAGCAGGACATAACAGAGGATGTAAAAACAGTTATTTTGCTAGAATAAATGAATTAGAAATTGGTGATGAAATAAA
>ERZ779737.1137-NODE-1137-length-21720-cov-23.046157_pt1 | contig 21720 bp, 15 predicted proteins | sample MGYA00511889_ERZ779737 | MGnify/ENA primary metagenome ERZ779737 (study PRJEB29588, sample SAMEA2163575) | human gut metagenome | biome: human gut; feature: human-associated habitat; material: faeces | place: Denmark | collected 2008/2010 ...
AGCAGGTCGCTCTTCTGGGCGCCGTGGAGACCGGAACCGTAACTCTCATCGGAGCTACTACGGAGAATCCCTCGTTCGAGGTCATAACCCCGCTCCTGTCCCGTTGCCAGGTATTCGTAATGAAATCCCTGGATGTCAAGGACCTGGAGCTGCTGCTGGACAGGGCCCTGACTCAGGACGCCTACCTGCGCTCCCGCAATATCGAGGTCCGCGAGCGGACGGCCCTCTTCCGTTTCTCCGGAGGGGATGCGCGTAAGTTGCTCAATATCTTAGAAATAGTCGTAAACTCCTTCCCTCCGGACGCGCCGGTAATCATCGACGACGCTACAGTTGCGGACCGCCTTCAGGAGAACATCACCGTCTACGACAAGAACGGAGAGATGCACTACGACATCATCTCGGCCTTTATCAAGAGCATACGCGGCTCAGACCCCAACGGAGCCGTTTACTGGATGGCCAGGATGCTGGCCGGAGGCGAGGACCCTCTGTTCATTGCCCGCAGGATGGTAATACTTGCCTCAGAGGACATAGGCCTGGCCAATCCCAACGCCCTGCTCCTCGCCCAGGCCACCTTCGACGCCGTGCATAAGATAGGCATGCCCGAGGCCCGCATCATCCTTTCGGAGTGCGCAATCTATCTGGCTACCTGCTCCAAGAGCAACTCGGCCTACATGGCTATAGACGCAGCCCTCGGGTTGGTAGGCAGCGGAGACAACTCTCCCGTACCCCTGCACCTGCGGAATGCCCCAACCAAACTCATGAAGGACCTGGGTTACCACGAGGGCTACCGTTACGCCCATGACTACGAGGGCAACTTCACCGACCAGGAATTCCTGCCCGAGGGGCTGAGCGGCACACGTTTCTACAATCCCGGCGACAATCCCCGCGAAAAGGACATACGCGCCCGCATGGAACGCCTTTGGCCCAAGTACAACGACAAGAAATAGGAAACGCCTAGAAGGGATAGCCGATACCGAACTGGAAGGCATACCCTCCCCTGCGGAACCATGTCCTGATATTGGGCCATCTTTGCTCCGAAGGGTCGTACAGCTTGATGCCGACGTCGAACCTTATTACTACGAAATTCAGGTCCAGGCGCAGACCGGCACCGGCACTGAGAGCGGAGGTCCGCAGCATATTTTTCCAGGAAAAATAGGACAATTCCTCAGCCGTCTGGTCTTCCGTGCTGCCGCCATCCATGGACTCATGGTCGCCGGTGCGGGCGAGGTTCCAGACATTGCCCCAGTCCGCGAATACCGCTCCCCTGAATATGGAGAAGAGGGGAAATCTGTACTCAATATTGGCCTCCAGGCGCATATCGCCCGTCTGGTTTGGAATCGAGAATGTCTCGTCCATCTGAGATGAGCCAGGTCCCACGCTGCGGGCAGTCCAGCCCCTGAGGCTGTTTGAGCCTCCCGCCCAGAACAGACGCTCGAAAGGCATCTTGGCAGAGTTGCCGTAAGCATAGCCGATGCCGCCCAGCGCCCGGACCGCGAGAGCCTGCTTATTGTCCCTGCCGAACTTCCATGTGTAGGCGAGGGAAAGTTCTGTCCTTACGAACTGTGAATATGGAGAATTCCAGATAGTCCGGAAACCTGAGCTGTCCACCGGCATGAAGCGGTTGAAGGCCGACAGCAGGTTGCCGGCAAGGTCGAACTGCAGGTCTGCCTTGAAAAAGGAGTTGGCGGGATTGACATTGGGGTCGCTGCTGTACTGTATGTCGAATCCTAAACCGAACTCGAAGTGGTTCTTGTAGGCCTCACGGACAAACGGATTGGTAAGTGATTCCAGGAAAGCGTCGCTGTATACAGGAAGATTGACTATGTTTATCTGCAGCGGCACCACTTTGAAGTAGTACTTGTTGGACTGGCTGCTCCAGCTCCAGCCGAAGTTGGCACCTATCATATTGCGGGTGTACTCCGGACGGCGCTGGTAGTTGTAGGACAACTCAACGTCGGTACGGGGAATGATGTTCTTGAACATCCGGTCCGGCAGGAAGACGAAGGTCGGGAAACTGAGGCCGGCATTCGCACCGAATTCAGTGGCCCTGGTATCGTCGCGGACGGAAAACTGGAAATTGCCGGAGACCGAGAGGGACAGCCACTCCCCTCCCTTGAATATGTTGCGGTTGTAATACGAGACTGTTGGAGAGATACCTATCAGGCCGGTGGAGTTGGTGGACGCCTCGAGGTTCACCTTGTAGCCGTGGGCCTTGGACGGAATAAGACGGATGCTGCAGTCTACGATATTGGTGTCTGTCTTGGTAAGTTCTACGCTCACACTGCTGTAGATACGCAGATTGGACATCCTCTGGTAGGTACTGTTGACTATGCTCGAACTGTAGACATCGCCGGGTTCTATGCGGTTCATCTTGTAGAGAATCGACGGCCTGATCTTGCGCTTCCTGTCGTAGAGAATAGTAATGTCCTCATACTGCACGGTGTCCAGTATCTGGGGTATCTTCTTGGATATCGAGGCCCTGTAGCGGATGTTGTCCGAGACCGGATACACCGACACTTTTCCGAAATAGAACCGTCGGTGCCGTACGGCATCTTCCGGGCGGCCTCCCCTGGGATAGTTCCTTACCGATACTTTCAGCAGGGCCGAGCCGGGAACCGATACGGTATCGGCGGTAAAGAAATAGAAATTCTTGGAGAACTCGTAATAGCCTATATCCCGAAGATATGCCTCCGACCTTTCCGATTCCCTCTCCAGAAGGGATTCCGACAGAGGAACTCCCACCTTTATAAGAGAATTGACGGTGTCCCTGTATATTTCCTCGGCCAGAAGCGGATCCTCCACCTCGTAGGATATCTCCCGGATCGGGTACTGGCGTCCCAGCCTCACGCGGTAATCCACTACTGTCTGCTTGTTGCGGATCTCGGCCAGAGGCTTTACGGTCGAGCCGTAGTAGCCTATGTATTTTAGGTGCGTCTCTATATTGTCCCGGCTGTCCAGCATAAGCGCCGGATCGAAAACCACGGGCGCCTGCCCGAGTTTGGTGACGAAACGGTCCCATCCCTTGCCCTTGCCGTTGGTCCAGTTGGCGATATACAGGAAGGGATTCCACCCTCCGCGGCGCGTCTTTATAAAATATGTATTGGCTTTCTGACGGACATAGTTGTCAAGAGTGGGGTCCTGGAAATCAGGGTAGTCCTTGCGATTGACCACGGTGACGACATTGCTCTTGAGCCTCGTCTGGTCCTTCGACAGAATCCTGGTAGTACTGCAGGAGGCCAGGAGGCTGACCAGTAACACCGAAGAGCAGGCAAGGAGGATATGTCGAATTGGGTCGGGACGCATTAAATTTAATTTATGCAAATTTATAATTTTTATATGTAAATCAAAATACTTGGATATATTTGCACGTGCAAAAAATCCGGGTTAGTCGGATGCCGCTTTAAACTATAAATGTAACTTAATTGGATTACAGTATATGAAGAACAAGTACATCGATTTGGTTGAGCAGTCCTTCGAGTTTCCGCAGGACGAATTCCGTGTAGAGGACGGAGCTCTGTATTTCCACGATATTCCGATGATGGATGTCATCGAACAGTACGGCACGCCGCTGAAGATATCGTATCTGCCCAAAATATCCTCGCAGATACAGCGGGCCAAGAGGATGTTCAATGTGGCCATGGCCAAGGTGGACTATCAGGGCGACTACCATTACTGCTACTGTACCAAGAGTTCGCACTTCTCCTTCGTACTGGAAGAGGCCCTGAAGAACGACATCCACATAGAGACATCATCGGCCTTCGACTTCAACCTGATAGAGTCCCTCTACGACAGCAAGACAGTAGACAAGGATCTCTATATCATCTGCAACGGCTACAAGAAAGACACATACATAGCCAATATCGCCCAGTTCATCAACAACGGCTGGCACAACACCATACCCATCCTCGACAACATGCCCGAGCTGGACCAGCTTGACGCCGTGATCAACGAGCCCACCCGCATCGGTATCCGTATCGCGGCCGAGGAGGAGCCCAAGTTTGAGTTCTACACCTCGCGTCTGGGTATCCGCTACAAGGACATCATGCCCTTCTATCAGGAAAAGCTCAGCCATAGCAAGAAATTCAGCCTAAAGATGCTACACTTCTTCATCAACACCGGTATCAAGGACAACGCCTACTACTGGAACGAGCTGGGCAAATGCGTCAACGTGTACTGCAACCTCAAGGCTGTCTGCCCTACCCTCGACTCCCTGAATATCGGCGGCGGCCTGCCGATCAAGAACTCCCTGGGCATGGACTACGACTACGAGTACATGATCGAGGAGGTCGTGGCCCAGATCAAGAGCATCTGTAACTCCCGGGGAGTCGAGGAACCCAACATCTTCACCGAGTTCGGTTCCTACACCGTCGGCGAGAGCGGAGCCACCATATTCTCCATCCTCGGAGTCAAGCAGCAGAATGACAGGGAGAAATGGTACATGGTAGACAGCTCCTTCATGACCACCCTCCCCGACATCTGGGGCATCAAGCAGAAGTTCATCCTCCTGCCCATCAACAAATGGGACAAGCCCTACGAGAGAGTCTTCCTCGGAGGTCTCACCTGCGACAGCCAGGACTACTACAACGCCGAGGAGCACGCCAACGCCATCTTCCTCCCGAAGGTCACCCCGGACGACCCGGAACCCCTGTACATCGGATTCTTCCACACCGGAGCCTACCAGGAGTCCATCGCCGGCTACGGCGGCATCCAGCACTGCCTCCAGCCCGCTCCCAAGCACATCATTATCGACAAGACCCCCGACGGGGACTACACCACCAAGCTCTTCAGCAAGGAGCAGACCTACAAGTCGATGCTCAAGATATTGGGATATTAACGGAAGTTCTGCGGGACAATGCTGACCGACCGTATACCCTCGAAGGCCGACATCCGGCTCATCCGCTCCCTCGGACAGAAGAAGTTCCGGCAGGAGCACGGGCTTTTCGTCGTCGAAGGAGAGAAAATGGTCGGGGAGGCCCTGACTCAGAAGCGGTACCAGGTTGAAGCGGTATACCGTACCTCCGATATCGGGGAGGAGGTCATGGGGCGGATGAGCCATCTGTCGTCCCCCTCCCCTGCCCTTGCCGTGCTGCGCATCCCTCCGGAAGAGATGCAGGACAATGCCCCGGCCCCCGCGTTGCCCTCAGGCCTCTGCCTCGGACTGGACTCCGTCCGCGACCCGGGGAACGTCGGCACCATCCTGCGCCTGGCCGACTGGTTCGGCATCGGCACCGTCTACCTCTCCCCCGACTGCGTCGATCTGTACAATCCCAAGACAGTCCAGGCCACCATGGGCTCCATCTTCCGCCAGCGGGCCGTCACCTGCGACCTTCATGCGCTTGTGCGCGGATGCACCGCCGCCGGAATCCCCGTCTACGCCACTGCCCTCGACGGAGAGGACATCCGCTCCGCCGCCCTGGACACCACCCGGGCATTGATCCTGATGGGCAGCGAGAGGGACGGCCTCTCCCCCGCCCTCATGGCCGCCGCCACCCGCAGGCTGCACATCCCCTCATTCGCCTCCAACCCCGACGGAGCCGCCGAATCCCTCAACGTGGCCATCGCCACTGCCGTCACCTGCTACGAGTTCCGCAGACGCTGATATTTTTGTAAAAATCTCCAGTTGAGAGTACGTTTTTTACGTAAAATTCGCCAGTCAGGAGAATAATTTTTATATTTGCAGAGGAAAAAGATTAAATCATGGAAACTGTAAATCGAATTCTTCAAGATCAAATTAAAGCGCGTATTGCCCCTAACAAAGCCGTGCTGATATTTGGTGCCCGCCGTGTCGGGAAAACGGTAATGATGCGTAAGATAGTGGAAGATTACCCAGGCCGGACAATGATGCTTAATGGGGAGGATTACGATACGCTGGCCCTGCTGGAGAACCGCTCTGTTGCCAACTACCGGCATCTGCTGGAGGGTATCGATCTGCTGGCAATCGATGAGGCGCAGAATATTCCGCAAATTGGCAGTGTTCTTAAACTGATTGTTGACGAGGTGCCTGGAATCAGCGTCCTTGCAAGCGGCTCATCTTCATTCGACCTTTTAAACAAGGCCGGAGAACCGTTGGTCGGCCGGAGTACACAATTCCTCCTTACACCATTCTCGCAGCGAGAGATTGCACAGACGGAAACACCGATCGAGACTCGCAGGAACCTCGAAGCCCGACTGATTTACGGCTCTTACCCGGAAGTGGTGATGATGGACAGCTTCGAGCGCAAGACAGATTACCTGCGTGACATAGTCGGCGCCTATCTCCTGAAGGATATTCTGGCTATCGACGGGTTGAAAAATTCAGGCAAGATGCGTGATTTACTGCGGTTGATAGCTTTTCAGCTGGGCAGCGAGGTATCATACGAAGAGTTGGGCAAACAACTGGGTATGAGCAAGACAACCGTTGAGAAATATCTGGATCTGTTGGAAAAGGTGTTTGTCGTCTACCGCATGGGGGCTTATTCCCGCAACCTGCGAAAGGAGGTGACAAAGGCCGGAAAATGGTACTTCTATGACAACGGCATACGCAATGCCGTCATCGGAGCCTTCTCACCGCTGGCCATCCGGCAGGATGTAGGTGCTCTATGGGAAAACTACATTATCGGAGAACGGCGCAAAGCGAATTTTAACGATTTACTCCACAAGGAATTCTACTTCTGGCGTACTTACGACAAACAGGAGATTGACCTTATCGAGGAGTCTGCTGATAATCTGACCGCATTGGAGTTCAAATGGGGCAACAGGACTCCATCAGTGCCAAAAGCTTTTCAAGAAGCATATCCGCACGCTGAATTTCATGTGGTCAGCAGGGAAAATTATCTGGATTTCGTGTAAATGACCTTAGGCTGTTGCCGCCCTTAGCATATTTTATAATGCTCCCGAGAATGTTTTCACGGGATTCCCGCGCATAAGTGCAGTATGCCGGCCCCATTTGGACGCACGGAAAGATGCCGCAGCGGAGTCTTTTCTTTGCTGCAGTTTCAGAAGAAGCAGGCTGCGTGCCCTTTCTTTGTTCTGCGACTGCGAGCGTTGGCTGCTGCACTTGACGGAAATTCCGGTCGGCAGATGCGTGGCACGGACAGCCGTCTCCACTTTGTTTACGTTCTGTCCTCCGTGTCCTCCCGAGCGCATTGTTTCATACACAATGTCTTTATCCGACACATCCGGAAGTGAGATGGGTTCAATGAATTCCACACCGACAAACCAGTTCCTGCGAGGATGGCCGGGACGGTAACGGTCTGATGCCGCACGCCAGAGAACCGTTCCGCTCCACTCTTGTTCCTTTGCCGGATCTACTTCTGCAAGAAACAGCATCGACATATAACAGTCCGGCTCCGTGTTGTGAGGTTCGCTTTCCACGAGCTCGGCATCCGGAAAGTCCTTGAGCAGTTCACGGGCAACCAGCGTGACGGCACGGGCACATTCCACGGGGCCCCGTCCGGCTGTGAGCTGTATATACTTTTTCATTGGGGAATATCTTTAATGTTTAAGCGGGGTCTGACCATAGTGATGACTTCTGCGGTAGGTTCAATCAGGCGCAATATCTCTTCCATCGGCTTGTATGCCTGTGGCGACTCGTCGAGCGTACCAGAACAGACGGAGGTGGAGAATATGCCGTTCATGGACTTTTCAAACTCTTCCATCCCGATATTTTTCCTGGCGGCATTCCTCGACATGGCGCGTCCGGCTCCATGCGGAGCGGAACAATTCCATTCGGGATTGCCTTTGCCCACGCAGACAGCGATACCGTCGCGCATGTTGAAAGGCAGGCAGAAGCGTTCTCGTTCGGCGGCTTCAACTGCTCCTTTGCGCAGCATGGGATATTCCCCGCATACGGAAATGTAGTTGTGCGTGGTGAAGATAGACTCCGGGCATTTGGCCTTGCAGAGTTTTTTCAATATTGCGAAAATACGGTCACGGATGATATGATGGTTGTAGAGGGCATACGCCTGCGCAATGACCATATCGGAGAGATAGCCGTTAAGTGCATCTCCCCACAGATAACCGACGAATTGCGCACGCTTGGGATTCTGCGCGATGTTGTGCCAATGGTTTGCCACTTTTACCCCCACGTTCCGGGAGCCGCAATGGATAGTCAGCCATCCTTCATGCGTTTGCTCGTCCTCACCGTATTCAATGAAGTGGTTGCCTCCGCCGAGAGTGCCGAGACTTTTATAGAATATCGCTTCCTGCAACTTTATCTTGCGGCAGAAATCTGAAACGAAACGGGCATCTATGCGCGGCGCTTCGTTAATCAGGTCAGGAGCGGATGACCGTGCTTTCCGGTATTGCGAGTCAAGAAAGCGGAACAGTTCCTTTTCATTCAGGCTGTTCTTCGCACAAATCTCCATGCCGGTCGGGATGGCCTCACGGATTCTGTGGTCAAGCAGGGCGAAATCTTCCGGAGCGACTGCGGAAGATAGCCTGTGCATGGAAATGGTACATCCGATGTCCACACCCACATGGTCGGGATTAAGATATGCCCCTATCCGGTACACCGTCCCTACATTGCACGAATTTCCTGCATGAACATCGGGCATCTGCACTATCCTGATACCCTCGAATGCCGGATGTTCGCATTGCGCCTTCACCCACTGAAGTGCCGCATCCTCGATGTTCTCGGTGAATATCTCAGCCGAGGTGTATTGTCCTTTGATTATCATATTTTTACTCATTTGATTTATCACTAATAATCAATATGGAGATATCTTTAATATCAATCAAGCTCAGATTAGGAGCATTGACATACCAAGTCGCATTCGGGTAGACGGATTGAAATAATTCGTAGCTTTTCTGCTGCTGTGGTAATGCGCCAAAGAAACCGTAGGTGTGCTGACGGGCATATCCGGGGACATTGTTTAAATCATCGAAAGTGACAATAGGATTGACAAGTATCTTTTTTATCCCATGAAGACCGATACAAGCCGTAGCCGATTCTCCGGCGGCAATTACCCAGTCCGGTTTTCGTTCAGCAATGATTTTGCGGATTTCTTCATGATAATCCGATTTGTTCAGGGTATTGACCTCTATGAAATCGCCTATGCCTTCCATGGCCATTTCCTCCATCAGCAAGGAGATCATATACTCAGTTTGTTGATCTGCGGTCGGGTTCTTTATAAGGAAAGGTGCCGGAAATATCAAGACTTTCTTCATTTCATTAAATGCTTTTCGCAAGGTTAGAATTGATTAATAATTCATTACCCGCATTAACGCAGGAGTATTCAGGATATGAGACCGCGAGACATCTCTTGTGATATTTGCGTGCAAAGCGCATGGTATGCTTACTGCCGCTTTTCTGTGGACATTCTGCCAAGATAACAGTACTTGATAACGCCGCCTGCAATCTGTTGCGGGCGATGAGCCTTGTGGATTGGCTTTCACACCCCAAGGTTGCTCGGACAGGATAAGTCCTCCATTTTCCAAAATCCGCTGTTGGAGAGGAGCGTTTTCCTTCGGATGCACGATGTCAAGCCCGGAAGTCATAATCCGTGACGGCTTGATTCCGACATATTGCAGGCATAGAATATCCTTCGGACTACAACTGTTGTCAACCATTACTTCATTCATATATGATGCTTTATGATTACAGCACAAAAGTATGGCGCGGATATGCCATTTTATGACACATCTTTGTAAAATCGTATTTTATAAGCGACTTTTGTCGTTATTTATATTCTCTGATTATATATTCCGCATATTTTTCAGCAAGTTCTTCTATCGAAACTTTCTGTGTTCCGGGTATTTTGAAAAAATCTTTCGCTTTCCATGTTGCCGCTCCTGAGAAATGAGGCACATACAGCAATCTTGCATCATCACCAATCAGTTCATGACAATAGCTGTATGCTTGATTGCCCAACGCCACTATACTTTTCGGATTGACGATGTCAATCTCTTTATATAGAATTGCTTTGTATATTTCTTTCTTTCCTTTGGAATATTCCGCTGATTCCGACGCATCGTATACAAAATATTTCCTGCAATCGGTAAGATAAACACCATAACCGTGCTTGATAAGTTTTTCTACAAGCAACGCCATTCTGCCGCCTCCACGTTTGTTTTCCCTCCAGCTTCTGCCATGCAGTCCAAACGGAGATGACACTAATGCATCAATACATACATAATCTTCTTTACTTCCGGGTTTATTTTTTCTATCTTCCTCAGGAATATCAACGTCGGAATACCACTTGTTGTTACGTAAAGGATCCTGCGCAACTATCATGATACGTCTGTCATTGTTCCTCAAGTTAAACCATGTAGGCAAATCAAGACCTATCGCACCTCTTTTTACCTCCCGTAATGTCAGGTCAATAAAATCCGGGTGAGTTATGGGTATGGGCACTGTTGTAGTGTCTTCATAACAATGTTCCCATCCGGCAGGCTTAAAAGGCTCTAATCCCGGACTGAACTCCCAAACTGAATCTTTATGTCCTGATTTTTCCGCCTCGTCTTTAGAATATTTGAAGAAGTTACGGGACATATCATGGTAACGTAACTTGATTTTTTCCAATTGTTCCTTGCCTAAAATGTCATTCGCCAGCATTTCGTAAATCCTGCCGGCAATCTCTTTGTCATCCAAAAATGTAGAATAATAAAGCATTGTTTCCATTGTTATGTTTAATATTTGTTTCGATTATAATGCATTGGTCCCGCATAATTACTTCCTTACTTTTTCTATATTGAAATAACTTGCCGAAAATGACTCTTTTACCTCAATTCCAAGTTGTTGCTTAATAGCATTGCGTAATTCATTGGTCTGCGGTGGACGATCGTACTGTGTTACTACTTGAATTGTAACTCCTTTGGGAACTTTTCCTCCTCCAATGCTTTGTTTTGTTGTGCATCTGAACAAATAAGCCATAATACTTATGTTATTAGTTTTGCCTACTCTTTGATAAGGTTTTCGGCTTCCCCTTTGTTGCTGATTTGGAACATAAGAAAGTGCAGAGAGCCATTGCCATTTCTTCAGACAGGCTCTGGTAAAGCCTTTGGACTAAATAAGCAACAGCCTCTGCACCATATAGCATAGTGAGAGGTGGTACTTATTCCCGTCCAAGAAAAATTTACCAGATTCGTCTGAAAGGAATAAGGTTCAAACACTTCCGTGTTCCATCCAATATTTAAGTACAAATATATACCTTATTTCTCACCCCACGCAAACGGGCAGGGCTGCTGCGAGAACAAAATAGCGTATCTGCTACGATGTTGCTAATTATACAAGAAAACGGCGAAATGTTATCAATTTCAAAAAAAATTTTTCAAAAATTTTAAATTTTCAGGATTTAACCCTCCCTAGCACATATACTGTGGCACCTCGGCAGAGTAAATTAATTTGCTATGCCGAGGCTTCTGCGTATATTTGCATTCCATTTTCAATTTATGAGCAGAAAGAAAGAAAAAGAGATTGTCCGCGGTGTGACCGTGGAATCCGTCGGCGCTGAGGGAAGGGCGATTGCGCATATTGACGGGAAGGTCGTGTTCGTGTCCAATGCCGTGCCGGGGGATGTCGTGGCCGTGCGGATCGACAAGCGCCGGGAGAAGTACTTCGAGGGTACGCTGGTCGAAATCGAGCAGCCCTCGCCTGACCGGGTGGAGCCATTCTGCGAACATTACAAGGACTGCGGGGGCTGCGCCTGGCAGGAACTCCCCTATCACCTGCAGCTCAAGTACAAGCAGCAGCAGGTCGTGGACCAGTTCTCCCGCATCGGGCATCTGCCCATGGATCAGGTGGAAGTGCTGCCCATCCTGCCCTCGGAGCGCACTACGGAGTACCGCAACAAGCTGGAATTCACCTTCTCCGACCGGAGGTGGCTGCTCAGCGGCGAGGACCCCTCGACGGTGTTCGATCCCCCTGTCCCTCTCGACCCATCGGAGTTCGAGGGAGGAGTATTCCCCCGGCACCTGCGCGGAGGATACTCGTCCGTCAACGGCAATCCCGCCGGATTCGCCCTCGGATTCCACATTTCCAAGGCATTTGACAAAATACTGGATATCAGGCACTGCTGGCTGCAGCCGGAGCCTTCCAACGAGATACGCAACTTCATCCGGCAGTACGCCATCGTGCACGGGCTGCCATTCTTCAACATCCGGGAGCAGACCGGATTCCTGCGCAATATCATCATCCGTACCAACCTGCGCGGGGAGGTCATGCTGACCGTCATGTTCGGGGCCCGTCCGCCGAGGCTCGGCAAACTGCGCTGCGGGTTCCGGCCGGAGGACTGCGACGCCGAGGCAGAGAAGCTCTTCGACGTGCTGATGGAGCGTTTTCCCCAGATCAAGTCGCTGAACTATCTGTACAACGGGAGGATGAACGACGCCATCAACGACCAGGATATCCTGAATGCGCGTGGCGAGGATGCCATCTACGAGGAGATGGAGGGGCTGCGGTTCAAGATCGGGCCGAAATCCTTCTATCAGACCAATCCGCTGCAGGCCTACAGACTCTACTCCGTAGTGCGGGAGTTCGCTGACTTCCAGGGCGGAGAGCACGTCTACGACCTCTATACCGGCACCGGCACGATAGCCCTGTTCGTGGCCCGGAGCGTGGCTTCCGTGGTGGGTGTGGAATACATGCCCGAGGCCATCGCCGACGCCAAGGTCAATGCGCAAATCAACGGCATCGACAACTGCCGCTTCTACGCCGGGGACATGAAGGACATCCTCACTCCGGAGTTCGTGGCCGCCCAGGGAGCCTCGCCGGACGTGGTGATACTCGACCCGCCCAGGGCCGGGGTACACCCTTCGGTCATCGAGGTGCTGCTCGGAACCGGGGCGCGGAAGATCGTGTACGTAAGCTGCAATCCGGCTACCCAGGCCCGCGACCTCGCCATGCTCACCTCCGGTGGAGCGTACCGGCTGGTCAGGATCAGGCCGGTGGACATGTTCCCGCACACCACTCATGTGGAGAATGTGGCGCTTCTGGAGAAAGTGGACTGCTGATTACCGATAATAAGATGTTATGAATGTCAGAAGATTCGTAATAACATCTGTCCTGTGCATCTGCTGCATGACCGCCGCTGCCGGAAAAGACCTGCGCGGAGACATTGAGAAAGTCATCGCTGGCAGGCAGGCTACAATAGGAGTGGCCGTAATGTGCGGAGACACGGTCATAACGGTGAACAACAGCCGGAAGTATCCCCTCATGAGTGTGTTCAAGCTGCATGTCGCGGTAACGGCTCTGAGGAAAATGGATGCGGAGGGCATTCCGCTGGACAGCACGGTGCTTATCCGCTCGGAACAACTGCATGAAAATACCTACAGCCCGCTGAGAGACAGGTATCCGGGACAGGACATCCGGATTTCCTACCGGAATATTGTCGGATACACTGTTTCGCACAGCGACAACAACACCTGCGACCTGCTGATCGGTTTCTCAGGCGGTATAGACAAAGTCGACTCATGCATCAAGTCGCTCGGAATAACGGACCTGAACCTGACTGAGACCGAGGCGGACATGCACGGGGACATCCGGAACGGCTATCTCAACTGGAGCACGCCGATGTCCGTTGTCCGGCTGTTTGAGAAAATATATTCGGGAGAGATTTTGAGCACGGAACATTCCGCATTTTTAGAGCGGATTCTGCTGGAATGTTCGTCCGGCCAGGATAAGCTGAAGGCAGGCCTTCCCGGGGATGTGCCTGTTGCGCATAAGACCGGACACTCTGACCGGCTGCCCGACGGCACCATGATCGGGGATGCCGATGCCGGGGCGATCTATATGCCGGACGGCAGGAAATGCTATGTATCAGTTCTGATTATGGATTCGAAGGAGACGGATGAAGTGAATGCCGGCGTGATGGCGGAGATAGCCGGGATTGTTTACAGATACTTTAAGATATGAAAATGGAAAACGAGAAAATATACGGACAGACTACGATATGCGCCCGGGCGACGGCTCCGGGACAGGGGGCGGTCGCGATAGTGCGCGTCAGCGGACCAGAGGCGGTGGAGGTGCTGGACAAGGTCTTCCGGCCTTTCAATGACAAAGGGCCGCGGGCTGCCGAGTTCCGGCCCAGGGAGATGCACTACGGGCGGATTATTTTCCCTGAAAGCCCCGGTCATTCCACCGATAATGCCGAGACCGTCATCGACGAGGTGATGGCAGTGATCTTCCGTGCCCCCCACTCCTACACCGGAGAGGATTCCGCCGAGATATATTGTCATGGTTCCCAATACATTGTGTCCGAGATTCTGAGGGCGCTCCTCGCCGCAGGAGCGGTAATGGCCGCCGCCGGAGAATTTACCAAACGGGCCTTTCTCAACGGACGGATGGACCTCGCCCAGGCCGAGGCGGTCGCGGATCTGATCGCCTCCGAGAACAGAGCGGCCCACGACATTGCTCTGAAACAGATGCGCGGCGGCTATTCCTCCGAGCTGCAGGAGATGCGCTCGCAGATGGTGGACATCGTGTCGCTGATGGAGCTGGAGCTGGACTTCAGCGAGGAGGACGTGGAATTCGCCGACCGGAGCCAGGTGCTCGCCCTCCTCGACCGGGTATCGGAGCACATCTCGCGACTCGTGGACTCATTTGCCCTTGGAAATGCCATCAATAACGGCATCCCCACCGCCATCGTCGGAGCCGTCAACACCGGCAAGAGCACCCTCCTGAACGCCCTCTTAGGCGAGGAGCGGGCCATCGTCTCCGACATCGCCGGCACCACCCGCGACACCATCGAGGACACCGTCAACATCGCCGGCACCACCTTCCGCTTCATCGATACCGCCGGCATCCGCGACACCGCCGAAACCATCGAGGCCATCGGCATCAACCGCACCTACAGCACCATCGAGCGCGCCTCCGTCATCCTCCTCATGCTCGACGCCACCAGACCCGGGACATTCGGGGAATCCTTCGAGGCCATCGCCTCGCGGCTTAACCATGTCCCCTCCACTCATAGCGGAATCAGCGAGCGGACACTGCTGATACTGCTCAACAAGGCGGACCTGCTCAGCGAGCCGGAAATCCCCGCGATGCTGACCTCAGCCGAGAGCCTCGCCCGCCGGAAGGGCCTCTCCCCCACCCGCACCCTCGCCATCAGCGCCCGCAACCGCCTCGGCCTGCCCGAAATCACCGCAGCCCTCGCCACCACCGCCGCAGCCCACACAACCGACACCTCCGCAACCCTCGTCACCAACCTCCGCCACTACCAGGCCCTCCAGAAAGCCCTGGAAGCCCTCACCCGCGCCCGCGAAGCCCTCCTCGCCGGAGTCTCCACAGAATTCGTAACGCAGGACATACGCGAGGCCCTGCACCATATCGGGGAGATTTGCGGGGAAGTTACTTCGGAGGAGGTGCTGGGGACTGTGTTTTCGCGGTTTTGTATAGGTAAGTAATAGAATAATCTCGCTAAATTACTATCATTCATGTCTTTAATTTCAAAGACTAAATAATTAGAGATTAACAAAAGGTTATTTATAATGTATGGTACAAGTAGTTATAAATCAAATTTTTATTGTATCATCTTTAACTATGTGAAAAAACTGCAGCCATAGGAAGTATCTTTAGATACAATGTTGAAAAGATTTGCAGACAGAACACCAGATGTGGTGAGATATTTTGTAATTTTGTCAAAATTTGACGAGCCTAGCATAGATCAAGTAGTAGATAATTATAATGAAAAAAGAATATACATTCGTAGATTTATTTGCAGGAATAGGTGGTTTTCATCAAGCGATGAAGTCATTTGGAGGTAAATGTGTATTTGCTTGTGATATAGATCAGGATTGTAGAAAAACTTATGAAATAAATTACGGAATAAAACCTGCAGGAGATATTACACAAATTCAGGCTTCTGCTATTCCTCCTCATGACATTCTTTTTGCAGGTTTTCCTTGTCAGTCATTTTCAAAGGCTGGAAAAAGATTAGGGTTTGACGATGAAACAAAAGGAACACTATTTTTCGATATATGTAGAATACTTGAGTATCACCAGCCGAAATATGCTCTCCTTGAAAATGTTAGGAATTTAGCATCACACGACCATGGTAATACATGGCGTGTAATACATGATAAATTAATTTCTCTTGGATATGACTTGCTTCCATCTCCAGTGATTTTTAGTCCTCATTATATCGGCATTCCTCAACATAGAGAAAGAGTATACATTATGTGTATCAGGAATGATATAGGCAAAGTCGAACCTTTTATTTTCAATAAGAATGCATCTGTAAGTTGTTCAATAGAAAGTATTCTTCAGAATGATAGCGAAATAAACAATATAAGTGATTATAAAATATCAGAAGAAACGGTTAGTCTCATTAATTTATGGAATGAATTTATCCAAAATATAAAAACGGACAAGTTGCCAGGGTTTCCTATTTGGTCAGAATACCTTCATGAGAATAGCCAGAACGAAGATATTTCTCAATATCCATTGTGGAAACAAAATTTCATACGCAAGAATAACGAACTATATATGCATAATAGGGAGTTTATAGACAAATGGCTTCGACGAGCCAAAAACAACCCTTTGTTTTTTGGGGCAAAAGCCAAATTGGAATGGCAGGCAGGGCAAACAGAGAATCCTGATATCTGGAAACAAATCTTCCAATTTCGTCCCTCTGGCATCAGAGTTAAGGTAAACTCATATTTTCCAGCCCTTGTAGCAATTGTACAAACTTCAGTTATTGGCCCTAGAAAAAGATTTCTTACCCCTAGAGAATGTGCTAGACTACAATGTTTTCCTGATAATTTTATTCCCGACATTAAGCCGGGGCAAGCATACAAACAGTTTGGTAACGCTGTTAATGTAGAATGCACAAAGTTATTTATCAAACATATGCTTAAATAGAATAACAATATGGTACCTTTTATAGAGACAATTAAAACAAAACAAGCATTGATTGAAGAATGCAAGAAAGGTTTTGAAGATTACCAAAGTGGCAGAATCTCTAAAAACGATTTTTGTATGTACTTTGGATTTACACATGGGGAAGCCATAACAAAATTTTACCCTTCTAATCCTGGAGAATTACTAACTGATGGAGGATTTAACTCAGGTAGTGAAGCATATTTTAATGGTGGTATAAACGCGTGGAAAAATCTTCGGGATGGGAAATATCTATTCCCTCCAATTATAACAAATGGTTCTAGTAACATTAATAAAACAGATGCGCCTCTTCAGAAAATATGGTTCGGTACTCCTGGGAGTGGAAAATCATACACTGTAAAGAAGTTCATAAGTGACAGGAACGGCGAGATGATCCGCACTACTTTCCATCCTGACAGCGATTATGCGACATTTGTGGGCTCATATAAACCTGTCAAGAAAGATGATGGTCTGACATATGAATTTGTCCCGCAGGCTTTTACAGAGACGTATGTCACAGCATGGAAAGAGCACGTGAAGGAGTCCGGAAAAGAGGTTTTCCTCGTCATTGAGGAAATTAACCGGGGCAACTGCGCCCAGATATTCGGAGACCTTTTCCAACTTCTTGACCGTGGGGCGGACGGAATGTCCGAATATCCTGTTAAGGCTGACAAAGACCTGTGCAAGTATCTGGAATCAGACGAAGCCCTCGGTGCCGGCCATCCCGGCATTGCCGGAGGCAGCCTGTGGCTTCCTGCAAACCTGCACATCTACGCGACAATGAATACTTCAGACCAGAGCCTTTTCCCTATGGACAGTGCATTCAAACGGCGTTGGGATTGGGAATATGTGCCAATTGACTTGAAATGTCCGGAATCACAGTTCAGAATCACTATAGGCGATACTGTCTACAGTTGGCCGTCATTCCTTGAAAAAGTAAATGAGCGTATCCACGCCCTTTCCGATTCCGAGGACAAGCAGATGGGCAACTTCTTCATAAAGAACGATGTTGGAGTGGAAGAATTTAAAAGTAAGGTGATGTTCTATCTCTGGAGCGAAGTGTGTAAGGAATATGAGAAGTCGGGTTCATTTTTCAAGAACAAGCGAAACGGAGACGCGGAATTTACTTTCAACAGCCTCTTTCCTACTAATAATGAAACTAATTCTATTCTTCAAGGATTTATGGAATATCTTGAAGTTGAGATAGTTACCGCTAATCAGCCCTTAGAACAGTCTTATGAAGACAGTGAATACCACTCAGATGCATTGCTATGAGAATCCTCTTTGAAGACCAGGCTTATAGCCCTGACATTATGGCAGCATGGGGGCTCGAGCCGTTCATTTTCACAGATAGAGACGGCAGTAGTGCCGTACTACCATACGTAGGTTATGTCTATTCTTCGAAGATTAATGACTCCATTTTTATCCTACCTAAAGTCTTCCTTTTTCAAGGTTCTGGGGAAATTGACCAAGATAATTCCATACTCGAGATAGCATTCGGCAAATACAGTATTGGAGATGTGATGGAAATATCCCGAGAAAGCAACATTCTCAAAGCAGACGGACTTGACAGAGTCATTTTTGGTCTTTCAGCATGGATATACAGAGCCATTGACAAATATTCTGCACGCCATCCCAACAGCGATATCATTCGTCGCTCCTCCTTGCAGGGAGTGAAATCGCACAGCGGAGACAACGACTCGACTCTTCTGGACACTATCCTCGCACTCCTAGATTTTAATAGGGAACACACCAATCTGTTCACCTACATAACGATAATCAGTTCCACAGGTAAAGACAAGATTCACTGGGCAAAGACTATCAGCAAAATCCAGCCCACTATTCAGAATGGAGAACCTTATTATGCAGAGTTCCGCTGTAAAAATAAGACCATAAATTATGAAGAGCAGTTGATAATCCTTTACTACTCTGTCCTGCAATACCTAAACAGACAGTATTTCTTTCCTGTCCGGACAAACTTCAACTATGACCTCATCAAGCCTTCCAAGGTAGAAGCCATGATAGAATCCGGACGAGGCACAAGGCTATTACGCTCTATCCGTCGCAAATATTTTAAGGACGAACTCGTGCTGCTCTGGAAGCTGCTATACGCTTTCTTCGACAAGTCGGAATCCATACGATCTGGCAAGGCCCGCGATGAAGCCCTCCTTGCCAGATCGTTCAACCTTATTTTCGAAGAGATGGTTGATAGCCTGATAGGAGATGATATATTTTCTGGCCTAAAGGACAATAAGGACGGCAAACAGATTGACCACATCTATAAAGACCGCTCGATGCTTGATGACGGTCAGATTTACTACATAGGAGACAGCAAATATTATTTCTATGGCTCCGATATAGGCTCAGAGTCAATATACAAGCAATTCACCTACGCCAAAAACATCATCCAGCTTAACATAGACATATTCAACAAGCCGGAAAACAAACGTAATCTGACGGAAAAGGCAATTATCAATGGTGTTCGCTATCGTGACAATCTCACAGAGGGATACAACCTCACACCTAATTTCTTTATCCGTGGCTACATACATCCAGAAGACCTAAGTGACGGTCACGCAAACTACAGCACTGACCGCCTCATTCCCTACGAACAGGCCATGCCCATGAACGCTCACTTTCCCGATCGCCCTTTTGACAGGGACACTCTCGTACTTCAGGCATACAATATCAACTTCCTTTTTGTCCTCGCCGCGTATGTAAATAACATAGACAGCGAAAACATACGTGTCCTCATCCGCGACCGCTTTCGGAAAGACCTCATAAGGGTATTTAACGAGAAGTATGACTTCTACAAAGTAACCCCATACAATAAAGATATTCCTGCATTTGTGCACAGACACTTTTCCGAATATTTAGGACGGATGTACTATCAAGAAGGAGCAGATTTCATATGGTTCGCTTTCAATCGTGGTTCTATAGATATTGATGGTCTGAAATCAGTTTTGGGCGGTGAGGCTATGATTGAATCCACCATACTTATATAACCTCGAAAATCTATCCAAGACACACTGTTTGAAACACTACCGATAGTATAGAAAATGTCAGAACAAGTCTTGACTATTACACATATCCGGAATTCTGATACTATTTATTAAAATATGCATTGTATATATCTTCTCCCAACTTGCGATACTGACTAGACTTATATTGCCTAAAATTAAAGCTACTAATGCTCTTCAACTTTGCTCTATAGTCGACAACAGAAGCTATCTTATTGTTTTGAATAAGAAGTCTTAAAACGTTTAAAATACCATTAATAAAAGTTACTGATAATATCCCATGTTGTGTCGTACGGCTATAAATAGTCCACTGCTCGTTCGTTAATTCACTCTTCAACGCAATCATTATATCTCGAATTTTTGTTACACAAAAGGTAACATAATCTTTGAGAAGATCAAAATCTTCACAATCTTTATGTTTAAGTTTTGATTTTTCTGCATTAGGCCAAATTAAATATAGACTATCCGTTGCTTTAATGTCATCAACTTTTATAAGCGGTTTTAATCCATAACTCACAATCGACGCAGTTTTAATTTTACCTTTTTCATACCAATAGTGCTCAATTAAATTACCAAGAGGCCCACTTACATTTAACTCATATAATATCTTCTTTGCAATAGCGATAGAGGAAAACGGGTTAAGCATTAATTCTATTTCTTGCTTAAGCTGAGAATTTGCATTTGTTTGTGTTGAATTAATCTCCATAAAAAGATTAGCTTCAAATTTTAATCTTTTTTGAATTGTCTCATCACTTGGGAATAAGATACCTGTAACCAATAGATTTTGTATCTTTCTTTGTTCAGATATTTTTGCTTCATATAGATCATCCCCTTCGTGATAAGCATACGTTCTATGCTGTCCGTCAATAATGCCAATAACATTACATTCATCATTAATTTGAATGAATGCCGGAGTCACATCTGTCGAGTTATTACCTTCAAATTGACCTTTCTTGTTTAGCTTAAATTCAATATTATTAGTATCAAATAGTTTGATTTTATCTGTTGCAATCGAAACTATCACATTATTAATAAAAACTCGATTTTTATCTGCTAAGTATTTTCTCATGCTAGCTATTTTACTAGCCACCAACATTCGTTGATAATGCCCTACATTCTCTATATCCCGCCAACCATTTTGCCTAAAGACGTAAGCGCGTTTTAACAAAGACTCTGCATCAATATAGAATGAGACTATTTTATATCCTTCCTGAAAAGAACTTTTTTCTTCAGGTAAGATATGCCCGCAAAATGTGTTACTAGAAATAGCGGATGATGATTTTATATTTTCTCCGACCTGCTTAATAGGAATATTGAGGAAATCAAAAAACTCATACTTACTTGACCTCTTGATTACTTTTGTTAAACTATAAAAGTATTTGACTATATGATAATCAAAAAATACCACCTCTTTATTCACTAAACCTTTATGTTCTGCTGAAATAGTTTGTTTTGAACAATATAATATCTTGATACGTAATTGATTCTTTGTGTATTTATATTGAATTCTGTCATTATAGTACGTTCTGAAACTACTTAATTTGGATTCAGATAATAAGAAGTCCAGAAAAGCTCTTTTATCCGTATTAACCTTATCATAAAAATAATTTTTTTTCAAAAGATGCTCTCCTGGTGTTCCTATGGTATATTCAATAATTAAGATTACATTTTCATAAACGAAGATATCGTCTATTTCTGTAGTACGATTATCATATTGGAATTCTCTACCATCAATACATGGAATCTTAGAGAATCCAATATTTTTCAAGATATTAGTTATTTCCTTCTGTTGAGTCTTCTGCTCTTTAATACGAGCTTTTTCTTGTGCCGATAATTTTTTTTTACCCATAGGCATATAGCCGCTGGTAGCATTTTTAACCGTGTCTGATTTTGACTAAAATG
>ERZ779737.1138-NODE-1138-length-21715-cov-2.826039_pt1 | contig 21715 bp, 23 predicted proteins | sample MGYA00511889_ERZ779737 | MGnify/ENA primary metagenome ERZ779737 (study PRJEB29588, sample SAMEA2163575) | human gut metagenome | biome: human gut; feature: human-associated habitat; material: faeces | place: Denmark | collected 2008/2010 ...
TGCCATTATAAAAGGCCTCCTATGATTTTAATATTTTATCATAGAAGACCTTAATGTTGTTTGTTTTACAGAGATTTTTTCACAGGCTCTTGAGTTCGGGGAAAGGCAGTACTGAACTGGCCTAAATTCTGCATTTGTTCTTTCAGATTAGATTGAAAACGGTCAGCACGTTGCTGGCCGAATTCTTCTTCAATATAATCTGCAATGTCTGTGACATCGTAAATTGCTTCCCAGGTTAAAATAATTTTATATTCTTGCATTTCTTCGTGCATCCCTTAATTCTGTGATTTTGCGAAAAGCATCTTCCAGTGGCAATTCACGACCAGCTTCCATATCATCAATTCCCCGGTCTAACATGCGGAGAAGATGATTGTTTTCCTGGTTTTTATCGGTTGTAGGGACTTTTTTTGTTAATTTCATGAAATCACTCCAATCATACGGTTTATAAATAGTGTATGTTGTTCAGAAGTATCTATCCATAGTTTAGCATAGAATGGGCAGCAATACAATTGAATTATTTTGCAGGAGCGTCCGTCAGACCAAGAAGATATTCGCAGGAAACATTAAATACTTCGGCCAGTGCGACAACTTTGTAGTCGGGAACGAAACGGTTCAGGAGGAACATTTAAAGCGCGTACCAGTTTTCTGATTTTATGAAAACTGGGAACTCGGCCCCCATTTTCAATTTCCTTTAAATATCGGCTGGGCATTTCTGCTTTTTCAGCTAATTCCTCATAAGTCAATTTTTGCTCGTGTCGGGCGTTCTTAAAAAACAATTCCAGTTCTTTATCTGTTTGTTTTGGCATATGATACACCTCCATGTTTAGTGTATAGTTCCCTTTCTTGAAAGAAAATGAACTAATATTTCACTAAAAAAGAGGGTGATATTTCACTTTTTAAAAGACATATAAAATTCTAAATTTCCGTAAAACAGATCCGAAGTATTGGAAAGATTAAGAATTATATTGTCTGGTATCATATCCGTCATTACGTGACGGATTGATTGCTGAAGCACTGCAGACACTTACTGAAAAGAAAAGGAATGTTGTGTTATTATCATATTTTATGGATATGAGTGATGCAGACATTGCCAGAGAAATGAATCTTGTACGCAGCACAATTAATGAGCATCGTAGATGATCACTGGAACTGATGAGAAAAAATATGGAGGAATCTGCAAATGTAAAAAACAGAAATGCGCATTTGATTTGCTGCCATTCCATGTTATTGAGGCAGCATCAACTGGTGATACTGAGGCAATCCAGGCAGTGTTGAAGCATTATGAAGGGTACATAACAGTTTTAGCTACCAGAAAAATGTTTGACGAATTTGGACAGGTGCATTACTGTGTAGATGAAACTCTGCGTCAACGCTTGGAAACAAAACTGATTACTAAGACCTTGGGATTTGATACGAAATCATATGTAAGGAAAAGTAATCAGTAAAGGGAGTATTTAATATAGATTCCTTTTTCCCTTCAGGAATTTTTGTACCTTGCTACGAAAATAAAAATCGCAGCCAAGACTTGAACCTTGACAACAAATGTTTTCAACAATTATGAAAGCATCACTATAAAGCAGTCATAATAATGGCTGCCAGCAGTGAAATATGATTTGTACAAAAGATGGATTATACTTGAGCTTCAACCGTATAGCCATGTTTTTCTAATTCTCGTATATAACGGGAAAGTTGTTTTTGCTCACAGTTTTTGCGCCTGACTTCAAAACAGTTTTCATCAAAATTAGTGCCTTGTTTTAGCATTGTATAAATGATAACAAGTAATTTACGAGCAAGAGCAACAATGGCTTTTCTGGCTCCTTTTTTCTGCTTGATTCTCCAATACCAGGCTGAAAGATATGTGTTTCGTTTGCCGGCAATTACCCAGGCAATCTCACAAAGCATACTTTTTATATAAGGATTGCCTTTTGTGATAGAGGTACTTTTTCTTTTTCCGGCACTCTCGTTATTGCCGGGACACAGACCGGCCCATGAACAGATGTGTTCTGCAGTTTTAAATGGTTTCATATCTGTACCGATTTCGGCAATGATTGCACAGGAAGCAGTTGTACTTATTCCATAGATAGTATTTAACTGTTCAATTTGTAAAGCGAATGGAAGCATATCTTCCTGAAGATGAGTTTCAATTTCAATAAGATGCTCTTTCATGGAATCATAATGACACATGAGGATTTTTAAGAAAGATTTTTGATGTTCTGAAAGAGTCCCATTTACAGACATGAGGATTTCATCAATGCGTTTTCTGGTTTTTGTTTTGAGATAAGAATCCAAAGATATTTTATCAATCTGTCCATGTTCCATCAAATGTAGAATAATGTTTCTGCCGGAAGCACCAAAAATATCAGAAATAAAAGAAGACAGACGAAAACCGGAACTCTGCAGGAATTTTTCAACCCTGTTTTTCTGGGAAGTAATATCGCGGATAATACTCTTGCGATAACGGTTTAAATCACGAAATTCACGAATCCTTTTTTCTGGAATAAAACTTGCATTAAGGAGTCCTGCACGTAGTAATGTAGAAATCCATTCAGAATCACGCATATCAGTTTTTTTGCCAGGAACGTTCTTCATATGGCGGGCATTAACAACTAATAAAGTGATATCTCCAGAGAAAGCATCTTCTAATATTTCGTAAATTGGAATCCAATAAATGCCAGTGCTTTCCATTGCAATATGATGGCAATTCTCTGAAATGATCCAGTCTCGTAAAGCAAGCATATCAGGAATTAAAGTGGTAAATTCACGAATTTCAGAGTGAGTAGGTTTACCTAATGGACCAGTTAGGATACATGCAACAATTTTTTCTTTGTGGATATCCAAACCACAGGAAATTTCTAAAAGATCTTTCATACAGACAGCCTCCTTTATAATAGAATTGACAGGAGATTTGCCCGAGATAATATGGACTTTGCTACTCGTGCTATCTGTAAAAGATGCGACAATATGCTGTACTCAAGGGCAAAACATTTACGTTGAAAAACGGGGTGAAAATCCTCCAAGGTACAATCAAACTTAATCCTGTCAATAACTATTGTAAAACAAGGCAGGAAGTAAAAAAAGTAGTGGAGGTCAATCCTCTATTTTCATTATAGGCTGTGATAAGCTTTCATGATTCGTTAAAAATACAATAAATAATTCCTCCAACTGGTTTTATAAGTTTATAAAAACACCAATTGATAAATACACCATGAATACGATTCATAAAAAACAAATCAATTTTAAGCATAATTATTTTATAATTCATTTGATGCGCTATATTCTTTTGCTTCGGATTCATTGCAACACCATTTACCCAAAATCCTAGTGCTTCATTTGCTGAAATCTGATTAAGCGCTGATAAACCTACCTCTTTTCGTATTTGTCTAAGTATATTTGCTACAATATAAATTATCATTTGGGGATCATAATATTTACTTGACTTTATATATTCACTATTTGAAAACTCTCTAAAGAAAATATATTCTTTGTACAATTTCTTTGAAGCATATAACATCAATGAAGATCCAGCATCATAAAACTGTAGCTGTAAATCTTTATCTATTTTCCCCTCATTATTCAGTTGCAATTTTTCTTGACTGGTAAATGCAATTCTGAGCAATGAAATCAATTTTGCATATTCTAATCGACGACTTTCATATTTCTTATACTTTAGCTCCGCTTTTCTATTAAAAATATAAATAATAATTGTAACCATTACAGAGAAAAGTGCTACATATTCCGATTTAATATGGGTTGCAATAAAAGTTAATGTATTTTTTAATTCTCCTAAAATATCCATACGAATTCCTTCCACTTCTTTCTATAAACGCCTATCAACGCTCCCCCAACTCGATCTTCAACCTCTAAAATATACTAAAATTTAAATCCACCAGTTTTCTAACGTTCCATAAAAAATTCATAACATACAAGAAAAGGGACTTTAAGGAACAGTCCGCTTTGATTATCTAAATTTTAGAAAATTCACCTTTTATTTTTCTGTCTGTTGTGTTTCAGTGTATCATTTATCAAGCGTTCTTTTAACTCTTTTGGCACAGTTTTTCCAGTTCCAAGTAATACAACCGCTTTTCTTCTATCTTGTCTCTCCGTAGATGAATGATCAGAGTCATCGTATCCCATAAGATCAATTCCAAGCGAAGCAGCTTCTTTATACATTTTTTCTCTTTCTCTGATTTCTTCATTCGTTGGCTAAATAAACTTTCTCTTAATCATGTATCATTCACCTACATAAATAAATTTCACGCCCCTCCAAGAGACATCATATATAATTATAGTTTATCATATCAAAATAACCATCCTCCGAAATTATAATAAGTAAATGTTTTTCTTCTTTATGACTGTAAGAATATTTGACAGCTGAGTTATATCTCGCACCACGTCCTTTGTCTACTCCTTTAGGTGGCATCGTTCCGTCCAATATTACTCCTATCATATAAAACCTTCCATACTGATCCAGCAACATTGCTCCGTCTATTTCTCCAAGTGCTTCAATACTTCTAGCACTCACCATTTCCTTCACAGAAACTTGATATCCCGCCTCACGTAATCTTTCTGATTCACTCAATGCATTTTCTGTAAAGAGCAACATCGTTCCATGTTTCTGCCTTCTTGCACTTTCTACAATCTTCCATACATAGTCTATATTTGTATCTTCTTCAAATATTTTTTTATAAGCCAAATAGAAAGTTACTTTATCGTCATCTTTAAAAAGTTTAACTTTTTTATCCTCAAAAATTATTTTATTTTTTTCACTTCCTTGGAAGCCAAAAGACCATTTACCAGTGCCATTAAATTCTACTAGATACAATTCTCCTTTAAGATTTTCTGATGATATATACCCTTCTACTTTATTTCCACAACATCCAAGATAAAGCCCGTTATTTTTATCTTTATATGTAATCTCTAATAACTTTCTTATCTGCTTATCATGGTTTAGTTTAGTTTCATCGTTAAACATAATATCATTTGAAAAAATTATATCACAATCTTCTTTTTTTATCCCCCAAACTATATATTTCTTATTTACTTTATTCCCTTCATAATGCAAATAAGATATTTTCGAAATATTTTCAGCCAACATTACGCGCGGGCCCATTGCCATATTTATAGTGTTATTAATTTTTCTATCCACAAACGCAATTGCATTTTCATATATCATATTCCTTATAGAAATTTCAACATCGCCATTCTTTTTTTCTGCTAACCCCAGAAGACTTTCAAAAAAGTAATTCACTTGATAACAAATGTATTCCTTCATCGTCATAATTTCTGCACTGCCATTATACAGAGCAAACGTATAACTATTTTCAAATTTATCATGCTTTATCGCAGAAATAAACCAATTTTTTCCCAGGGTCATTTTTGAACAACCGTTATTCATATTTTCTAAGTCTTCTTTTAAGCTTTCATCTATATGCCGATAACATATTACCTTATCATCGCAGCATCTAAGAATCCGAAAAAAACCTTTTATACTTTTGGATATAGGATCTATAAATTGCATTTCCCTATAAAAAGCCCTCGCATATTCTTCCATTATACGAGTTTTATACTTATCAGCATTTCCGTATATATACTCCATGTTTTTCTTCCTATTCTGTCAAGCCTAAATTTATTGATTTTATAGGCTTTGACGATTTTTATTTACCTCAAAAACAGAGCCGGGAGTGATGGATATCGTAGTATCATGTACCGAATAGCTGATAAATGGATATAGTTTTAAAAGCATCCCTTTTGTTTGCTTTATAAAGGCTATTTTCCCTCTGATCAACTATGATGATGAACCTTCCGTGCCTAAAGGGATCATGTCCCAACTTCCTTCGTCCCATCTACCATACACTGAGTGCCAGCCAAGCTCCTAAACAGGGTCCATGCCCCATGGTAAACACCGATGCCGGCTACAGCTCTTGTTTTTTTCTGTTCGATTGTTACTGACCTGCATTCATCTATTATGGTACTGATTTACTCAGTGGACGCTATACCATTACAGATTCCTGTTAGTCTTTTGGCTGATGTGGTCCGTTTCAGACCTCATCGTTTACGGGTTTCTGTTCCAGAACCCTGTCCAGTCTCCAATTCGGATTATCACAGACTCGACAGAGTTCTGGAAGTATTCACTGTTTTTGCTCTTTATGCTGCTTTTGCGGCTAATGCAGCTTTTGGCCGTTTGATGTCCTTTAACATTTTTTGCGGATCATAGTCTTTTTTCTGCTTAATTCCCTTCCTCGGATGTCGATTGCTCTTATATAATGAGTTTCACTGCCTATATCGCATCCAACTATAAGCATGTCATCCTTGATAAAGGAAAGTTTATCATTTTTTGCAAATTTACCGTTTGTTTCCAGTTCTCTCCAGGTATACGATTTTAATTCTTTTTCAACATCTTCAATCCGCTTGCAGAGTTCTTCTTTTGATAAAAGATTAACTGCCTGATTTTCTACATTTGCTTGCTTTTTTGTCTTATTTGTTTTAACATTCATTTCAGATACCTCTTGTACTTTAGATTTTTACTAACTGGCCGGTCAGTAATAATCTAAATTTACTTGAGGTATTCTTTTTAGTCAATTCCTTTTACTCTTTAAAGTATACAGGAAGCTCCTATTCTTTTAGGCACATTATTCATTTCAGATAATTTTCTCTCATTATTTCACTTATATCTGTGCTACTATATCCTTTTAATGACATCAAACTGATTTCAAGCAAATACTTATCAAACGTCAGCTTTTCCTCAACTAATATGCGCTTAGTTTGTGCGAAAATTTCAAAGAATTCCGAATAAGAAATAGTAAGTGTGGTTACCTTATCGAACATTCTCTCCACTTTTTTTGCGATGCCCGAAGATGTTGGAGATTGATTACGGCAGTAAGTATAGAAGCCATAATATATCTCACAGCAGGGCGTTATTTCTGTCTGACATACACTTTTAATTAACTCTATTATATTGATTGCATCTTCATATTCATCAATATTAACCTGACGGAACGCTAAGTAACGAATAATTTCACTTTTTCCCAGTATGGATAATTGACTGTATTTTGTAGATTTTTCGGAAATAACTTTTAACCGATTATAAACCGCTTTATAGTTACTTATATCTAATTTGCAGGCAGCCTGTGTTAAAATGCTTTCCTGTTTTGCAGCTAACCTAACAGATGAAATACAAAACGTTACAACAATATACGCCAAATACAAAATTATAAACAAAGAAATATTTTCTTTTTTCCAATCAATAGAATAAATAGTTAACATCCCCAGTACAAAGCTAAGCGTTGTTTCTGAAAAACTCCTGGTGCTAACATATATTCCGATGGATAGTGTAAGGATTAACATTCCCAACAAGTATGTAGTTGAAAATCCAGCAGCCAAATAACCGCGAATACCTAAATCAACCAAATAAACTACAACTAAAAACAGAACCGGCATCTTTTTAAAAAGAGTTTGGGTTACTACTTTGAGCGCGGATAATGCAGCTAAAAGACTATTGTTCTTTTTCATTTATCCATTCTCCTCTTTGTTCTTTCATTTTCTCCACTATTCCCCCAAAACAAATACTTATCTATAAATATATACGGTGAAAAATAACAAAACTCACAAAAATAGCGTAGGTTCCAAAATATCTGAAACACTTTTATCAAAAAGAGATGCCCTCCATTTTCCAGACATCTCTTTTCGAAAATTATCAAATTGTATTACCACTACGAGAACACCTGATTGATTCCCATTTTTCTCACATAATCAATCCACTCATAAATATCCTCAATATCATACAAAGCATTCATATCGTCATCTGTTGCTTTCTTTAATGCCAGAGTCATCAAGGCATATTCATTTTCCAACAGAGTGTCAAATACCCCCTGGTCGTCGGTGTTTATTGATACACAGAGATTTTCACCAGTGTTCGTATCTTTTAGCTTTCGTGAATTAAACCTTAAAATCGGATGCTCTTCGTATTTCTTTATTGTTCCAATTAAATAATTCGAAGAGGGATTTGTTTCAATGCCAATTCCCTTGCAGGCAAGTTCAGCGATCATTTTATCCTGCATGGTACGGACTAATTTAATATACTCTTTCGTAACCTTAAATTCGGTTATTTCATTGCCTTTTTCCCGAACCTTTTTATTAAAATGATAGTAATAGTACAAATCCCTATATCGCTTATTTCTTCTGAGGTCATTATCCACTCGCGGGTTGAAACGAAATCTGTCGAAATAGATCAATTCCATTTTTTCCAAAGCTGCATTAAATTCCTTTTCTTCTAATCTATAGCACTGAGGATTATCTCCCCTCAATTTCCAGCTTTGATAGTATTCATGTATGGATGGACAGGGACCATTTCCAACGTTGTTCTCATAAATTTCCTTATACAATGATGTATATTTCTCAATCAAATTCGTTTTTAATTTTTCGTCTAACGAACAGCCTAATTCACCAGACCTGCAATACAGCCAGACAATATCGTCCAAAAGAATTTGTTTTGAAAGAACAACTTTATATCCCTTCATTGCATAGTATTTTTCAGGAGATATTCCAAGAGCCAATGCATGACCTAACCTGCTGCCTCTTCGATAATTGCAAAACAGCAAAACCTCATCAATCGCCCGTAAGCCATCTGTAATATCAAAGAAATCCTCACCAACATGATAGGTCATCTGAAGATTTTGTACATCCTCACAGTTATAAAAACGAGAAGCATTTTCGACCTTCACTCTTTTTGCTGTCAAATAGCGGTATACCTGCCCAAATGCTTCCGGGCGACATGCAATTTCGCTGGCGCATGCATCAATTCCCTTGATATGTTGATTAATCTCTCCATTTTTGTCTAACATTGCCACTATACTTCTGGCCTGGCGTGCTGCCATTTTGCGTACATTGTTATTTCTCGGTACTCCATCCTTAAATGAATCATCAAACATTTTAGGAAAATGCAAAACATAAATTAGCTTATCATATCCATCATTTACTGATTCTGACTTTACAATGCACTCATATTTTTTCAGATTTTTAATCAACTTGGCAGAAGTATTTTTTGGACAAATTCTCGCCTCCAATGAAATCATATTTTTCTTCGTTAAAGATTCATTCAGCGCTAATCGCACTAATTCGTCTTCATATGGCTTATGTCCGTCAATAAAAAACTCTTTTCGGTCCTGATAATCTGAAAAATTACCAAATCCAATCTTTTTATTGCTCTGGATCAATTCACCTCTGAAATCTGTGCGCATAATTAAGTACGCATAGAATATATTTTTTTGAAATCTGTCAAATTTTCCTGTTAAAACACTTCTATAACAACAGTATAAAAATTTACGTTCCCCAGCCAATAGCCGACACACATTGTCGTTGTACTTCATCATCTCATTTTCAAGAGCATAGTCTAAAACCACACCATTAATTTTCGCTCCATAAAGATTTCCAGCCATAGCGATCAGGTTCTGAATATCACTTGTTATTTCCCGTAACGATATTCCTTTTTCAACTTTTCTAATCAATGCTTCAGCGATTTCAAACATGTGGGAATTTTCTTTTATCAGGAAAAATAAATATACCCTGTATAAAGCAGCTCTCAGACATTCTGTATAAAAATCCTCTTTTCCCCCTCTTTTGTCAAAGCTGTCGTTTCGCTGTATCTGCATTGTTCTGGTTATTTTCTTAAACTCAGCATTTCTGCCTGAAATATAATTCATCAGGCATAACCAGTTTAGTTCAAAAATTTTTGTGGAACCATTCAAGTGAAAATGATTTTCAGCTACTCCCTGGTCCAAAATATTATGTAATCGGCTGTTGTCACTTCTAATAATCGGAAGCCAGGCAAAATATTGGGTATTATATCCTTTTTTCCAGTCATCATATGCCAGATATGCGCATGTGAAAAAGTCCTGCCCCATCAGTAATGTAATTTCCCGCCAGCGCAGCAATTGATCGAACTTGCATTTAATCTCATTTCCGTCCAGGCGCAGCATTTTATCAGCCACAGAAAACACCAGTTGAAACACTCCAATATCTTCACTTACATCGTTTTTCCACAGATTGGTCTGGAGTTTCATTTGACTACACATAAATGAATAATTGTTACTACGCTCGTCATCTGTTGCGTAGGAAAACACATCTGACGAATAACGCATGTAAATATCCTTTTCCATTTTGCTATAGGAGCAGTAATCCACCATCTCCTGCTGGCTTTTTATTACATACATATATGGAATTTTCTGAAATACAATTTCTATATTTCCACGTTCTATGTCCATTATTTTTCCTCGTTGTACTTACTGCAATCTTTTGCTATATCTTTATATTCCTTACTCATTTCCTCTGGTATATCTAATTTAGGATTTTCTACCCAAAATTCAGCAACCCTTTGGTAATAATCAATTGCATACTCCCGCATTATTATGAACCCTGCATTATCTCCTTCCACTTTTTCATCTTTATGCCTTACTTGATAGCGCTTCATATTATGAATTATATTTTTAACATTTTTTAGAACATTTTCAGCAGATTTATTTTTCAAATAGGTAGATACACTTTGCAATGGTTCGTCTGGCTGAACATCAAAATCCAAAGAATCCATCATTTCTTTCACTTTGTCTTGTTTCTGCTTTTCCTCAAATGATACAGATTCTTCTATACTTCTCTGTAAGAGATCTGCATATAATTCGCTAATATTGATTACAGCCTCTTCTCCATCCGAATCTCTCAATATTAGGTTATTCAGCTTTTCCTCAAAATTCTTATCAATATATTCTCTATAAAACCGCTCTATATTTCTAAAAAATCGGTCCACTACAGCTCTTGTCTTCCCACGTTCATCTTTATTACCTGATTCTTTAGACTGTCTATTTTTCCAACAATATTCATGAAATCGCATTATTAAGTCTATGTTTGAAAAAATTGTTCTGAAAGCATGAATTTTATTAGAGTTATCATTTTCAATTCTTCTGATAACTTTTTGAAAATCTTCCTTACTAATTCCTAATATTTCTATATTTAACTTCTTATACAAACTTTCCAAACTGCAAATCCCAATAATATAATTTTCTAAACATATTTGCAATGGATTATTTAATCTATAATTAGAAAAAATTATATTTGAGTTATATATATATCTAACCATCGGAGGATTTTCGATATTATCAGTAATCTCTTTACAGATATTAGAAAAAAGCCCCAACATTACCCAGTTAAAAATTTTATATTCTTTTTCCTTATCATTTTCGGACAGCTTAGATATATAGTCTTTGTTAGGATCTAATAATTCATTAGTTATATTAAACGCATTGCCAACTTTTTCCGAAAAAAGATTATATACACTCATTGTCGAAAAAAAGAATCTAGATCTTACCATTGGATTGTCGCCAGCTGCATTCGGAATTATATCATCAAATGATGGCCCCCATATATATCCACCTATAAATTCTCCCAATTCCTCATAACATCTACTTCTCTGCAAATTATTTAATCTAAGTGTATACAAAATTTCAAACATATAAGCAAATTTATTATCTTTTTTATCAAACATACTATTCTTATATGTAGTAAACCAGTTTAAAATCCAGAAAAAACAATTTGTTCTTTCCATCTGAAAACTTGCCGGTGGAAGAACGTATTTTTTATCAGACTTTTTATAATTTTCATTCAAAAAATACCAGACTTCTGAGTTCAACTGTAAATATGGAACTCTAATTAAATTCTGTACCTCTTTATAATTTACCAACTCACAATTCTGCGGAATCCATTCTTTCTCAAAGTACTCCGTAAATTTCTCAATGTTATCAAGATATTCACTGTCATTTTCTGGAACTTTCATATCTCCAAGAAGACTAATTAAATTCACAGTATCCCGTAAATTATCTGGCTGTAGCCAATTCATTTTTTCGTCGTTTAATAAAAAACGCATTCCAGTTTTCATGTATATCAAATCCAATAAAGAAGCATTCAATGAATTGGTTATCTTATCCGCATAAATAATTTCCTCTTCATTTTTTTGATAAACAATTTTCGCATTTTCTATATATCTAACATTTGGCAAATAAATCCTTCTGGACTTCGGAATCAGTTTGGCAATATAGCGCTCTGCCATATCTTCCACATCTATCACTGCACCTGCAATTTTTCCCTGGTTTTTCAAAACATTACTATAATTTTTGAAGTTCTCTTCCTGAACACAAAGCTGCAATTGTTCCACTTTAAGTGCCATCACTATGACAATATCTGGAATAATTAAATACTTACGTATCTGTTCAGCCATTTTATACGCATTGGCATTGCACATGTCCAGATCATCGATTGCAATCAAAAGTTTTTTTGAAGTATATTGGTTACGAGAATCTTCCGTCATCATATAATCCAGATATAACTTCACCAAATTACTCAAGTCACGTCTTAACCGCAGACTTTCCCCCATCTTTGATATCTTTTCTATGCTTCCCTCGTAATCATATTCCTCTTCCAGCATTTTAACAGGATCGTTAAGCAAAGAAATATCCTTATATACCTTTTGAAATTCGTTTAATAACTCTTCCCTTCTATAATTAGCAAATCTTTCAGGTGAAACATCGTATTTATCAGAAAATTTCCGATAAAGCGAAGCGATAATAATATCTAAAACATTATGTACATTATCAAAAGCAGAAGGATCAATAACAATAGGTTCTGAAAAAACAGTATTTTTGACATTCTCGCACTGCGCAAATATAGTAGATTCTTTTTGCTCTTTCTCGTTAACTACTGCATTAATAAAAGTAAACATTGCGCTGCTTTTACCCTCGCCACGTTCTCCGCAAAAAGCAATAATATTATTCTCCGTCTCCGCTTTCTTCCAATCTGGCTGTTTATCGCGTTCCTCATTTGCCACGATATTCTCCAGCATGGCTGCAGCTTCCAGATATTGATCATAAAAAATGTCGTTTATTTCAATCTTGTCTTTGAGGCTTAATTTAAATTCCTGTCCTTTAATTATAGTTAATATTTTTTCATTTTTCATAGCTTCTATTTTCTCCTTTGACTTTTTGTATTTTAAGTGCCTTATCCTTTAGCTCTTTTCTCCCTTCGTACTTATCCTAACTGAACAACATCATCTTTCTCATAGTTCGCTCTCAGCATTCTGTACAGCGTTATTTTATGTGATCATTATACGCTTTCTCCAGCTCTTGAGTCAATTGCTCAAAGAATATCTTGGCAATCGTCTCGAAGCCTTCCTCTGTGTTACCGAATTCAAATGTTTTCTGCATTTCTACTTCTCTAATTCTTAGCCTTTTTCTTTGAAAGTCCATAAATAAAAAGTCCAGCCAGCAATGAAGATATATCAAAAAATACAGCCAGTCCCAGAGAAAACCATGCGATTCCACGATATTTACCGAATAACAAAGAACAAACCTTTTCAATAACATTAATATCCGAAACTTTACTTCTCCTTAGTTCATCCAGTATACTCATTTTTTCATTTGCATTATATTCCGATAGGAGTTCAGTGTTAATCACCGTATTTTTTAATTCCTTTTTTTGGCTTTCAAAAAATTGGGGTAATTCCTGAATTAAGTTTTCCAGACAATTTATCCTATTCTGCCAAGTTTCTTCCCATGACGCATATTGCTCATTAAATGTTTGTGAGTCAGGGTCTGGAATCTGAATTTCCTTTCCAAGTTCTCCCAGCATTGTATTAATTTCAGAATCATTCTCCGATGTTTCTTTCACCCAAAACACATAATTCTTCACAAGTACAGTTAATACCTGGGTATCTGCTACTAATTCACTATAATTTCCGATAATATCTGTATTCGTTTTCAACTCAGTGATTCTGTTATTAAGTTCTTCAATATATGACTCTAATATAGTTGGATCTGGATTAACATTCAACATTTCTAAAAGAAATTCCGCAATTATTTTTTCCTGAGGATCCTTATAATTCTCTAACACACTCTGAGCTTCAGTTAAAGCATTCTTTGCGTTTTCATAATTTTTCTGTTTTCCCCCTAAATTACCTTTCTCTGTCTCCCAATCCCCTCTTGCCTCATCGTACTTTTTTTGCCATGCGTCTTGTCTATCGTGCCAAGTTGTACCATTTCTTGAAGCAGCATAAGAATCCATTTCAGCTTTATAGCTTTCCACTAATGTTTTTGATGCATTGTATTCTTCCTCTGCTATATCATATGCATCCTGAGCTTTATTTACATTCTTAACTAACTCTTCCCTTGAAACAGTTTTTTCTTCCGCATTTGCATTCTCCGTAGATTCTGCCGGATACTTCTGGCTCAATTCGCCTAGCAATTTACTCGCCTGAAGCTGAACAGCTTTCGTATTCTCTGTAATATAACTGTAAATATCATTTTTTCTAATTTTAAGGATACTCGATTCCAGTTTTATTTCAAGGCTTTTCTAAATGATTTGTATATTTCAGGCTTCGATACGCATCTCCAAGGAATTCTACAAATTCCGGGTTCATGGTTTCCACAATGTTTTCTCCTAAGCCACAGCTACACTTCGGCTCACTCCTAGGTGCTGTCTGTAGTTCATGTGGATAGAAACAAAAAAGAAGCCCACCAGCGTACCATATAGGGATTCTACACAGTGCGCCAGTGGGCAGACGTTTTATCATCGGAAATTACATCTCTGTGATAAAAAACTTTCTGTATAAAAAAACTAGGACGCCGTCGTAACGTCGCCCCGTGCAAAAACTGTAATCAGTTTTTGATGTTGCTCTTATTATATGCGATTTTCCCTTGAAAGTCAACCCCTGTGCAAAGTTTTCAAGAGAATTATTTTCACTTGCACAATGACTCACGTATTACTTTTCCTGCAAACTCATAATTTGTTTTTATCAGATCATTGTCTTTAAAAAAGCCCTTTTTCTCTACCATTCTTTTAAAGAACAAATTATACAATTCTTCACTTCTATGAAGTTTTACTTTTGGTGTCACAACTAATTCGTATGTATAAACCAATGCAACAAACTCAAGCATAGGTCTACAGGAAAGCTTCTTCTGTCTTTGAGATGTTGTTATAGATCCCATCTTTTTAACATAATCTTTAATCTCACGCGGAGGTTTTGATGTACCGTGCGATAAATTTGCCAGTAAACAATTGTTATGTGCTGATCCATTCCTCAGACATCTTACTAATCCAAGAATCGCACCAGAAACCGCTGCTGTATTTCCATAATAGAAATCATAAAGCCGCAAAAATTCTTCAAACGTTAGAACTTCGCACAAAACCCATATTGGACAATCATCATAGCCTTGAATTATGTGTTCATGCCACCCCTTACTCGGATTATACACCCTTTGTACATCAAAGTATTTCTGTATTAAATCACCCGTAAACGGAGACATAATTCTTGATTCCAAGCTCTTTACTATGTAGGAATTCCCTAATAAAAAATTTTCAACTATTTTATAAGCGTCTGCATTTGCATCATTTGAAACATCTTTTACCAGTTTTACTTTCAAGGCTTGTTCTATATCCAGACACATTCTATTGATAAGAAATCGAAAATGCATATCAACTGTTGACATCTCTTGTAAATATGTAAAATCAAGGTTTATGTACTTTCCCGTATTAACACCACGGGTATATTTAGAATAATTCTGTCGATACGCAGCCGTACGAAGATAGTTGTTAATATCCGTCAGGTATGCTTCTGCTTTCTCTTCAGTAACATACTTAAATGTAATTCCCTTTTCATCCCTCATTTTTGCAACAAGCGACTCTGAAGTCATCATTGGTTTATTTATTTTATTACTCATCTTAAATCGTTCTTTCCAACTCTTTTGTTCGAGTGCTCTTTTTCTTAAGATCTGCTAAAGCATAATATTATTCTATTTTGGTGAATATAGAAAAACTCCAGTTCCATCGGGCACTGGAGTATATTTTATAATCAGTGGCGATTTTATGCTGGCTGTCAGCCTCGATACCCTACCGAGTATCACCAGTCATCAGTAATTTAAGTCCCCGATACGGACTCACCATATATCCCTAGTGTGGGCTCAATGCCATGCCGAGCATCACAAAGTGCCAGTAATTAACCTCCCCAGCCAGAGTACAGCTTTAACGTGTCGCCACACGGAATCTTTTGATTCTTCTATATTGTACTCAAATTCACTCAAAATATCAACTATATTTAAAAGTCTTTCAAAAAGGCACCGTTTTCACCTCTCATATTTCAGGCTTCGATACGCATCTCCAATGAATCCTACAAATTCCGGACTCATTGTCTCAACCATACTCTTTCCCTCTACATTCTGCAAAACAACAATACTGACTCCGGACATATCATCTTCCCTCACTTCCAGTTCTCGTATCGAATCCGCTACGGCCTCATCGATGAACGCAGCGAACTTTGCACCATCAACATGGCTTTGCACTGGCATCGGTGCGCCACTTTCACCGAACAGCTGGATTATCTTTGGTTCAATGATACTCTCCACCTTTTTCAAGGCTTCTTCCTCTGACATCCGCCTCAGATAGCCTTTCATTGCACTTGCCACAATGATTTCCATCACTGTTGCTCCATAATCCTCAACGGACAGCCAAGCTAACTTTTTCAGTAAGCGCCTCATAACATAGCGTAGTGACTTGCCTCGATATTCCTGATATATTGTAAATCATCATATATTAGGAAGGACTGCTATGGCTAGAGAAAATCAGGAAACTGTTACAACATTTGGCGAAGTTCTTCATTCTGCGGACATTTCCTATGAATCACAAATAGTCACCTGACTATTCTCGTATTTCAAACTTACATAATTGATCCCGGCGTCTCTCACAAACTTCTCCAGCCTCATACGTAATTCTGTAGCAATAATTAAACTTCATTTTCCCTCTTCTTTCTCTTGTATCATGTGAAGATATGTTTTCAGCATATCACAGATTAGGAAACAAGTCTGCCACATATAAAAATATTCAGCATTATCACAATATCTTCTTTATAGTTTTTCTCATCAAAATGTAATGCAATCAATTCCTATTGCACTATGTAATTGGCCAATTTACTCACAATAAATAATTTTCCTTCCATATTTTTTACTATAATCTGCCGTGATCAACGCACCACTTTTCTTTCCTGCAGCAACTACAATCAGTTCATCCGACCATGCACTGATTAATCGATTTCTTTTTGGAAATGTATATTTCGTTGGTCTTATTCCTGGAGGATATTCAGAAATAACCAGACCTTTGTTTTCTATACATTCTTTCAATTTTTCATGCTCACTGGGATAACAAATATCAAGACCATTTGCCAACACAGCAACTGTATAACCTTTCGCTTTTAGACAGGCCGTATGTGCATAGGAATCAACTCCCTTGGCCATCCCACTGATAACTGCAGTCTGTTTTTCTGTATACGCCACCGCCAATTCTGCCACAGCCCTCTTGGTTTCCTGTGTACATCGTCTTGCGCCCACAATTCCAACAGTTTTATCCATCCTCTGTATCGTTCCCTTATAATATAAAATAATCGGTGCATCATTGCAATTTCCGGCTCTTTTAGGATACAAAGGATTTTCTATCGGAAGTAGTGAGATTCTATGTTTTTCGCACTGCTCAATAATTCTTTTTGCATTTTCTAATTCTCGGTTCATTAAAATACTGTTTCTTTGCCGTAAGGTTAAATTTCCTATTTTTCTTAACTCTTCTTCCGAACTGTAATATACATTTTTCGGATTTTTCAAAACAGTAATAATTTTCCTGGCAGATACAGTTCCTATATATGGCAATGTAGAAAGCCAGATCCAATACTTCATTTCAATTCACCACCAGCATTTTATTATTACTTCTGTCTAAATCCCTATAATTTAAAATTCTTTTTACATCTTCCAGCCGAATATTTTCCACTTCAGCCAGGTCTGCACTGGTTCTTGCCAGACGAAGTAATTTATGTATTACCCTGGCACTGTAACCATATTTCTCACTGGTCTCTTTTAGAAGCTGTCTGGATTTTTCATCTAAGACACAATATTTTTGCAGCAATGCTGTAGACATTTGTGCATTGCAGTTTATTCCTGGCTCGTTTTGATATCTGATTTGCTGAATTTCTCTCGCTTTTTTTACTTTCTCCCGTATTTCCCTTGAAGTCATAGTATAACTTTCCTGTTCCTGTTCCAGTTCAAAGTAATTTACCGGTTTTACTTCCTTTTGGATATCAATTCTATCCATAATAGGTCCGGAAATTTTCCCCCTGTATTTTATAATTTCATAATCTGTACATCGGCATTTTGATCCTGTAAAATAACCACATGGACATGGATTCATAGCTGTTATGAACATAAAATTAGAAGGAAATGTATGTGTTCCATTCACTCTTGAAATACATACCTGCTTATCCTCAATAGGCTGCCGCAGCGCATCTAAAGTACGTCTTGGAAATTCGGCAAGTTCATCTAAGAAAAGAACTCCATTGTGTGCAAGCGACACTTCTCCCGGCAACGCATTCGCACCACCACCGATCAACGCATTCAATGACGCATTATGATGCGGAGCACGAAATGGTCTATGCCTTATCAGACCATGCCCATTTGGAAGTATTCCTGAAATGCTATATATCTTTGTAACTTCCAGGCATTCCGCTTCTGTCATTTCCGGAAGAATAGTCGGAATCCTCTGTGCAATCATTGTTTTCCCACACCCTGGTTCTCCTATCATCAGCATATTATGCCCTCCAGCTGCCGCTAATATGACTGCATCAATCAATTCTTTCTGTCCTTTCACATCAGCAAAATCTACTACTTTTTCCCAATCTTCCTGCTCCATCTTATCTGACATACGATTTACATCAACATTTTTTCCCTCTAAAAAGCGCACTACCTCACTCAAATTCTGTAGTCCGATAATCGTTACTCCCTGGACAAGTTTAGCTTCTTTCAAATTTTCTACTGGAATGATGACTTTTTTTATTCCATTACGCTGTGCTGCAATAATCATTGGCAGAATTCCATGACAAGCCCGCAATCTTCCATCTAGGGAAAGTTCTCCTATAAATCCATATTCAGAAATATTTTTAACTGCCATATCCTCATTTTGCTGTAAGACACCAATTGCCATAGCGAGGTCAAAATGAGAACCACTTTTTTTCTTATCACTCGGTGCCAAGCTAATAATCACACGTTTTTTGGGAAAGATATATCCAGTTTCATCAATTGCCGCCTGTACACGTTCCGATGCCTCTTTCACTGCCTGGTCTCCCAGCCCTATAATCGAAATCATTGGCTGTCCTTCCAGTGTTTTTATTTCTATATCAACTGGATAACCATCAATTCCATCGATTGCAAAACATTTTACCACGGAAGCCATAGTTCGTTTTCCCCCATTCCTGTTCTGATTTCATTCTCTTCTATATAATATTTCTGCGCTGCATTTTCCACAAAGTCCCGATAAGCGTAAACCCCTTTTTTCCCAAAATAGGAAAGTGTTTTTTGTTTTTCTGTAATCTTATCATCCTGCAGATTTATAATAGTTCGATAAGAACTCCATTTATAATCTTCAGGATGCTCTGTCATCTTCGCCTTAACTGGATTTAGATGAATGTAACGGCTTGTCTGTAAGAAATATTCATCTGTTTCCACCAGACATGATTTATATCGGTCTTCAAAAACATGTCCCTTATATGAATGTCTGTGGTTATAATACATTGCGTATTTTCCAGCAAGACTCTTCATAAACTTCCCAATTTCTACGTTCTGACTCTCTGCAAGCAGATGGAAATGGTTTGTCATCAGACAGTACGCATGTATGTTACATTTTTTCTGCTCCGATTCCTTTTTTAATATCTCCAGAAATACCTGGTAATCAAATTCATCTTGAAAGATTTCCAGTCTCCGTATTCCCCGCTCCATCAAATGATAAATTGCTCCTGGAAACCATATTCTCAATTTTCTTGCTATCTTTTTTCTCCTTTATCTTTATTTATACTATCATCTATGATATTTTCTTTAAAAGGGAAACATACTGTTTCCCTTACTGCCACATTTACTCTTCTGTTCCTTCGCATACCTTTACTTCGATATGCTTTCCCAATGCTGAAGCATATTTCTGCAATATAATTAATGTCGGAATCCTTTTCCCTTTTTCCAGACGTGCCACATTCGAGGTCCGAATTCCTGTCATATCTGCTATATCCTGTTGTGTCAGCCCTTGCCGATGCCTTTCCTCTACAAGATCGTCTATTACCTTTGAGGATTTCTCTAATGTAATCCTTTGAATTGCCTCAGTATATGCCGCTAAACGCTTCGAGCAAATTTCTTTTTCTTTTTGGTAATCTTTCTGGTTCATTTCGATATCGTAATCCATATCTCATTTCCTCTCGTTTTGCACTATATGGATTATATCACAAATGATATATTTTTCAAACACTATTTGAAAATTTTATTTTTTCTTTATGGGGTCTGACCCCGGGTAGTATTCTGTACCAAATAAATACTTACCGCAAGCTTTTCTCTTTTCTTCTGAGTAATAACAAACGGTTTGCTATAAAAAATCTGTTTTCCCAATGGCGATTTTCTAACTTGTTCATAAGTTACAGAATAATAATCAATAATCCGCTCTATATTATTCTTTGTTAAAATCCTTTCATCTTTTTTTCTATATTTTTTTTCGGATAAACTCAAAGGTGCTGGGCAATTGTAACATAACCACAAAACAGTCCATTCCACTGCCAGAGTTTCTTCTACAGTAAGTTCAAAAAGTTCTTTTGTAATCATATTGGCATCTACGAGCTTATTCCGGTTAATATTAGATGAACCAATAAGTATGTGATAATTGCGATTAAAATTCTGATATATCCATTCAGGATTTCTATACTTAAACTGCTCATAACTCATACCCATTACAAATTTGTGTATATCAGGCAATCCAGCATTTTTTAGATACTCACTTCCAGAATGTTTGTTTTCGTATTCCCTATATAAGTTAACTCCTATTCCAACCATTTCCTCTGTCATTACATTTTTTCTATAATCATTTGCGTTTATAATGGAAAGATATGCCATATTAGGAATATCCCATGCAAGCAACATCACATTTCCAGTTCTATAATAAAATCCATATTGAAAATACTCCAAAGGAAAAGTCATAGAACATCCGAAAGTGGTTTCATCCCCATATATATGCTCTCTATATATTTCAACAGATTTTTGAGAAAAAAAATATATAAAATCTCTAGTTGAATACGTTTTTATAAATGCTTCAAAATCTTTCAAAGTTTCCTCCTTTGATTTGTGGCCTATTAAATTCTTTAATGCCATAAAAGTTTACCAAATGACCACTTAACATATTTTTCCTCCCGTTTACACTACAATACATCTCAGATTATTTATAATATATACGACTAAACTCGACAAAAATCACAATACTCCTACAGTAAATATATTAAATTTCTCCATTTTATTAATATTTCCTACTATATGTTCCACTGGAATAATTTAAAATTGAAGATTTAACAGACATATCATAAGAAATATTCTCCACAACAAAAACAATTCTTCTTTTTTCACATTCACATTTAATCCATCTTTCTATTTCTAAATTTTTAAGAAGCTCATCTACCAATTCCTTCTCAATGATTACAAGTTTACACTCATCAATCTGATGTATAGCCATATAATTATAAATCCACAATTCTACAACATCATAATATTTTTCTTCTAATTCATGTATTATATCCAGTTCATCATCAATCCAAGTCTTTAATTCAAATTTACCATTAGAAATTGCA
>ERZ779737.1144-NODE-1144-length-21686-cov-3.052563_pt1 | contig 21686 bp, 16 predicted proteins | sample MGYA00511889_ERZ779737 | MGnify/ENA primary metagenome ERZ779737 (study PRJEB29588, sample SAMEA2163575) | human gut metagenome | biome: human gut; feature: human-associated habitat; material: faeces | place: Denmark | collected 2008/2010 ...
AACGGACTTGTCGGCGAAGACGTAACTTTGCAGGTTAAAACCATCAAAAACGTACCTTTAACTATCGAATATAAAAATCACATCGAAATTCAGGGCGAAGGGATAATGCGTCTTTCCGTGCTTGAAAAGTACAACAAAACGCACGACGAGCCTTTGAAAAACGCCCGAAACGGCGCAGCCGGCGCAATAAGGAATCTTAACCCGAAAGTTACTGCCGAAAGACGGTTGGACGTCATGTGCTACAACGTTTACGGCGGCGATTTCAGAACACAGAAAGACATGCAGGACTTTTTGATAAAACAAGGTTTCGAAGTCGGCGATTATTTCAAAATCTGCAAAAACGAAAACGACGTCGGCGACGCGATCGAAGAGTTGTCGAGAATCCGCCCGACGCTTGATTTTTTAATTGACGGAATCGTTTTCAAGGTCAACGACTTAAATCAGCGCGACGCTCTCGGAGAAACCGAAAAATTCCCCAGGTGGGCAATCGCATATAAATTCAAGGCGGACGAAGCCACAACCGTTTTAAGGGACGTCGTATGGCAGGTGTCCCGCACGGGAAAACTGTGTCCGCTTGCGATACTCGATCCCGTCGAACTTGCGGGCGTTACCGTGAAAAGGGCGACGCTCAACAACTTTGCCGACTATGAAAAGAAAGGCTTGAAAATCGGAAGCCGCGTGTTCATTCGTCGCAGTAACGACGTCATTCCCGAAATCCTGGGGATTGCCGAACATACGAGAGAAAGCCGCGACATCGAAAAGCCGACGCTGTGTCCGTACTGCGGCGCGCCCGTTGAGGAAAGGGGAGTGTTTTTGTACTGCACGAACACCGAAAACTGCGCCCCTCAAATCGTGCAAAGGCTCACGCATTTTGCAGAAAAAGGAGCGATGGACATTGACGGATTTTCCGAAAAAACGGCGGAACTTTTGTTGAACGAACTGAACGTAAGGGAGTTTGCGGATTTATATAAACTCAAAAAAGAAGACCTTATGACGCTTGACGGATTCGGGGAGCTGAAAGCGCAGAATCTCATAAACGCGATTGAAAAAAGCAAGGACGTCGCGCTGTCGGATTTCTTGTACGCGCTTGGAGTGAAGAATATCGGGAAGAAAGCGGCGAAACAGCTGGAACAGAGGTTTAAGACGCTGAATAACGTGATAAACGCCGGGATTGACGACTTGAAAGCCATTGACGATTTTGGCGATATTATGGCGGAAGGCGTTCGCGCGTACTTCGACGACAAGAAAAATCTTGGAGAAATCGACGCTCTTTTAAGCCTTGGCGTGAACGTATCTGCGCGCGAAACGAACGACGGAAATTTCAAGGGTATCAACGCCGTGCTTACCGGAAGTTTACAAAAGTATAAGCGAAGCGAGGCGGAAAGACTTATTGTGGAGCGTGGCGGCGAAGTGTCGTCGTCGGTGTCGAAAGCAGTCAATCTGGTTATCGCGGGAGAAGAAGCCGGCAGCAAGTTGGAAAAAGCGAAAAAACTCGGCGTGAAAATCATCGACGAGAGCGAATTTGAAAAGATGCTGGAAGAATAATCGAAAAAATTATTGACATATTTATGAAAACGCCTGAAATAAAGGCGTTTTTCTTTTTTTCAAAGCGAAAATCGTCGCGTTTTTAAAAAAACCTTTGCAATTCACGCAAAATCACGTAAATTTTATAACAAAAGATAACTTATTTTATTGTAAATAAAGCGCGCTTGTGCTAAAATATTAATAATTCGTAAAAAGAGAGGGCTTTGTTATGAGAATAGGCAAACTTACTTCTTCGGAACTTCAAAAATACGTATTCGACAAAACCGTGGCGAAAAATCCGGAAATCCTGCAATCGGCGGGGCTTGCGGAAGATTGCGCGGCACTCAGAACCCCCAAAATTTTACTTCTTACGACAGATCCCATCACGGCGACGGGCAACAATGCCGGTCGTCTTGCGATAACGGTGTCGGCAAACGACGTCGCGGTGTCGGGCGGCACGCCTTTGTGTTGTCTTCTGACGATAATCGCGCCGACGACTGCGTCTGCCGAAGACGTCGGTAAATTTATGAAGGAAGCGCACGAAACGGCGGAGGCTCTCGGCGTCGATATTGTCGGCGGACATACGGAGTTTTCGGAAGCGGTCAATCGTATGGTCGTTTCCTGCACGATGCTCGGCACGACAAGAAGGATTGTCAAATCCTCGGGCGCAAAAGCGGGCGACAGCATCGTCATGACGAAATCCGCCGCAATCGAAGCGACGGCGATAATGGCAAACGATCACGCCGACAAACTTCTGAAAAACGGACTCACGACGGAAGAACTTGTCGAAGCGCGCGAATATATCGCAAAAGTGTCGGTGGTCGAGGACGCGAAAATCGTCTGGAGGCAGAACGTCAGTTGTATGCACGACGTTACGGAAGGCGGCGTTTTCGGCGCGGTTACCGAACTTGCGGAAGCGTCGGGGCTGGGCGCGATGATTTACGCCGACCAGATTCCCGTGACGCATCTTACGGCAAAAATATGCAAAATCCTGGACGTGTCGCCGATGCGCCTTATCGGCAGCGGCAGCATTTTAATCGTTACACCCGATCCTGAAAAAGTTGTGAAGTCGCTGAGAAACAACGGCGTGGACGCGACGGTAATCGGCACGATGCGCAGTAAAAAAGAGGTTACGGCAATCGGCGTGGGCAAGTCCGAAAGACTGAAATCCGCCCCCGACGAATTGCTCCTGATAAAATAAAATCCCCGCAAAATGCGGAAAAGGAGTGCAAAATGAACAGTATGACCGGCTACGGCAAGTCCGTGGCGGAGTCCGACGGAAGGAAAATCACCGTTGAGATGAAAAGCGTCAACCACAGGTTTTTGGACGTCACGGTGAAACTTCCCAAAGTTTTGTCGTTTGCGGAAGACGCGGTAAGGCGCGTTCTTATCGACAATTTCAAGCGCGGACACTTCGACGTATACGTTACGTACGAAAACACGAAAAACGACGGCGTCGAACTTTCGGTGAACGAAGAAGTCGCTAAGGAATATCTTAAAATCAAAGACGTTCTTTGCGACAAGTACGGCGTGCAGGACGACTTTACGGTTACCGCGCTTATGCGTACCGCCGACGTAATCGAAACGAAGACCGTCGAAGAAGACGAAGACGCGTTGAAATCGCTTATTGTGTCGGCTACGTCTGGCGCGTCCGAACAAATGAAAAAGATGCGCGCGTTCGAGGGCGAAAAACTCAGAAACGATATTCTGAAAAAGGTGTCCGTCATCGAAAGCACCGTGGGTGAGATCAGGGCGATTGCCCCCGAAACGGTTGTCGCGTACCGCGAGAAACTGAAAGAAAGAATCACGGAAGCGTTGAACGGCGTGCAAATCGACGAAGCAAGGCTTCTGAACGAAGTCGCTTTTTATTCGGACAAGGTGTCGATCGACGAAGAAATCACAAGGCTCAACTCGCACTGCGGCCATTTAAGGAAGATGCTTGACGCCGACTTGCCGATGGGCAAGAATATGGACTTTCTGGTGCAGGAATTCAACCGCGAAGCCAACACGATCGGCAGCAAATGCAACGATATCCGCATTACGGAACGCGTCCTTGTCCTGAAAAACGAAATCGAAAAAATCAGAGAGCAGGTGCAAAATGTCGAATAACGCAAACATGATAAGCATAGGTTTCGACAACTACGTCAACTTCGACAGAGTTATCGCGGTGTTGGCAGCGGGCGATCCGCAGGCAAAAAAGCATTATGCCGCCGCAAAAGAAGAACGAAAACTTCTGGACGTATCGACGGGGCGCAAGGTCAGGACGGTCATAATACTTGACAACGGTTTTGTGTTTTTGTCGGCACTCACGCCGGAAACGATAACCGACAGGGCAAAAGGCAAGGAGGAAAACGAATGAAAAAAGGCACGTTTTTCGTGTTGTCGGGTCCGTCGGGCTCGGGAAAAGGCACGGTGTTGAAAGAAGTATTGAGAAAAAGCGACAGAATCGTGTATTCCGTGTCGGCAACGTCCAGGAGTCCGCGCGCGGGTGAGGTCGACGGTATCAATTATTACTTCAAATCTCGCGAAGAGTTCGAGACGCTTATAAAAGCCGACGCTTTCATCGAATACACCGAAACTTACGGCAACTATTACGGCACGCTGAAATCGGAGGTCGAAAAGGCGATTGAAAACGGCAAGAATATTATTCTTGAAATCGATCCCGTCGGCGCAAGAAACGTCAGGGCGCATTATCCCGACGCGGTATTGATGTTCCTTGTCGCGCCCGACCTTGAAGTTCTCAGCAGTCGTCTTTCGGGACGCGGCAGCGAGAGCGCCGAAACGTTTAAGATAAGACACGACGCCGCGCTGTCCGAAATGGAAAACGCAACGTTGTACGATTACGTCGTCGTCAACGACTTTGTCGAAAGGGCGGCGGACGATATCCTGGCGATTATCCGCGCCGAGAATTTAAGAACAAAAAACAGCATTGAAATTTTATCCAGAATAAAAGGAGGTAAAAAGTTATGATGGTATATCCCCCCATCGATAAACTTATCAAAAAGGCAGAATGCAGATATGCATTGACCTGTGCCGTCGCAAAACGCGCGCGCACTATCGTCGCACAGGAACCCGGCATCGTCGAGGCAACCGGCGAGAAACCAATTTCCATTGCCTGCCGTGAGATTTACGAAGGCAAACAAAAAATCGTAAGGGAACAAAATGTTAAAGGGTAAGACCGTAGTTTTGGGAGTGACGGGCTGTATCGCGGCGTATAAGGCGTGCGAAATAGTCAGTTCGCTCAAAAAGAAAGGCGCGACCGTCATCGTTATCATGACGCCGCATTCGACCGAATTCGTACAACCGCTGTCGTTTGAAACGCTGTCGGGCAATCGCGTTATCACCGATTTGTTCGACCGTGATTTCGATTTCGAGGTGGAACACGTCGCTCTTGCGAAACGCGCCGACGTTTTCGTCGTTGCGCCCGCAACCGCAAACACCATCGGAAAAATCGCAAACGGTATTGCGGACGATATGCTCACGACGACGATTATGGCGTGCAAAGCGCCCAAAATCATCTGTCCCGCGATGAATACGAATATGTACGAAAACGAAAATACGACGGAAAATATCGCGCGGCTTAAAAAGCAGGGCTATAAGATTATCGAGCCTATCTCCGGACGACTTGCGTGCGGCGACGTCGGCAAAGGTAAAATGGCTGAACCCGAAACAATCGTGAAAGCCATCGAGGACATTCTCACGCCCAATCAGGATTTTGAAGGCGTAAGAATGCTTATCACCGCCGGCAGCACCGAAGAAAAAATCGACGGCGTGCGCTATATCACCAATCACAGCAGCGGCAAAATGGGTATGGCAATTGCGGAAGCCGCGGTACAACGCGGCGCACTCGTCACGCTGATTGCCGGCAGAATGAGCGTCGATATCCCCGATATTTTTGAAAAGGTGATAAGAGTAAAGTCCACCGGCGATATGCTGGAAGCGGTAATGAACAATTACGAAGAAAACGAATTCATCGTAAAAGCCGCCGCTCCCGCCGACTACCGCGTGAAAAACTTTTCAATCCACAAGATCAAGGCAAAAGAATTGTCGCTGGAACTTGAAAAAACGCCGGATATCGCAAAAGCGGTCGGCGCGGTCAAAGGCGACAGGAAACTGATTATTTTCAGTGCGGAAACCGATGACCTTATCGAAAACGCAAGGAAAAAACTTGCCGCGAAAAACGCCGATATGGTCGTTGCCAACGACGTCACGAAAGAGGGCGCGGGCTTTAACGTCGATACCAACATCGCCACGATTATCACCAAAGCGGGCAAGGTTTACGACTACGACATCATGCCAAAATCCCGCCTTGCCGAAATCATTCTTGACCACATGCACGAGCTTTGATAAATGATAGCGGAGGTAATCGTTGACATAGCCTTGTCCGAAACGGATAAGATTTTCGATTATATCATGCCCGACGGCGTGAAAGTCGGCGAGCGCGTCCTTGTGCCTTTCGGGAAGAACACTCTGGAAGGATTCGTCATCGGAGTGAAGGACAAAACCGATTATCCCGACAAAATCAAAGAAATAATAAAGCCGCTTGACGACTTCGTTGCGGTTACGCCTGAAATGATTGCGCTTATGCGCAACTTTTCAAAAAGCCTGAATTTAAGATATATCGACCTGTTAAGGCTGTTTTTGCCGGCAGGACTTCGCGGCGGAGTGATAAAACCCGTTCACGTCGAATACGCAAAACTTTCGGGCGACGCGGATACTTTTCTGGACACGATTTCGTCGCGCGCGAAACAGCAACGCGCCTGCGTGGAATATCTGAAAGAAAATTCCGACGTCAAAAAAGCGTATCTTACGAAAACATTCGGAAACTCGGCGGTAAATTCGCTCATAAACTGCGGATATATCGAAGTTTATTCGGTTGAAAAATTAAGGACGCCCGAAGTCTTATCGACAAGCAAAAAATCCCGCCCGACGTTAAACCCCGACCAGCAAAAAGCCGTTGACGAAATCACAAAGGGCACCGGCACGTTTTTGTTGCACGGCGTCACGGGAAGCGGAAAGACCGAAGTGTATATGCACTGCATCGAGGACGCTTTATTGAAAAACAAAACCGCGATAATGCTTGTGCCCGAAATCTCGCTGACGCCGCAGGTCTTTTTGCAGTTTAAGGAAAGATTCGGCGACAAAGTGGCGATACTGCACAGCGGTTTGTCGCAGGGCGAAAGGTTTGACGAATGGCGCAGGCTCAGAAGCGGCGAAGCGACGGTTGCCGTCGGCGCAAGGTCGGCGATATTCGCACCCCTTGAAAACCTCGGCGTCATCATCATCGACGAAGAGCACGACGGAAGTTACGTTTCGGAAGGAAATCCCCGTTACGACACCGTGGAAATTGCGGAGTTCCGCGCAGGATACAACTCGTGTCCGCTTGTTCTCGGCAGCGCGACGCCGTCGGTGGAGTCGTATTACAAGGCAGAAAAGGGCGAATATAAACTTCTGGAACTTCCGCACCGCATAAACAACTTGCTGCTTCCCGAAATGGAAGTCGTCGATATGAGCCGTGAACTTCGCGCGGGCAATCGCGACGTGTTTTCGACGTCGCTGAAAGACGCGCTCAGAAAAACGATTGCGGCAAAAGAGCAGGCGATAATCTTTCTGAACAGGCGCGGTTTTGCAAGTTTCGTAATGTGCAAAGACTGCGGCTTTATCTTAAAGTGCAAGGACTGCGACGTTTCGTTGACTTATCATAAGGAAGACAATCAGCTGAAATGCCACTACTGCGGGAAACGATACGAAATGATCGACCGCTGTCCGATATGCCACGGGACGAACATCCGTCAGGGCAGGATCGGGACGGAACGCGTCGTGGAAGAAGTTAGAAAAGTTTTGCCCGAAGCGCGCGTTTTACGCATGGACAACGACACGACAAGCGAGAAAGGGGCGCATCAGCGCATACTTTCGGCGTTTTCAAAGGGCGAAGCGGACGTGCTTGTCGGCACGCAGATGATCGCAAAAGGACACGATTTCCAGAACGTTACTCTTGTCGGGATTTTGGACGCCGATTTCAGTTTGTATCTTTCCGATTACAGAAGTAACGAGCGAACGTTCCAGCTTATCACGCAGGTTGCGGGGCGCGCGGGGCGCGCGGGTAAAAGCGGAAAGGTCATTATCCAGACCTATACGCCGCGCCATTACGTTTTCAGATACGCCGCCTCGTACGACTACAAAAACTTTTATCTGAAAGAAAAAAACACAAGGGAAGTCACCAAATTCCCGCCGTTTACGAACATAGTTCGTATCCTTATTACGTCGACGTCCGACCGAAAGGCGATGGACGCCGCAAAAAACATAAACGAGAAAATGAAAGTCCTGCTTGAAGAATTCAAGCCCGACTTTATATATTACAAAGGCTCGAAAGCACCCGTAACCCGCATTCAGAACAGGTACAGATACCAACTGCTGATGCGTATAAAACCGCAGAATTTCGAAACCGTCAAACAGCGTATTTTCGAAATCACCGACGCATATCGCGGCAAAGACGGGCTGTGGGTTTTCGTGGAAATCAATCCGCAGTCGCTTGTTTAAGAAATTATAAAAAAAAGAGGCATATTATGGCAATAAGACAAATTACGAAAGAAGGCGATCCCGCGCTGCGAAAAAAGTGCCGCCCCGTGACGGAATTCAACGAAAGACTCGGCGTGCTTATCGACGATATGTGGGATACCATGTATAAAGCGGACGGAGTAGGGCTTGCCGCGCCGCAGGTCAGCGTTTTAAGACGTATCGCGGTCGTCGACGTCGAGGACGGCAATAAGTACGAACTTATCAACCCCGTCATCGTCGAAAGCGAGGGCAGTCAGGTGGGGCAGGAAGGCTGTCTTTCGATTCCCGGCTACAACTGCAACGTGAAAAGACCTTACCGCGTCAAGGTGACGGCGTTCGACCGCTTCGGCAACGAACAAACGTACGACGTGCAGGGCTTCCCGGCGGTCGCGTTCTGTCACGAAATCGACCATCTTGACGGTATCCTTTTCAAGGATAAAAAAACAGACGAACCTGCCGACAAATAATATGAGAGTGATTTTTATGGGCACGCCGGATTTTTCCGTGCCGTGTCTTGAACAACTTATAAACAGCCACCACGAGGTTATCGCGGTTGTCACGCAGCCCGACCGCCCGAGAAACCGCGGCGTCGTATCGGCGTGTCCCGTCAAGGTGTGCGCCGAAAAACACGGGCTGAAAGTTTTGCAGTACGAAAAGGTGAGCCGTGAAGGCATCGACGATATCCGCGCGCTTAATCCCGACGTCATCGTTACCGCCGCGTTCGGACAAATGCTGTCGCGCGACTTCCTTTCGATTGCTCCGCACGGCGTCATTAACGTGCATGCCTCGCTGTTGCCGAAATACCGCGGAAGTTCGCCAATACAGTGGGCGGTCATCAACGGCGAAAAGGAAACGGGCGTGACAATTATGCAGACCGCTTATAAAATGGACAGCGGCGATATTATTCTGCAAAAACGCATTGCCGTAGGCGTTGACGAAACGGCGGGGGAACTTTTTGAGAAACTGTCTGCGCTCGGCGCGCCCGCGCTTATCGAGGCGCTTGATTTGATTGAAAGCGGAAAAGCGACTTTCACGCCGCAAAACGAAGACGAAATGACTTATTTCCCCATGCTTAAAAAGGAAGACGGCGAAATAGATTTTTCGATGTCGGCAACCGATATCAAACACAGGATTCAGGGTCTGACTCCGTGGCCGTCGGCATATACCACGTGCGGCGGAAAAAAGATGAAAATCATCAAAGCGACGGTCGAAAATATGCAGGGAAGTCCCAAACAGGTGCTGAAAGCCGACAAGGACGGGCTTATCGTCGCGTGCGGTAAAGACGCCTTGAATATTCAAATTCTGCAACCCGAAAACGGCAGGAAAATGAGCGCGAAAGATTATCTTCTCGGTCATCGTATCGCCGTTGGGGAAGAACTGTAATTATGGCAAATTACCTTTTTTCAAGCTACAACGCGCTTTCAAAAATTTTCAAAGAAGGAGCGTACGTGTCCGACGCCGTATATAAAGAAATCGAAGGCGACGAAAATGCCGATATTATTTATCGCATCGTGATGGGCGTGCTTGAAAAAAACAACGAACTTGACTTTAAGTTGTCAAAACTTGTGGATAAACGCCCGAAAATCGCAATTTGCATTGTTTTGAAACAAGGGATATATTGTTTGGATTATATGGATTCTTTGCCCGATTACGCCGTTGTCAACAACAGCGTAGACCTTGCAAAAACCATAAACAAGGGCGCGTACAAAGGCTTTGTCAATGCCGTGCTGAAACGCGCGGCAACCGAAAAAATAAGTCTGCCCGATGGCGACGGCACATATGCACTTTCGATAAGGTACGGTTATCCCAAATGGGCGATAAACAAGATCTTTTCGGAATACGGGCGTGAAAAAGGCAAAGAAATCGTTGCGGCACAAAAACGCGGCGGCACCCACGTGAGAACGAACGGGCTTATTTATTCGGACGAAAAGTTTGAACGTGACCTTGAAAACGCCGGATATAAATTTGAAAAAACAAAGACGGGTTATTACGTTTCGATGAATCCGCTTCTGAAAAAACTGTTTATCGAAGGGCGGATTACTTATCAGTCGCTGACGTCGACGTACGCCGCGCTCGCGCTTGACGTCGCGCACGGCGATGCGCGGGAACGAGATTTCCACGCCGAGCCGGTTCTCCAGCTCTTCCCGCTGCGCCTGCAGGTGTTTCCAGACGCCTTGTCCGACGGTGCCGAAGCCGATGAAGCCGATGCCGATTTTTTTCTTTTCCATGTCGAAATTCTCCTTGTGTTTCGTGTTGAAGCCGGTGAAGCGTCCCCGCCGCGGGAACGCGTTTTCATTTCTTTTTAAATGAATTTTCCTCGCCGCGCAGCATGCGCATGATGTTCGAGCGATGCATGACGATGATGAAAATCGCGACGACGAGGCAGAAGCCCACGTGGACCGTCGTGTAGCCGAGCTGCGGGAACGCCTTCGCCAAAATCATCGACGAAAGCGGGAGCGACAGCCCGAAAACCATCGACGCCACCGCGACGACGCGCGTCGGGAAATAAACCGCGAGCCAAACGATCGCGCCCAGCAGCACCGCCAGCGGCATCGCGCCCAGCAGCCCGCCCATCGTGACGGAAACGCCCTTCCCGCCCTTGAATTTCAGAAAAACGGAAAAGCAGTGCCCGAGCAGCGCGCCGGCGAAGCCGCAAAGCTGCGCGACGGCGACGACGTGCGCCCAGTCCGCGGGCGTCTCAGCGGCCGTCGCCGCGAACGTCGGAATGAGACTCGGCGCGAACGACGCGAGAAAGCCTTTGAGCAAATCGAGAAAAAACACGAGGTTGCCCGCCGCCTTGCCGCAGGTGCGCTTCACGTTCGTCGCGCCGGGATTGCCGCTGCCCGCGTGCAGAATGTCCACGCCGCAACGCTTGGCGACGATGACCGCGAACGGAATCGATCCGAGAAAATATCCGAAGACGAACGAAAAGGCGAAAAACATCAGCATTGGAGCAAGCTTAACCGAACGGGCCGCGATCCCGCAAGCGCGTAAGCGCTCCCGCGGACGGAAAGCGCTCGCGCGAAGAAAGCCGCGGGAACGTCATTCCCGCCGAATCCAAAGCGAGCAGGACAGCGCCGGCAGCAGCAGCATGCCGCCTTCGAAACCGAAGCCTTCTTCCGCGGGAACGCCTTCGAGGTCGAATTCCTCCGTGTTGGCGATGAGCCGGAAGCCGGCGAAGCGCGCTTCGGGAATCTGCACGCAAGTCTGCGCCGTGCGCGGATTCAGCGTCAGAATGTATTGGAGGCGTCCCTGCGCGCGGTCGTCGTTGAAGACGGCGACCGCCGCCGTGTTCGTCTGGTCCGGGTAAAAGCGGAAAAAACCTTTGGAGACGTTTTTCCGCTGGCGGAAAAGCCGCCCCAGCGACGAAAGCCGGAAGCGTATCCAGCGGCTGACGAATTCGTGCGTTCCCGCGAATTTTTTCAGCCGCGCGTAATCGAGCGCGTTTTCCGCGCCGTCGAGATACGTGTTGTTCTTCCCGTGCTTCGTCCGCAGAAAATCCTGCCCTTCGGCGAGCATGGGCGTGCCGAGCGAAGACAGCAGGAACGCGAACATGATGTGCGTGCGCCGCCGGTCGCGGACGGTCGGAGACGCGGCGTTGAAGCGCGGGCATTCCGTGATTTTGTCGAGCCAGCAGCGGTCGTCGTGCGATTCCGTGTAATTGATGGTCTGCGCCGGAAACGTCGCGAAATATTCCGGCGAGCCGGAAAGGAAGTAGCGCAGCCCGTCGATGTTGACGCCGTTGTGGACGAATTTCGCGGCGTAGTCGCGGAAGCCGTCGTTCCAAGAAGAATAGGACGTTTTGCGCAACGCTCCCGCGATGTGCCCGCGGAAGCTCCACGGCTCGGCGATGAGGATGCAGTCCGGGAAGCGGCTTTTCACGGCGTCTTCGACGGATTTCAGCGCGGGAAGACCGATCAGTTCCGCGAGGTCGAAGCGGAAGCCGTCCGCGCCGTAGCGCTCGATGAGCCAAATCAGACTGTCCGCGATGAGGCGCTTGCTCATCGGACGATCCGCGCGGTAGTCGTTCCCGCAGCCGCTCCAGTTGGTGAAGTTCCCGTGAAAATCGAGATTGAAATAATAGTTTTTGTCGATGCGGAAAAGATGATTCGGCTCGCCGACGTGGTTGTAGACGACGTCGAGGATGACGGCGAATCCCTCTTCGTGGAACGCCGCCACGAGATCGCGGAATTCCTCCATCTGCGTCGCCCGCGCGGGATCGCTCGCGTAGGCGGAGGCGGGAGCGAACCAGTTCGTCGTCATGTAGCCCCAATGATAATCTTCCGCCTTTTCGGAATCGAACTGCTGGATCGGCTGCAGCTCCACGGCGTTCACGCCGAGCTTTTTCAGATAGCAGTCGTCGGAACGCACCCACGCCGCAAGATCGCGGAAACCGAGAGGACGCTTCAGGTCGCGGAATTTCGGATGCCGCGCGATGAGGTCGCGCAGATGGACTTCGGCGATGACGAGGTCGGAAAGGTGCGGCGCGGTGAATTTTTTCTTCGGGTAACCGAAACGATGTTCGTCGATGACGATGCCCGGCCCTTCGCGGGAAACGCAGGCTTTCGCGTAAGGATCCAGCACGGGCCGCGCCGGGTCGAAGGCGGACGTGGCGTCGATATTGCGTCCGTCGATGAAATAGTCATAGTGCCTCCCGTGCAGATTTTCCGGAATCCGCGCTTCCCAAACGCCGTTCCCGATCGGCACCATGGCCTCGGAAATCGCGGGAGCGCTGTCCGTGCGGCGAACGAACAGATTGATTTGCGTCGCGCGCGGCACGAAAATCCGAAACGTCGTTTCCTTGCCGCCGCGCTCGACTCTCGCGCCGAGGAGCACCGGCGAAAAGAGAAACGAGAGAAAGTACCCGGAGCGAATCGGCAGCGAGAAGCGCTCTTTCGGCGCTTCCCAGATGACCTCGTCCGCTTGGTCGCTGTTCTGCAGGGCTTCGCAGACGACGCGGAACGCGCACCAGCCCGTCCGCAACGAGCTCAGGCACAGGTTGGCGTTTCCTTTGTCGTCGCGGACCATGTTGAACCAGCCCGCCGGCGGCTCGAGCCACCGCCCCGAGGCGGTGACGAACTTGAACTGCTCCTCTTCCTTTTTCCCGCCGTCGAAAAACCGGCTTTTCGGCACCTGCAGAATCCACGCGCTGAATCCGCCGTAGGAGCGGTACTCCATTTTCCACTCGGGGCGGCGCGCCGGCGCCCAGTCGTTGAACGTTCCCGCGACGTAAATTTCCGCGCCTTCCTGAATGTCGTAATCGCGGTAAATCGACGGGAGCAGCATGAAAACGACGTCGTTCCCCTCGCAGTGATAGCCGGAGGCGCCCGCCCAGAAACTCGGAGGGACGCGGGAAACGCTCAGGATCTTCCGCCCGGACTTCATCGAAAGGCTGGGCATCGAAAGCGAATTTCCCCAGTCCCGGTCGAGCGAGATGAAGAACGTGTTGTTCGTCACCCAGTAGGCGGAGCTCAACCGCGGGTTCGGCAAAAATTTCGGCAGCAGCGAGGAGATTTTTTTAAGCAGGCGCGACGTCATCGAATCGAGAAAGAAAAAAAGGAATCGAGAAAGAAAAATTTCCCCGGAGCGCGTTCCCGCGCGCGGCATTCCGAAGCGCGGGAACGGGACCGGGAACGCGGAGAATCACCAGTTCCTGTCGGGATAAAGCGTATTCCACCAGTCGGGTTCGCCTTTCAGCCAGCGGGCGAACCACGCGAGGTGCGACTTCATCCACTGCTTGCGCCGCGCGTAGTTCGCGATGCCGTGGTCTTCCCCGGTGAACGTCAGCAGTTCGACGGGCTTGCCCAGAATTTTGAGCGCGGCGAACATCTGGATCGATTCTCCCACGGGAACGTTCGTGTCGGAAAGTCCGTGGCAAAGCAGGATCGGCGTCTTCACTTTGTCCGCGGAGAAAAGCGGACTTTGATCGACGAAAATTTCCCGGTTCTTCCACGGGAACGATCCGGCGGCGGCGATGGCGTTGTAGGCGCATCCCCACATGCCTTCGCCCCAGTAGCTCGTGATGTCGCTGATGCCCGCGTGGGCGACGGCGGCGGCGAAAATGTCCGTGCGCGTCTGCAGGTACATCGTCATGAAGCCGCCGTAGGAGGCGCCGATGCAGCCGATTTTCTTCGCGTCGACGAAGGGGTGCTCGGCGCAGAATTTCTTCACGCCCTCGATGATGTCGTCCGCCGTGCGCTTGCCCCAGGCGTTGAGGTGGCGCGCCGCGAATTCCTGCCCGTAGCCGATCGTCCCGCTGGGCTGAACGACGTAGACGACGTAGCCCTGCGCGGCGTAGAGCGGGAACGGGTAATGCGAGCCGATGCGGCGCGCCGTCGGCGTCGTCCCGCCGTAATAATAAACGATCATCGGGTATTTTTTCGACGCGTCGAAATCCGGCGGCAGGAAAAAGCAGCCGTCGATCTCCGTCCCGTCGGACGCCTTGAACGTCCACGTTTTCACCTGCGGCATCGCGATTTCCGCCTCCGGCGAAAAACCGTCCGAGAACGCGACGCGCGCTTCGTTCTTCTTCAGGTCGATCTCGTAGGTCTGCGGGAACGCCGTCGCGCCGGCGCCGATCGCGTAGGCTTTCGGCTTGAAACCCTCGGGATCGCGCTGCGCGCCGAAGAAGGAAACGACCTCCGCGGGAACGCGGATGCGCGTGAACTTCTTCGCGCCCGGCTCGTAGCGGTAAACGGTTTCCAGGTCGCGGTCGACCGTCGTGAAATAGATGTTCCCGTCGCCCGCCCAAAGCACGGAAGAAATCGACGGCGCGAAATCCCGCGTGATCGGCTCGATTTTTCCCGTGTCGAAATCGTAAAGGTAAGCCTGCAGATCGAAGGAGTTCGCCGCCTGCCCTTCCGGCAGCGTCGATCCCGCGCGGCCGAACGCGTCGGCGCAGGAAACGAGCACGATTTTTCTGCCGTCAGGAGACCAGCCGCCGACGGCGACGGAATATTTCTCGTTTTCGAAAACCGGTCTGCATTCCCGCGTCTCCAAGTCGAAGACGAAGAGGCTGCAGCGCACGAATTCCGGCTGCGTGTAGTCCACCTCGTCCGTGGCGAAAAGGATTTTCTTGGAATCGGGACGAATCCCGCAGAGACGCGCGGTTTTCGCGCCCGCCGTCAACGGCTCGAAGACTCCGGTGCGCAAATTGTAGTGCAGCAGCGTCGCGCGGTTTCGCCAGTTTTTGTCGCGGTCGGCGATGTTCAGCACGCGCCGCCAATCCGCCGATTCCTCTTTCCATTTTTCCGTTTTGGAAACGATGAGCCCGCTTTCGTCCGGCAACCAGACGTAGGCGTGGTCTTCGTCGGGAAGCCCCGCCGCGAGAACGCTTTCCCGCCGCGTCTCCAAATCGAAGCCCACCAGCGAGCAGCGTCCGTCCGTATCCTTGCGGCGGTAAAACAGCACGGATCCGTTGGGCATCCACTCGTAATTGCGGCTGTGGTCCTCGGCGAAGACGACGCGCCCGCCCGCCGTTTCGCGGACTTCCTGCCGAAGAACGGTCGATCCGTCGTCGCGCAGCCTCGAAAAAATGCGCAGCAGGTATTTCCCGTCGGGCGAAAGCCGGAGCGCCGTCGGGCGTTCCGTCTCGTTCACGTCGGCGATCGTCACCGGACGCTTTTCCTTGCCGTCGGAAAAGACGACGGCGGGAACGTCAGGGTTCTGCGCCTCAATTTCGATTTTCAGCGACGGCGGGATCGTGCTGCCCTTCAGCGTCAGCATCTTGACGACGATTTCATGGCGGCGGCGCTCGAAATTGAAATCCGTAATCGTCGTCGAACAGCCGTCCGTCCCCGTTTCGGCGGCGAGTTTTTCCGTAATTTTCTTCCCGTCGAGCCAAAATTCGTATTTCTGCGGCGAAGAGAGCTTGATTTTGCTCCGCGTGAACGTCGCCGGCGTCACGCAGGTGCGGAAAATCGTCAGCGTGTCCTCGCCCAGCGGCGCGGCTTCGGAGGCTTTGACGGGCGCGGCGAAGAAGCCGTTCCCGCCGCGGAAAACGCGCGCGTAGGCCAAGCGCTCCGGCGCGGGAACGCTCAGACGCAGCTTCGCGTCGGCGTCGAACGTCTTGTCCTGAAGGTTTTTCTGATCGCCGAAAATCGGCGTCGGCACAGGAACGGACGCGGAGACTTCGAGGATTTCCGGAGAAAACGCGGGGAGCTTCGCCTCCGCTTTCCGTTCCGGCGCAGGCACGGGCGCGGGAACGTCCGCCGCGGGAGCCGCAGGAGCGTTCCCGCCGGGAACCGCCGCTTCCTCTGCGGCGAAAGACGGCGCGCAAGCCGCCAAAACGAAGGAAATTCCGAGAATACGCAAATTCATTTTTTTTCGGAGCGATGCTGGGGGTTGAAAAACAGGTAAGGCAAAAACTGGGTGCGGATGTTATCCGCGCCCACCCGTTCCCGCGAGAAAAAAGTTTCCGCGGAACATTTTCTTAAAGATTGCCCCCCCCCCAAAAAAAAGCGTTCCCGCCGCGAAAGACGGGAACGCTTTTTCAACGGGAATTCCGTTCGAAGCTCACTTCGAGGGATTCCAGACTTCGAGCAGCGCTTCGGCGAGGTGCGAAGGCGTCTGCGCCACGGCGATGCCGGCGGCCTTGAGCGCCGCGACTTTGTCCGCCGCGGACGTTCCCTTGCCTCCGACGACCGCGCCCGCGTGCCCCATGCGGCGCCCGGCGGGAGCCGTCATGCCGGCGATGAACGCGGCGACCGGTTTTTTCACGTGATCCTTGATGTAGTTCGCGGCTTCGATTTCGGCGGTCCCGCCGATTTCGCCGATCATCAGGATCGCGTCCGTGTCCGGGTCTTCATTGAAGAGCTTGATCACGTCGAGGTGCGTGAGCCCCTGAATCGGGTCGCCGCCGATGCCGATGCAGGTGGACTGCCCGTAGCCGCGCTGGGTGATCTGATACATGCCTTCGTAGGTCAGCGTCCCCGAGCGGGAAACGATGCCGACGCGACCCGGACGCGCGATGTAACCCGGCATGATGCCGATGTTGCACTCTCCCGGCGTCATGATGCCCGGGCAGTTCGGCCCGATGAGGCGGACGTCCGGCGCCTGGCGCAGTTTTTCCTTCACGAGCGCCATGTCGCGCACGGGAATGCCTTCCGTGATGCAGACGATGGTCTTGATGCCCGCGTCGATCGCTTCCATGATGCCTTCCGCGGCGAAAGGCGGCGGGACGAAAATCACGGACGTGTTCGCGCCTTCCTTTTCGACGGCTTCGCGCACGGTGTTGAAAACAGGAAGAGAATCGTTGAACTTCTGCCCGCCCTTGCCCGGCGTCACCGCCGCGACGTATTTCGTGCCGTAGGCGATGTTGTTGAGCGCGTGCTTGGAGCCGGCCTTTCCGGTGATGCCCTGACCGACGACCCGCGTGTCTTTGTTGACGAGAATACTCATGGTCTGAATCTTTCCTTTATGAAATTATTTGTTCGCGGCGACGAACGCGTTGACTTCGGCGACCGCCTTGCGCGCGCCGTCGATGAGGCTGTCCGCCGGCGTGATCTTCAGACCGCTTTCGGCGAGAACCTTCTTGCCTTCTTCGACCTGATTGCCTTCGAGACGGACGACGAGCGGGACCTTGATTTCGACCGTCTTCGCCGCGGCGACGATGCCTTCCGCGATCGTGAGGCAGCTCATGATCCCGCCGAAAATGTTGACGAGAATGCCCTTGACGTTCGGGTCCTGCGTGATGATGCGGAACGCCGCCGTCACCTGCTCGACCGTGGCGGAACCGCCGACGTCGAGGAAGTTCGCGGGAGAGCCGCCGCAGTATTTGATGATGTCCATCGTGGACATCGCGAGACCGGCGCCGTTGACGAGACACGCGATCGAGCCGTCGAGCGCGATGTAGTTCAAATCGTACTTGCGCGCTTCGACTTCCTTCGGGTCTTCTTCCGTGATGTCGCGCAGCGCTTCGATTTCGGGATGACGGAACAGCGAATTGTCGTCGAAGGAAACTTTCGCGTCGAGCGCGACGATTTTGCCGTCGTTCGTGGAAACCATCGGGTTGATTTCGACGAGCGTGCAGTCCTTCGCCGCGTAAAGCTTGTAAAGGTTCAGCACGAGTTTCTTGAACTGCTTCGCTTCGTCGCCCTCGAAACCGAGCGCGAACGCGAGCTCGCCCGCCTGATAGGCACGCATGCCGATCGCGGGGTCAATCCACACCTTCGCGATTTTTTCCGGCGTCTTTTCCGCGACTTCCTCGATGTTCATGCCGCCTTCCGTCGAGGCGATGACGACGGGCTTCGAGCACGAGCGGTCGAGCAGAATCGCCAAATAATATTCATGCTTGATCGACGAAGCTTCGTTGAAGTAGATGGTGCGCACGACGCGGCCCGCGGGACCGGTCTGCTTCGTCACCAGCGTGTTCCCGAGCATCGCCTTCGCGGCGGCGAGCGCGTCTTCCTTCGACTTCGTCACCTGGACGCCGCCCTTGTAGCCGTCCGTGAACGTGCCTTTGCCGCGCCCGCCCGCATGAATCTGCGACTTGACGACGTAGACGCCGCCGGGAATCTGGTCGATCGCCGCGGCGAATTCTTCTTCTTTGTGACAAGCAACGCCGGCGGGAACGGGGATGCCGAATTCCGCAAAGAGCTGCTTCGCTTGATATTCGTGGATGTTCATAAATAATGTGGGTTCGTTGATTCAGCTGAACGCGCCCGCGGAAACGCCGTTCCCGCAGAAGCGTGTTCGTTCTTTCATTTTCGGCTTCTCGTTCGATTTTCGCAAGCGAGAAAAGGCTTTTCCCGCCGAAAATTCAGACGAAGAAAAGCCTTTTTCCCGAAAAACGCCGCGCCGCGTTCCCGCGCCCGCGCGGTTCCGTCCCGCTCAGCCGACCTCGAAATCCGCGTCCGCGTTCTTTTCCGGCTTGCGGATGAGTTTGCGCCTGCCCGGGGCTTTTTTCGCGGCGGACTTCGGCTTCGCCTCGCGCGGCGGGAACTCCCAGCGAAGCTTTCCGTCGGCCTTGAGCGCGAGAAACGCGTCGAATTTCCGCTTCGTCTTGTTCGACGTGAAGCCGCAGAGCAAATCGGTCTTTCCGTCGCGGAGCAATTTCTCGACCTGTTCCCGCGGGATGTCCAGCCCGAGCAGCTTTTTCCGCATCGAAAAAGGCCGAAGCTTCTTCGCCTCCGCGGGAACGTCCGCCGGGTTGACCGCGTAGCCGTTCGGCGTCTCGTGCACGGCGCAACGCGTGACGGGATCGACGCCCACGACGGGAGCGGCGGAGAAATCGACGGGCGCTTCGTCCTCCTCCTCGCCTTCGCGCGGCGGGAACACGAACGTCGTGCGAAGCAGCCCGCTTTCGTTTTTCTCGAGCTTCAGCTTCGCGGTGAAGTTTTTCCCGAAGCGCGACTTGAAATCGGAGAACGGGCCGATTTCGCCTTTTTCCAGCAGAAGCGCGAGCTCCGCCTCGGAAATGCTGTGCCCGCTCGCGTTCTTGTAGACGGCGAGCGCGGGAAATTCGCGGCCGTTCCCGACCTTCACGTCGTCCTGAGAGCGGAACATGCGGTAATTTTCCAGCATCGGCAGACGGTCCGTCGGGGAAACGACGGAAATTTCCGTCCACTGGTCGTCGTTCCCGCCGCCGTTCACGCCTTCGACGATCTGCCGCGTCAGCGCAACGATGCCCTTCATGAATTCCGGGCGGGAGAGCTTTCCTTCGGAGACCTGCCGCAGCTTGTATTCCCAGTCGCCCGTCATCGCGGGGCTCGTCAGATAATCGACGCCCGCGACTTTGAGAAACGCGATGAGCTGCTCCGCCTTCACCGTGGGAACGAGCTCTCGGTTGGCGCGCTCGACGTATTTCGTGCGGATGAGGTGGTCGATGATGCCCGCGCGCGTCGCCGGCGTTCCCAGACCGCGCTCCTTCATCGCCGCGGCGAGCTCTTCGTCTTCGACGAATTTTCCCGCGCTTTCCATCGCGGCGAGCAGCGTGGCTTCGGTGTAGCGCGCGGGCGGCTTCGTCGCCTCCGCCTGCAGCTGCAGTTCGCGGACGGCGGCGTTCCCGCCGTCGGCTTCGGAGAGCGCGGGCAGCGCGTCTTCCGGCGCGCCTTCTTCCTTGCCGTAAACTTCCTTCCAGCCCGGCGAGACGAGCACTTTTCCCTCGGTCTTGAACTTGTGCGCTCCCGCGAGCTCGGTGATGCGCGTCGTCACGTCGAATTCCGCCGGCGGGTAGAAAACCGCGATGAAGCGGCGCACGATCATTTCGTAGATTTTCGCCTCGTCCGGCGGCAGCGTTCCCGCGGGCGGCTGGTCGGTGGGAATGATCGCGAAGTGGTCGCTGACTTCCGCGTTGTTGAAAATGCGGCGGTTCGGGCGCACCCAGCCGTTTTCGACGGCGCGCGCGGCAAAAGCGCCGAAGCGCGTCGCGTCCAGCGCGCGCAGCGTCGCGACGCAAGTCGGAACGTAGTCTTCCGGGAGCGCGCGGGAATCGGTGCGCGGATACGTCGTCGCCTTGTACTTTTCGTAAAGCGCCTGCGCGATCTGCAGCGTCTTCGTCGCGGGAAAGCCGAAGCGCTTGTTCGCCTCGCGCTGCAGCGTCGTCAGGTCGTAAAGTCTGCCGCAGATTTCCGTCGTGCGCTTCTTTTCTTCGGAGACCGTTCCCGCGGCGCAGGCGCGGCATTCGGCGAGCACGCGTTCGGCCTCTTCCCGGCTCCAGATGCGGTCGGCGCGGTCGTCCGGATTTTCCGGCGTTTCGCCCTTCGCCGGCTTCTTGTAATCGGGGCGCTGATACAAACCTTCATACGTTCCCGCGGCGAGGCCGAATTCCGCCGCGAGCCGGAAGTATTCCTTCGGGACGAAATTGCGGATGTCGAGTTCCCGCTGGACGATGAGCGAAAGCGTCGGCGTCTGGACGCGCCCGACCGTCGAGACCTGCCCTTTCGCGGGCGAAGTGCGCAGCGTCACGGCGCGCGTGCCGTTCATGCCGATGAGCCAGTCCGACTCCGAGCGGCAGCGCGCGGCGGAACACAGGTCAGCCGTTTCCGAGCCGTCGCGCAGGTGGCGCAGCCCGTCGCGAATCGCCGCGGGCGTCATGCTCGTCAGCCAAAGCCGCTTGACGGGAAGATTGCTCCCGGCGAGCTCGTAGATGTAGGCGAAAATCAGCTCGCCTTCCCGCCCGGCGTCGCAGCCGTTGACGACGACGCCCACGTCCTTGCGCGCCATGAGCTTTTTCAGCTTCAGAAACTGATCTTTGGCGCCCTTTTCCTTCGATGGCTTGATTTTGAAATCTTCGGGAACGATCGGCAGCGTCTTGCGCGACCAGCGCTTGAACTTCGCGTCGTAGTCCTCCGGCTCGCACAATTCGACGAGATGCCCGACCGCGGAAGAAATCACGTAGGCGTCGTTTTCAAAAACGTCCCCTTTCGCGGGAACGCCGGCGACCTTCGCGATGTCCTTGGCGACGGACGGCTTCTCGGCAATGATGAGCGTCTTCATGCGTTTTGCGTCTGTGTGATGATGTTGGATGCGCTGTGCGCTGTTTTCCTGCGTTTCTATTTTCTGAAAAAAAATTCAGCAAGAATTTTTTTTTCCCCGCGCGGGAACGGCGGCGCGCTCCCGCGGCGGCGGCTCAGTCTCCGGAAAGAAGCTCCCGCGTTTCCCGC
>ERZ779737.1146-NODE-1146-length-21653-cov-3.133948_pt1 | contig 21653 bp, 18 predicted proteins | sample MGYA00511889_ERZ779737 | MGnify/ENA primary metagenome ERZ779737 (study PRJEB29588, sample SAMEA2163575) | human gut metagenome | biome: human gut; feature: human-associated habitat; material: faeces | place: Denmark | collected 2008/2010 ...
GAAAATATATTTAGGAAAGAGTTTGGAGAAAAGAATATATCTGTATAAATGCTGTAATATAGGGCCTTTATGTCATAGACATAAGGGCTTTTTATATAAGTCCCCTGGGGACTTTTTTGCTTTTAAAAAAAATTACAAATGCGAGCATATTACTTGTATTATACAATGATAAGTGTTATAATACAGATATGAAAAATCAGTACAAAGAAAAAAACGGAATTATATATCGTTGCAACTACTATGTTGTCTGGTGTGTAAAATATAAAAGAAAATTGTTGGTAGATACAGTTGCTGAAAGATGTAAGGAGCTGATAAAAAGTGAGTGTGATGAAATGGATGTTGTGCTCCTGAAGCTTAGTATCTATCCAAATCATATCAGAATTCTCGTAGGCGGACAGCCACAACAGAATATACATAAAATAGTAAAAGCATTAAAACGGAAGACTGCCGGCGTCATGCGGAAAGAATTCAAGGAACTGTCTACGAAGCTCCCCACATTGTGGGATAATAGATATTTAATGTCCGCAGGAGTTCCTATTTCGGAGAAAACAATCAATAAATATATTGATGAAGATGGAAATTACGGTAAATTCGTAGTAGAGCCTTTGGAAAGAGGCTATGGTACAACTCTTGGCAATGCGCTTAGAAGAATTCTTTTGAGCTCACTTCCGGGAGCAGCAGTCACATCAGTAAAAATCGACGGAGTACTTCACGAGTTTTCAACAATACCGGGAGTAAAAGAAGACGTTACGGAAATCATCCTCAACCTTAAAAAACTTGCAATCAGATTAAACGGAGACAACACAAAGAGAGTTATCATCAATGCGGTTGGTCCTAAGGAAGTAACCGCTGCCGATATCATCAGAGACTCCGACATCGAGATTTTCAATCCGGACCTGCACATCGCAACTCTGGAAGAAAATGCAACACTCGTAATGGAAGTTAATCTTGCAAGAGGAAGAGGATATGTTCCTGCGGAAATGAATAAGACAGAAAGCACACCGATTTCGGTGATTCCTGTTGATTCCATTTACACTCCTGTAAGAAAAGTAAATTTTACAGTTGAGAATACCAGAGTAGGACAGGTAACAGACTACGACAGACTGGTACTTGAAATTTGGACAGACGGATCAATCACGCCGGAAGAAGGCGTTTCCATCGGAGCAAAGATTATGCAGGAACACTTGAATCTGTTCATCCAGCTCACCGATACAACCGGAACAATGGAAATTATGGTTGAAAAGGAAGAAGACCAGAAGGAAAAAGCACTCGAAATGACAATTGAAGAACTGGAACTTTCCGTTCGTTCTTTCAACTGCCTGAAGAGAGCAGCAATCAATACTGTAGAAGAACTTACGCAGAAATCAGAAGAGGATATGATGAAGGTTAGAAACCTTGGTAAAAAATCTCTTGATGAAGTAAAAGCAAAACTTGAGGAACTGGGACTCGGCTTAAGACCGAGTGATGAATAGAACTTGCAATGAAAGGAGAATCTTAAAATGCCAGGATACAGAAAACTGGGCAGACCTTCCGCTCACAGAAAATCCATGCTGAGAAACCTTGTAACTGATTTATTCAGAGAAGGCAGAATTCAGACAACGGATTGCAGAGCAAAGGAAGCCAGAAGAGAAGCAGAAAAGCTGATTACTTTGGCAAAGCGCGGTGATCTTCACGCAAGAAGACAGGTACTTGCTTATGTTTTTGACGAAACAGTTGTAGCAAAGCTTTTTGATGAAATCGCACCAAAGTATGCAGACAGAAACGGCGGATATACAAGAATTCTTAAGTTAGGACCTCGTCAGGGCGACTGCGCTGAAGTTGTTTTCTTAGAATTAGTATAGAAAATAGAAGCTTAAATGAAGCGGAGCTGAACGAATTGATCAGCTCCGCTTGGTTTTTTGGAGGAGCAGGACAAAGGTGTAGGCGGGTGATTAGTTATCTAATCCCAAAATCACCCCGCAAAGTGTATTGTTAATAATTCTCTTGAATGCTAAAGTGGCATCGATGAGGCAAAGCAGCCGTTACATAAAGCTATGGACGAACGCAGGTTGCAGCTTCATTGAGAAATTATACCTTAATTAGCTTTTAGGAGGATTTATTATGGGTAAAAAAATTCCTATGTGGCAGACCATTTTGGTTATGCTTGCAATGGTAGGTTTCCTTATGTGGTCCATTATTAAGGACACCGGTGGAGAACCTCACATCGCACTTATTTTAGCAGCAGGTTTCGCAGGCATTATCGCTTGTGCAAACGGATGGAAATGGGCTTACCTTGAACAGGGTATCCTTGCTTCCATTAACAGATCCATGCAGGCTATCTTAATCCTTGCTATCCTCGGTGCAATCATCGCTTCCTGGATGGCAGCAGGTACCATCCCTTCCATGATGTACTACGGTATTAAGATCATCAGCCCGAAGGTATTCCTAGTTACAGCTTGTATCCTTTGCTCCATCGTATCGCTCGCAACAGGTTCTTCATGGTCCACAGCAGGTTCCATGGGTGTTGCTCTTATGGGTGTCGGCGCTGCTCTCGGATTCCCTGCTCCAATGACAGCAGGTGCTGTAGTATCCGGTGCATACTTCGGAGACAAGATGTCCCCATTATCCGATACAACAAACCTTGCACCGGCAATGGCCGGCGCAACTCTGTTCGGACACATCAAGCACATGGTTTACACGACAGGCGTATCCTTATGTATTGCTTTAGTAGCATATGCGGTAATGGGCTTCATGCATGCATCCAACAACGAACCGGATATGACGGTAATGCAGGGAATCCTTCACTACATTGAAGGTGCTTCCAACATCGGTCTGCTTACATTAATTCCACCACTGTTCGTAATCGTTGCTGTAGCTATGAAGCTTCCGGCAATTCCTTCCCTGGTAGCAGGCGCACTTCTTGGTGTTCCTCTTATGTTCTACAACCACGTTGCGATTGAAACCGTACTGGAAGATAAAGTTATCAACAATATGTTCTCAATCCTCAACAATGGTATTACACTCGGAATCGTTCCAGAAGATGCCTCTCCGGTTATCACTAAATTAGCTGACCTGTTATCATCTTCCGGCATGCAGGGCATGATGTGGACAATCTCCATCATTCTCGCTGCAATGTGCTTCGGCGGTATCGTTGACTGCACAGGCATGATGGCTCAGGTGGCTGCTGTATTCCTTAAGATTGCTAAGGGCAGAGGCGGACTCGTACTTTCCACAGAATTAATGTGCATCATTACAAATGCAATCTGCTGCGACCAGTACTTAGCACTCGTACTCCCTGGCAGAATGTTCAAGGAATCCTTCGAAGATATGAGACTTCGTCCGGAAAACCTTTCAAGATGTCTGGAAGACGCCGGTACAATTACATCCAACTTCTTCTCATGGAACACTTGCGGTGCTACAATGAGAAAGTTCCTCGGTGTGGACTCCAGCTACATCCCATATGCAATTCTTAACTGGCTGAATCCTGTCGTTTCCGTATTCTTCGGATACACAGGAATCACAATGACTAAGCTGACGGATGAAGAATATCAGAAGGTCTTGGACGAAAGAGAAGCTGAAAAGCAGGCTGCACTCAAAGCTCTCGAAGCATAAGAAAGTATATAAGAGGCATAAGTCCTTCTTATAAATATTAAGTAAATGAATGAAGAATCAGAACGCCGGGGTCTCTCCGGTGTTTTGATTTTTTGTAAGGATGCGAAGATTGTCGAAATTTGTCGGAACACGCGGAGATCGGGGTTAAAAAAACGCAAAAAAGCGGATTATATTCTCCTTTGCTTTCATAGGATGTTTTATAATAGAGCCAAAGGAGGAGAAAAAATGGAAAGTGTGATTTTATTTGTGTATGTATTTACGATTCCCCTGATTACAGCATCACTGGTAATACTGCTGATATACAGGAAGAGAATAAAGAAAGAAAACGAATTTTTTGAAAAACTGGAATATTTTATCGGAGCACTGCTGCTCGCGACCGTACTGCATATGTTTTTGTTTTACTTCAATATAATCACCAAGATGGCGGAAACGAAGCATTTTTTCTTCGTGTGCGATATGATATGCAATGTATGTGTGTTTTTCTGGCTGGAGGCGCAGCAGAAAATTTGCGAGAGCCGAATCGGGATGGTGATAAAAAAGCTGAATCGATATTTTTTTGTATCCTATATAACGGTTTGGGGCATTGCGATTTCACCGCTTATGACGGAGTATGCGATTATGAAATATTTCAACGGGTTTCTGATACTCATGCTGCTTGCGGATATGGCAGGCTGCCTGAAGATCGGAGTAAAATCCGAGGACGAAAACGGGATATATGTGATGTACAGCATGGGGATTACGATGCTGCTGTTGGTGGAGTATGTGGTGTATGAGCTTGGGATTAGTTCTAACCTGATTATTGAGAACATCAATATAGGCATTTGGGCTCTCATAGGAGGGCTTACCCTCAGCATCATTCTGTGGAAAATGCAGAATTTGAAAACTGAAATTTCGGATTGGGAAACTTGCACGGAAGAGGATTTTGCACCGGCCTTCCTGTCAATCAGGAACGAATTTGCGCTTACCGAGCGGGAAACCGAGATTTTGACGGAGATTTTTGAGGGGAGCGGCAACGGTGAGATTGCAGAGAAACTTTTTATAAGCGAAAATACGGTGAAGACGCATATTCATAATTTGCTGCGAAAGATGGGGGCGGCGAGCAGACTTGAAGCAGTGGGCATGGTTCGGAGTCGTATGGCAGAAATCAGACAGCTCAGTGTCATAGAATGCGATTAAATGATTAATTTTTCGCAGAAGATTCCAAGATTGTCGGTTCTGTGGTATACTAATCTATACAAAAGACGCAAGGAGACATAATATATGAATTTAGAACACTTAAATCCGGAGCAGCAGGAAGCGGTAAGACATCTGGACGGGCCTTTGCTTATTCTGGCGGGGGCAGGAAGCGGTAAGACAGCAACGATGACGCACAGAATTGCATATCTGATTGAAAACGGAGTAAGCCCATACGCTATACTGGCAGTGACGTTTACCAACAAGGCGGCAGGCGAGATGAGAGAGCGCGTTGAGAAACTGGTCGGACACTGCCCGGGTATGTGGATTTTGACATTTCATGCGATGAGTCTTCGAATTTTGAGAAAATACGCAGAGACGGTCGGATACGACAAGAATTTTGTGATATATGACACGGTAGACCAGAAAACGCTGATTAAGAACATAATGAAAGAGCAGAATGTCGATGCAAAGCTTTTCCCGCAGGCATATCTTTCCGCTGTGATAAGCAAACAGAAAGAAGCCGACATCGACCCGGAAGCCTATCTTGAGATTAACGGCGGAGAATTTAAGAATAAGATAATCTATAATGTATACAGCGCATATCAGAAGGAGCTCAAGAAAAACAATGCGATGGACTTCGATGATTTGCTGCTCAATGCCTTTCATGTGCTGAAGGAAAACCCCGAAGCACTCGAAGAATACCTGTCAACCTTCCGATATATCATGGTTGACGAATATCAGGATACGAACCGGCTGCAATATGAAATTATCCGGCTTCTCGCAAGCGCAAGACGCAACCTTTGTGTGGTGGGCGACGATGATCAGTGCATTTATCAGTGGAGAGGTGCTGATATTCAGAATATTTTGGACTTTGAGAAGGACTTTCCGGATGCAAAGGTAATCAAGCTTGAGCAAAATTACCGTTCGTACGGAAACATCTTGGCGGCAGCACATTCCGTAATCAGGAACAACCGCGGCAGGAAACAGAAGAAACTGTGGACTTCCAAGGAAGAGGGAGACAAAATCATATATAGACGATGCGACTCGGATAAGGAAGAAGCATATTACATAGCGCAGGAAATCGACCTTTTGAAGGGAAGAACGCGTTCCTATGATGATTTTGCGGTTCTCTACCGAACGAATGCGCAGTCAAGACTCTTTGAGGACGCTTTGAAGCGCAGAGGGATTCCGTATCAGATTTTGTCGGGGTTCAGTTTTTATGACCGCAAAGAAACCAAGGATATGATTTGTTATATGAGACTCGTCGTGAATCCGGCGGACGATTTGGCACTTAAGCGCATCATCAATGAACCGAAACGCGGCATCGGTGCCACGACGCTCGGAAAACTGGAGGCATTGGCGAGAGTCAGAGGACAATCGCTGTTTGAGGCTTTGACGGATGAAGAGGTTTTGTACAGCCTTCCTTCAAAAGCGGCAGACCCGGTACGCGCCATGATGCAGGTTCTTCTTCTTTGCAGACAGGAAAAGGAAAACCTAAGGGTTTCGGATATCTACGACAACCTCCTTGTTCGGACAGGCTATATGAAAGCCCTCGAAAGTGAAAACACGCTTGAGGCAGAGGGAAGAATCGAGAACCTCATGGACTTCAAATCGTTTATTTACGATTACGAAGAGGAGAAGGCGAAGGCAGACGAGCCGGCGAGCCTGGAAGAATTTCTTGAGAAGGTTGCGACGGACAGCGATGCGGATAAATACGACGAATCGGCAGGCAAGGTCACGCTGATGACAATGCACAGCGCCAAAGGACTTGAGTTTCCGGTTGTATTCCTTCCGGGTCTTGAAGACGGGCTGTTTCCGGGACATCGGGCGATGGACAGCGAGTCCGGAATGGAAGAGGAACGCAGGCTTTGCTATGTAGGCATGACCAGGGCAAAAGAAAAACTCTTTCTTACGAGTGCGGCTTACAGGGTTATGTATGGCCGTGGTGACTATACGAGAGAATCAACCTTCCTCAGAGAAGTTGATAACTCGCTGTTGGATGAGGCGGGCGATACCGTGTTTGTCGCAGGACGAAGGACCGAAAACCGGGCAGGTGTGAGCACGGGGAGTTTTGATGGGTTTGCGGCTGCGGCATACAGTCCGTTTGGAACTGCGGCAAGAGAAAAGGCTGCAGGATATGATCCCCTCAAATACGCAAAGCAGGCCGTCAAACAGAACGCAGGAGGCACGCTTAGCGAAGCGTTTCATCCGGGCGACCGCGTTTCACATGCGAAATTCGGAAGCGGCATGGTCATAGAGACGGATGACAAAACGGTTACAATCCTGTTTGATGAAGCGGGACGCAAGAAGATGGCAAAGGGAATCGCCCCTTTGAAAAAGATATAACGGAGAACGAAGAATGGAAAGAATGAAAGAGCTGATTCGTCTGTTGAACGAGGCGGCGAAAGCATATTATCAGGAAAGCAGAGAAATCATGCCTAATTACGAGTATGACAGGCTCTACGATGAGCTGGAGGAACTCGAACGAAAGACGGGAATTACGCTTTCGAACAGCCCGACGATTCGTGTCGGCTATGAGGTTCTTTCGGACCTTCCGAAGGAAAAACACCCGAAGAAAATGCTTTCCCTGGATAAGACCAAGGATGTCGGCGCGCTTGCTGCATGGCTTGGCTCGCAGGAGGGCGTGCTTTCATGGAAACTCGACGGGCTGACAATCGTGCTGACCTATGAAGAGGGAAAACTAGCGAAGGCGGTAACGCGTGGAAATGGCGAAATCGGAGAGGTGATTACTTCAAATGCAAGAACGTTTGAGAATCTTCCGCTTGCAATTGACTTCAAGGGGGAGCTTGTGCTCAGAGGCGAGGCAGTTATTTCTTATGCGGATTTTGAGAAGATAAACGACGAAATTACGGATGAAGGCGCGAAGTACAAGAATCCGAGGAATCTCTGCTCAGGTTCGGTGCGTCAGCTGAATAATGAAATTACCGCGCAGAGACATGTGCAGTTTTTTGCCTTTTCACTTGTGTCTGCGGACGGAGTGAAATTTAAGACAAGAAACGAGCAGTTTGACTGGCTGACGGAACGAGGCTTTCAGGTTGTGGAGCATGTCAGCGTGAATGCAAAGACGATTTCGGATGCGGTCAGTGCCTTTGAGGCAAAGATTGCGGACAATCCGGTGCCTTCGGACGGTCTTGTTCTGAGCTATAATGACATAGAATACGGACGATCGCTTGGAGAAACCGCAAAGTTTCCGCGCGACTCGATTGCTTTTAAATGGCAGGACGAAATCAAAGAAACCACACTCAGAGAAATCGAGTGGAGTGCTTCGCGGACGGGACTTATCAACCCGGTTGCGATTTTTGAGCCGGTAGAGCTTGAAGGCACGACCGTGAGCCGCGCTTCGGTTCATAATATCAGTGTCATGCGCGAGCTTGCACTCGGAATCGGCGATACGATAACGGTATACAAAGCAAACATGATTATCCCGCAGATTGCCGAGAATCTTACAAGATCGAATAATGTTAAAATTCCGGAAAACTGCCCCGTATGCGGTGCATATACGCAGATAAAGGCTGAGAACGGGGTGGAAACCCTTGTATGCCCGAATCCTGCATGCCTTGCGAAGCAGATTAAGAACTTTACGCATTTTGTTTCGAGAGACGCGATGAATATTGAGGGGCTTTCGGAGATGACGATAGAAAAGCTCATCGCACGCGGATTTATCAGGGAACTTTCGGATCTTTTCCATGTTGAGGAATATAAGCAGGAAATCGTGAAAATGGAAGGCTTCGGCGAGAAATCCTTCCGCAATCTCAAGAACTCCGTCGAGAAGGCAAGAAATACCGATTTGGCGCGTTTTTTGTACAGCCTTGGAATTCCGAACATCGGTACGGCAAACGCCCGTCTGATTGCGCGTTTTTGCGAGAATAAATGGGAGCGCGTCGAGACCCTTACTAAGGAGGAGCTGCTTACGATTGATGGAGTCGGTGAAATCATGGCGGATGCTTTTCTTGCTTTTTTTGCGGACCCTGATAAGCGGAAGATGGTTGACGACCTTTTGAAAGAGGTACATCTTGACGAAAGCTTTGAGAAGCTGGGAACGGCTCTTGCGGGAAAGACCTTTGTCATTACGGGCTCGCTTGCACATTACGAGAACCGCGAGGCACTCAAAGCCGAAATAGAGAAAGCAGGAGGCAGGGTGGCAGGCTCGGTAAGTGCCAAAACATCCTATTTAATCAACAACGATATCAACTCAACCTCGGGCAAGAACAAGAAAGCCCGCGAGCTTGGGATTGAAATCATAGATGAAAACACGATAATGGAATGGCTTTCCGGAGGTGAAGAATGAATACAAACACAAACAGAACAATCCGAAAACTGACCGTTGCCGATGTAGACGGCTACCTTGATGTCTATCTCAACGCATACCCGGCATACAAGGATCTCGACGATGAATGCCGCGAAAAGTACAGAAAAAAGGCGACACTTGAGATAACGCAAAACAAAGAAGTCATCCACATGGGTATGCTCGAAGGGGATAAGGTAATCGCAATCATGAAGGTCGTGCATTTCTCGCTTAACCTTTTCGGCAAAATGCATCCGGCCTGCGGACTGATGGCTCTCGGTGTGCATCCACTGTATAAGAAACAGGGTGTTGCACTTGCCATGATACACGAGTTTGAAAAAATCGCCTGCGAAGAGGGCGCTGCGGTTACGATGCTGCTTCCGTTCAACATTCCATTCTACAGAAGAATGGGATATGGCTTCGGCGGCAGAATCGAGGAGTATCATATTCCGACGATGGGCCTGCCGAAGACGGATGGAGCAGGAGCGGAGCATCTGCGCTTCCTGAGTCTTGAGGAGCTTCCGGCTGTTTTGGAATGCCACAAAGCATTTGTACGGGCAAACCACGGCATGGTGGATAAGTTTGAGGAGGAAATCCGCGGAATGCAGGATGACTCTCAGGTTTTCCGAATCGGATATGAAGAGGACGGACGTCTGCGAGGCTATCTCGCATGGCGTTATCGCGAGGCGAGCGATGTGAACTATACGCAGATGTGCATGTCGGTTGAGGAAATGGTCTATGAAAACGGCAGGATTTTGAGAGAAATGCTTGGTTTCATCCGAAATCAGGCAGACCTCTGCCAGACGGTGATCCTGCGAACCGGTGAACCGGATTTCGTACATCTTCTCGAAGACCCACAGGACATTTCCAAGAATTACATAGATTTTGGATTTCTTCAGACGAATATTGCAGCGGTCGGAACCATGTTTAAGATTATAAACCCCGAAAAGTTTATCGCTGATACGCGATACAGAGAATTTTCTGCGGAGAGCGGCGAAAAATTTACGGTGAAATTCCAATATGAAAAAGAACTGGAGCATGAGGAAGAAACGATCACCGTTGCTTTTGAAAACGGTACGTGGGAGACTGCGGGCGGCGATGAGGCGGATGCTGTCGTAAAACTCAGACAGGGAACCTTTGCGTCCGTTCTGATGGGCTCTGCGGACATTTCGGCTATGGTTCGGCTCGGCGGAGCGGAGATAAGCAGTCCGGATTGTCTTGCAAAACTGGAAAGCCTGTTTTCCTATCATCAGAAACCTTGGTGCAATTCCGACTATTGACCCAAACGCCATTCTGTGTTACAATGATGTAAGAAAAATTGCCTTTAAAGAGCTTCGCCCGGCATGGTTTGGGTCCTGCGCAATGGGATGCCGTGAACCTTGTCAGGTCCGGAAGGAAGCAGCAATAAGCGGAAGTTCTTATGTGCCGCAGATCAGCCTTCTCCAACGCCTCGCGCGGCTCTTTAAGGGCAATTTTTTCGATAATGGGAGGAATTTATGTATACTGCACTTTACAGAGCCGAAAGACCGGAAGTCTTCGACGAAATCCTGGGTCAGGAACATATCGTAAAAATTCTGAGACATCAGATTGCCTCGGACACGGTAGGACATGCCTACCTGTTTTGCGGTACGCGCGGAACAGGAAAGACTACGACGGCGCGAATTCTTGCAAAGGGTGTAAACTGCACATCCCCGGATGTCGAGGGCAGACCGTGCGGTGAGTGTGCAAACTGCAAAGCGATAAGCCAAGGCAATTTCATGGATGTAATCGAAATTGACGCCGCCTCAAACAACGGTGTTGAGAATATACGTGAACTCAGGGAGAGTGTCAAGTATCCGCCCGCAATCGGCCGCAGAAAAGTATACATAATCGACGAAGTACATATGCTTTCGACCGGAGCATTCAATGCATTGCTCAAGACTCTTGAGGAACCACCCGAAAATGTAATGTTCATACTTGCAACGACGGAGCCGCAGAAACTCCCGGCAACCATTCTCTCAAGATGCCTCAAATTTGATTTCAAGCGCGTTCCTCAAAGCCTTATTATGGACGGCATGAAGCGAATCTGCAGCGACAAAGGCGTCGAAATTTCCGACGGAGCGCTCAGACTTGTGGCAAACTGCGCAGATGGTTCGGTGAGAGATGGTCTGAGCATATTGGATCAGGTGCTTGCATCCGGAGAGAAAAACATATCACGCGAGGATGTGCTTGAGTATATAGGAACGGCAGGAGAAGATTTTTTCATCGAACTTACCGAGAAGGTCTCACTCAGAAATATTTCGGAGGCACTGCTTTTGGTTGATGAAGCTTTGGCAGACGGAAAAGATGTCAGAAGTCTCATGCGCGACTGGACGGCGTATTACCGTAACCTTATGATTGCGAAGTTCGTGAAGAACCCTGAGGATCTTTTGAATATGTCTGCAGAGAATATTCTGCGGATCAAGCAGCAGAGTGACCATATTTCGATGGACGAAATAAACGATGCGATTCTCAAGCTTTCCAAAGCCATAAATGAGGCAAGATGGTCCACGCAGCCGAGGATTCTGCTTGAGCTTGCACTTGTGAATATAGCCTCCGGGGTATCGGAAAAGACCGCATCGAAGCAAGAGACAAGAAGAGCACCGGCAAGACTTGCAATGCAGTCGGCACAGGCAAAACCTGTGATGCAGGCCGTATCAGCAAGACCGGCGGAACCTGTGCAGACGATTCAGACAAGTGAAAACAAGGAAAACGAAATGCTTTGGCATCAGGTTTTTGAAGAGGGAGAAGATGAAGCAGGCAGCTTTAATTTGATTCGAAAAGGAACGAGACTTTATCACCTTGGCGATAAAAACTTTACCGTTCTTGCGAACAATGATTTTACAAAGAAGTTCACGGAACAAAAGCGTGACCTGATTGAAAGAATCATGGCAGATAAACTTGGACATCCTGTACAGATGGTCTGCTGCCTTGAACCGGAAATTGACCACAAGCAGGAGAAAGCGGTCGATGAGACCAAAGAAGATAACAGCGAACTTGCCCGAAAAGCAAGCGAAATTCTGGGCATAGAAGTAGAAATAGATTAAAACGGAGGACGAAATAAATGGGAAAAGGAATGAGAGCCGGCAAGAAGCCGTCAAAACCGGGAATGGGCAGCATGGGCGGAGGAATGCAGAAACAGCTCCAGCAGATGCAGCAAATGCAGAGACAGATGGAGGCTCTTCAGGCTGAAATCGAAGAAAAGGAAGTTACCACAACAGCCGGCGGCGGAGCGGTAACGGCGGTCGTAAACGGCAAAAAAGAAATCACCAGACTTGAAATCAAGCCGGAAGTTGTTGACCCGGACGATGTTGAGATGCTTCAGGATCTTATTATAGTTGCGGTAAATGAAGGAATCCGCCAGATTGAAGAAATATCAAACAGCGAAATGAGCAAACTCACAGGCGGACTTGGGATACCGGGTCTGTAAACGCACAGCGGACAGCCTTGAGTTTATCGAACGGAGTAAAAAATGAGACAATATCCCAAGCCTTTAGCAAGACTCATAAACGAGATGTCAAAACTTCCGGGAATCGGCACGAAAACGGCACAGCGGCTTTCTTTTTATATTCTTTCTTTGGAGGATAAGGAAGCAGAGCAGCTTGCGAGTGCCATTCTCACAGCCAAAAAAGAAATGAAATATTGTTCCGTATGTGGCAACCTCACGGATGAAGATCCGTGTGCCATTTGCAGTGACAAGAGCCGGAAAGCCGACACGATCTGCGTGGTCGAAAGCCCGAAAGATGTCATGGCAATGGAACGCATAAGAGAATACAACGGACTTTATCATGTCCTGCACGGTGTGATTTCTCCAATGGAAGGAATCGGGCCTGAGGATATTAATCTTATGTCATTATTGAAGAGGCTTCAGGCAAACGACATAAAAGAATTGATTATTGCAACGAACCCGAACATTGAGGGGGAAGCCACCGCCATGTATATTGCGCGCCTTGTCAAACCGAGCGGAATCAAGGTGAGCAGAATCGCACACGGAATTCCCGTTGGCGGTGACCTCGAATATGCAGACGAGGTCACCTTGCTCAAGGCCATGGAGGGCCGAAGGGAACTTTAAAGTGACAGGTCTTTTGCTTTTGCAAGCTGCAAGAGGTACGAATACTTTGCTCTTGCAGCCAAAATATTATACGCAGCATAATCAACGGCTGTATTATCGGTTAGTTCATTGAAAATGTCCACTGCAGTGTCAAGTTCGCAGCGGGCGTTTTTTATTGACATGTAAAGCATTTCATCTTCAGATTGCATCGGTCGGGAAAGTTTAAGCTTCATAAATCATACACCTTTCGCACTTATTTATTACTATTATAGGAATTTTTATTCTATTTTATTCCAAGCACGCATATTTTATTGAGTATAGAAGGGGGCGCGGCATGGGACTGCAAATCGGAGTACTGCTTACATATGCGGGAGCAATCATATTGATTTTTATCGTCGGCAAGCTCTTTGTGTGGCCGATAAAACTTGTTTTGAAACTTTTGGCGAGCAGTTTGATTGCGGGAGCCGCCATCGTGCTGATTAACACGGCGGGCACCGGACTTGGAATTGCCATCCCGCTCAATGTGCTGAATGCTTTGACCGCGGGCGTGCTCGGCATACCGGGACTTGTGATGCTTCTGATATTCAGCTTATTTTAAAACGCCGCCTTGTGCATTTACAGCAAAACAAAACAGGCAATCGCTTGACTGCCTGTTTTGTTTCTTTTTTTATTGTTATATGCAGCGATTAAAGCCGCTCTTTCTTACCCGTGTTTGCAACGATGAAGAATACAACCAGGACAATAGCACCAAGGATGTATCCGAGCATTTCAGAATTGAGAGATCCGATCTGAGCTTTTGTAAAGAAGCCGGAAACGGAACCTGCGAAGATAAATGCCATCGCAATCGGAGTGATGAACTTGATGCATACTTTGTAGAAAGCATCAAACGCGGAACTCTTTTTGCTGCCTATGTCGATTTCTTCAAGGATAGGAGTAACTTTTAACTCCCAACCAACCATTACAGCCATGAGCATAGCGCCCAACGGCATTGCAACGCCTTCTGACCAACAATCCATGAAATCAAGGAAACAGTCATTCCAAGCATCTGTACCCCAGAACTTGAAGATCCCGGAAGCGCCCAGACCGTCGATTGCTACGAGCAGTGCTTCGATTGTAATTGCAATGCAGACCCGGAATACAACTTTTTCTCTCTTGAGTTCTTTGCCTTTCTTTGCAGCGTCATCCATGAAGAATGCAGAAATAACCTCTATAAGCGAGATCGCGGAAGAAATTGCAGCAATCAGAACCAGCAGGTAGAAAATGATACCGAACAGAGGTCCGATGGAGCCCATTTCAGCGAATACATCCTGAAGTGTTACGAACAGAAGCTTAGGGCCGCTGAGGGAAATATCCGCATAAGCAATTCCGTTTGCAATACCGTTTGCAACAGCGGCAGGGATAACAGCAAGCCCTGCCATCAAAGCGATCGTTGTATCCGCAACTACGATAACAACGGAGTTTTTCTTGAGATTCTCATATTTGCTGAGGTAGGAACCATATGTAATCATTGCACCCATTGCAAGGGAAAGTGAGAAGAACATCTGACCGCCGGCTGTTGCGAAAACATTCAGCAGGGATGGTGCTTCTTCTATGAAGCCTGCTTCAACGGCATATCCCGGTTTGAACATGAACTTAAGTCCTTCTTCAGCGCCCGGGAGTGTGAGAGCACGGATGATTACGATAACAAGCATTACGAATAATGCCGGCATACCGATTTTGTTGAATTTTTCAATACCGTCGGAGACTTCACCCTTATTGATAAAGTAGCAGATTGTGATGAACAGAAGTGTAAATATCGCGCATCCGAACGGGTTGGTGAGCATAGCACCGAATGTTGAGCCGCCTTCAAGGCTGATGCCGAAGAGGTTCTGAAGTCCGAAACTGAGTTCGGCAAGGTTCAGTGAAAGATACTGCATGCAGTAACCGCCGAGAACCGTATAGAAACTCATGATAAGGAAAGGTGCGATTACGGCAAGCCAGCCAATCCATTTGAATTTCTTTGAAATTTGATTGTAAGCGCCTACAGGTCCGAGTTTTGTCTTACGTCCGAGCGCAAGCTCAGAAGTCATGATTACAAAACCAACGAAAACCGCAAGCAGAAGATAAGCGATAAGGAAAGTAAATCCACCCGATCTGCCCATCTTATACGGGAAGCCCCAGATGTTTCCAAGACCAACGGCCGAGCCGATAGCTGCCATAAGGAAACCGAGATTGCTGCCCCATGAACTGCGATTGTTCTCCATTAATAAGTCCTCCTAAATGATGAATAGTTTTTTAACAATAAATAACATTTATAACTTTAACAAAAATGACGAAAAATGTCAATATAAATAACAAAACAAAAAAATATTTGTTGAGCCACACAAAAAAAGACGAGATTGCTGTAAATATTTTGTAACATTTGACTTAAAAATTCTACATGATATAATAAGGTTCGTAAGAAAATGTCAACGGAGAGGAAATACTATGGCAATAGAGAAGGTAAGAGAATATTTCAAACAGTACGGAATTGAGGACAGAATCATGGAATTTGAAGTTTCCAGCGCAACGGTTGAACTTGCGGCACAAGCTGTCGGAGTGGAAGGTGCAAGAATCTGCAAAACGCTTTCTTTCAAAGATCACGAAGACGGCTGCATCCTGATTCAGACTGCGGGGGACACCAAGATTGACAACAGAAAATTCAAAGATACATTCGGCTTTAAAGCAAAGATGCTGTCGCCGGAGGAAGTTGTGGAATACACGGGTCATGCCATCGGGGGTGTATGCGCTTTTGCGATTGAAAATCCGAAGGTGAAGGTGTACTGCGACGAATCGATGAAACGATTTGACACCGTTTTTCCGGCATGCGGAAGCTCGAACAGTGCAATTGAATTCAACATGGAAGAGCTCTTCCGATATTCGAAGGCGGACGGATGGGTAGACGTGTGTAAGATTCCGCAAGAAGAGGCATAGAATAGGAAGGCGGAGAGGAAAAAGATGAAGCTTGAGAGCAAGAGTAGAGTAAAAAATGAAATTATAATGTTCCTGAGTCTGACCATCGCTTCGGCGATTATCGCTTTTAACCTGAAAAGCTTCGTGCGGACGGGCGGACTCTTTCCGGGCGGATTCAGCGGACTGGCACTGCTTGTTCAGCAGATTTTAAGTGAATTTTTCAATGTAACCGTGCCATATTCAGCAATTTACATGCCGGTCAATCTGATACCGGCGTACATCGGTTTTAAATACATAGGAAAGAGATTTACCATTTACTCTTTCTATCTAGTGTTTTTATCGAGTTTTCTGACGGACGTGTTTCCGGCGGTTACGATTACATATGACATCCTGCTGATTTCGATTTTCGGAGGGATTATCCAAGGGGCGGCGATCAGCATAGCACTCATCAGCGGCGCAAGCGGCGGCGGAACGGATTTCATCGCCATTTATTTTTCCGAGAAAAAAGGGGTGGACGTATGGAATTATGTGCTGCTGGGAAATGCGATTATTTTGACGACTGCGGGAATCCTGTTCGGATTTGACAAAGCCTTATACTCGATTATTTTCCAGTACACGACAACACAAGTCATATCCATCATGTTTAAGCGGTATCAGAAGGATACTTTGTTCATAATCACGGATCAGCCGATGGCTGTATACGGCAAAATACGCGAGCTCACGCATCACGATGCGACGCTGATTGAAGGGAACGGCTGCTACGAGGGTGCGGAGAGGCATATCCTGTATTCAGTGGTTGGCAGAGAGCAGGTCGACAAGGTAATTGCGGCAATCAAAGAAATCGACGAGCACGCGTTCATAAACGTAATAAAGACGGATCAGGTAAACGGCCGGTTCTATCGGACGCCGACAAAGTAAAGGACGGTAGAAAACTTTTGGAAAGAATTGATAAAATCATTGCCTCGCAAGGGCAGTATTCGAGGAAAGAGGTTAAGGCTCTGATTGCAAAAAGGCGCATCGCTGTGGACGGCAGGATTGTATCTTCCTCGTCGGAAAAAGCCGATCCGATGACCATGCTGCTTACGGTCGACGGAAAACCTTTGGAATTTAAACGAAATCTATATTTGGTATTGAATAAGCCGAAGGGCTATGTGTCGGAGACTGAGGACAGAGAACATCCGACTGTTCTGGAGCTGGTGCCGCAGGAATACCGCGGGCGGGATCTTTTTCCGGCAGGCAGGCTGGATCGTGATACAACAGGTCTGATGATTATTACAGATGACGGAGTGCTGGCACATAATATTCTGGCACCGAAAAAACATGTACCGAAGCGTTATCATGTCGAGCTTGACATTCCGGTCACGGAGGAAATGCGGCTTGGTTTCTCAGAAGGCGTGATGCTGAATGACGGCGTGTGCAAAGCCGCTGATTTGATAAAGACAGGAGAAAAAACCGCGGAGGTTACGCTGCGGGAAGGGCGCTATCACCAGATTAAGCGCATGTTTGGCTGCTTCGGTGCCGAAGTGGTGGAGCTGAAGCGCTTCGGGATGGGCAGACTCACGCTTCCTGAAGACCTTGCGGAGGGCGAATGCCGTGAGATGAGCGAGGAGGAGCTTGCGTTGCTGCAGAAAAAATAATGCAAGAGTTTATAATTAAGTTAGAAAAATGATTCTAACTTAATTTTTTTACTGAAATTTCAAGAGCTGTCATTCTGAATTCGCTTGTTTTCAGGAATGGGGTATTGTGCTGGCATTTCCGCAGCAAGTGCTTCTGTTCGAACCTCTGTTGGCGTTTTGCAGTCATATCTTTCCTGTGGGCGTTCATTGTTGTAAAAGTCAATTTGCGGAATCTTTCATCGTATTCTTTCGCTTTTTTTAACAGTTCCACAACCATATCCTTTGTAGATACAGAACATGGACTCATCAAAATCGGCAGCAGGATGATATTGCTTGAAAACAGCTTCCCGTGCGATACGGAACTCTATCGGTTGATGAGACTAGAGTTCCTGCAGTGTATTTCTTGTTGTTTCTTTTCCGAAAATCAAGTATACTATAGATGTATGTATGGGACAGACAGAAAACGCAGACTTTCCGAAGGGAGTGTAAAGAAATGAGCGATACAGCAAAAAAGAAAATCGCCATCGGCGTGGAAGATTTTAAAAGAATTATCGATAAAAACGGGTATTTTGTGGATAAAACCCTGATGATACAGAAATTGATTGAAAGCGAAGCGATGGTTACCTTGTTTACCCGTCCGCGGCGCTTCGGCAAGACGCTCAATCAGTTTATGATCCGCCGCTTCTTTGAGGATGAAATTACTGAAAAAGGCGAGAAAGTCGATAACGGTTATCTCTTCGACGGGCTGAAAATAGCAGAGTGCGGCGAAGAAATCCTCAAACATCAGCAGCAGTATCCGGTGATTTTTCTGACTTTAAAGTCAGCGAAGCAGCCGACATACGAAATGGCGTATGCATGCCTTGTGGGCGAAATCTGCAAGGAATTTGAAAGACACAGCTATGTTTTGCAAGGCGAAATGTCACAGCGGAACAGAGAAATTTTTGAGAGAATATCACTTGGAAAAGGTTCCGATGACGAATATGCGACGGCTTTTGCCTTCCTTTCAGAATGCCTTTTCAAATACCATAAAAAGAAAACAATCATCCTCATCGACGAGTACGATGTACCGCTGGAAAACGCGTATTTCAGAGGCTTTTACGATAAGATGATTGACTTCATCCGCTCGCTCTTTGAATCGGCACTCAAGACCAATCCTTATCTTGAAAAAAGTGTAATCACAGGCTGCCTTAGAATCAGCAAGGAGAGCATCTTTACGGGGCTGAATAACTTAGAAACGGACAGCGTACTGCATACACGCTTTGGAGATTCTTTCGGCTTTACACAGGAAGAAGTGGAAGAACTGCTCGCGTACTATGGTTTGAGCGAGCAGCTTGAGGAAGTAAAGAAATGGTATGACGGCTACCTGTTCAATGATTTTGAAATCTATAACCCGTGGAGTATACTCAAATATGTCAATGACCGCAAGGATCATGTGACCGAGTTTGCGCTTCCGTACTGGTCGAATACATCTTCCAACAGCATAGTGCGTGAGATGGTCGGAGAAGCGGACGAGATGGCAAAGGCAGATTTGGAAACGCTAATGGCAGGCGGGACGATAGAAAAGCAGGTACACGAGGACATCACCTATGGCGATATTCATCAGACGCAGGATAATCTTTGGAACTTCCTGTTTTTCACGGGATACCTGAAGAAAGTCGGAGAGCGGACGGTCGGCAACAATCTCTGGCTGGAAATGAAGATTCCGAACATTGAGGTTGCAACGATATATGAAAACTCCATTTCCTATTGGTTCGAGCAAAGAATGAAAGAAACCGACCGCAGCCCACTCGTGCGTGCGCTGGAGACGGGCGACTGCGAAGCGGCGGAAAACTTCATAAGCGAGCAGCTTTTCCATACCATCAGCTATTACGACTATGCGGAAAATTTCTATCACGGTTTTATGGCGGGACTTCTTGTGAATATCGGGGGCTATCTTGTGAGATCCAATCGTGAGAGCGGAAACGGCAGACCCGACATCGTGATGACGGAATCAAAATTCAGAGGCAGAGCGATGATTTTGGAGCTGAAAATTTCAGACACGATTCAGGGAATGGAAAAGAAGTGTGAGGAAGCCCTTACGCAGATTGAAGAGCAGAAATACGAAAGTTCGCTTGAAGAAGACTGCTTTCAGCCGATTCTCAAGTATGCCATCTGCTTCTTTAAGAAAAGATGCATGGTAAAGAAAGCGGAATAACGAAAGCAGCGCGGCGCGAAATTGGATGATACAAGGGGGATTTATGAAAAAAAGAAAACAAAATGTGGCACGTTTTTTGTGCCTGCTGATGGTTTGCACGGTGCTCAGCTGCATGGCAGGCTGCGAGGGGAAGGGCGGAAGTGAGCCGGCGCAGCCCGCATTGGAAACCGTGACATATTCGAATTTGACGGATGCGGATTCTCGTGCCTTGCTTTCCGGGCTTCTGGAAAAAAGCGGCGTGGCAGAGGCGCGCATACAGGTGCTTTTGGCATGTGTCGATCAGTTTAACGCTGCAGTCAAGCCCGCGTGGCTGACCGACGGATTTGAAAGCGCCGCACCGACCGAAACGAAATACGATGTGTACGATATGCAGGACGTATGGACGGAAAAGTATGGAAACTTCATGGGATATAACTGCCGCATCACTGCATACAGCCTGCTCGGCGGATTTTTGGGTGTGGGTGCGGATCAGCCGCAGACGCAGGGGGAAGAACTGCTTTTTGTGGATTTGGATACCATTGCGCGGCATCCGGAGGTTCTTTTTGATGACAGTACCGCAGGCTTCTGCGCACTGTTCGCGCCTGTCGAGGCAGCGGACAGCACTGAAACCGGGGCGCAGGTACAGGCACTGCAGGAGGGCTGGGCTTCCCGCGGCGTGACCTTCGCAGACGGCGAGGCACACTTGATTTCTGTCATTTTTCACGATAAATTCTCGGATGACGAAAACACGCTCTCTGTCGGACACGCGGGTGTTCTGCTGCCATCGGAGGACGACAGCACGCTGTATTTTCTCGAAAAGGTGGCGTTTCAAGAGCCGTATCGGCTGTTAAAATTTCAGAACAGGACGGAGCTGAGCGATTATCTGATGGAAAAATACGATACCGCATGGGGACAGGATACCACGCGTCCTTTCATCATGGAAAACGATGCTTTGCTGCAAGGCTTCCGGCAGAATCCATTGGAGAAACCGGAAGTTAAAGGAGGAAATTGATGATGACATTAAAACGAAGAGGAAAAAGAGTTATTTGTTTCGGTATGATGATTTTGCTGATGCTGCTTTGCGCATGCACAAATGAGCAGAAGCCGACGGACGATGTCGATCCGGTCGGCGCAGAAACGGAAAACTACGAAATACCGGAGGCTTATACAGAGGTTTTGGACGCGTATGCCAAACTGTTATTGGGAACCGGGGAGATTACAGAAAAGACCGGACCGGTCGGCATCAACAGTGCCATTGATCTCCTGTCCGCACTGGACGGGGCGGATATGGCCGCGGAAGCGCCTTATCGCTGCGGTTATCTTCTCAAGGATCTCAACGATGACGGTGTGCCGGAGCTTTTGATCGGAGAAATCTCCTCTGCCGGAAAGTATGAGCAGGAAAACGGCGTGAGCTACAGCGGCAGCATCGTGCAGGCGGTATATACCCTCGCGGACGGAGAAGCACTGAATATTCTGGAGGGCTGGGGACGAAACCGCTATGACTGGACAGATGACGGACACTTTTTTAACCGGGCATCCTCGGGCGCCGCACATTATATTCTCGCCGATTACAAGCTTTCGAAGGACGGAAGGGGGTTGGACTGCGACGGCTACTGGTTTACCTACGATCAGGAGGATGGAGACGAAGTCCGACTGCAGCACTATTATAATACAAGCGGAGAGTGGGACCCGGCGGCTTCCGAGCAAATCAGCGCGGACGAGTTCCAAAGCGCAGAGGCGAAGCTCGAAAAGAAGATAGCCTCGCTGGAGGGTGAACGCAAGTCCTTCAGC
>ERZ779737.1149-NODE-1149-length-21622-cov-3.796819_pt1 | contig 21622 bp, 22 predicted proteins | sample MGYA00511889_ERZ779737 | MGnify/ENA primary metagenome ERZ779737 (study PRJEB29588, sample SAMEA2163575) | human gut metagenome | biome: human gut; feature: human-associated habitat; material: faeces | place: Denmark | collected 2008/2010 ...
AACCTTTCCTTAAAAGGTTTTTCCTTCTCGCATCTGGCTTTTGCATAATCGACTATTTAGAGATAGATTCTAAGCATTCTTAAGCTGATACACCAAAAGTAATCTTACAAATATTTCTGCTTTTCCATTTTTGCGGAAAGCTGTTTCAATAGTTCCTTGATTTTTGCCGTGCTGTTAGCAGGGACGACAAGAGTGGCATCAGGACTCTGCACTACGACAAGCCCGTTCAGGTCGATTCCGGCAATCAATTTTTCCTTGTCATGCGAGAATACGATACAGTCACGGCAATTCAACAGTTCGGCGTTTGCATGGATTACATTATTGGCATCATCGTGTTCATAATGATTGCGCATGGCATTCCAGTTTCCGATGTCATCCCAATCAAAATTCGCATCGGAAACCAGAACTTTTTGTGCGTGTTCCATAATGGCATAATCGAATGAAATCTTCGGCAGTTTTTTGAATTCCTCCTGCCGTTCCGCTGAAAAACCTTCCATATTCCAGTATTTTGCAATTGTTTCCGCGAAAGTGAACAGAGAAGGATTCTGACGGCGCATCTCCTCCCAAATTGTTTTCACGGAAAAAATAAACATTCCGCTGTTCCATTTATAATTGCCTCCGGCAAGAAAAATGCGCGCCTGTTCCATAAACGGCTTTTCGGTAAAACGGCGGACGTGGAAAAATTGCTTCTGCCCGGAAAGCGGTTCCCCATATTCAATGTAACCATAGTTCGGACTAGGTTCAATCGGCTTGATTCCTATCGTTGCAATTGCTTCGTGATCAGTGGATACCGCGATACATTCTTTCAGGTCGGAAACCATTGCATGGCTATTGACAATGCAGTGATCGGCGGGAAGCAGAAGCATTACTGCGCTGTCATCATAAGCTTTTGCCTTTACGATGCCCGCAGCAAGGGCAACACACGGTGCTGTATCCCGTGAAACTGGTTCGCCGATGATGTTTTCTTCGGGAATGCCAGGCAACAGATTGCGGATGGATTCTACATAAGCCTGATTGGACACAATCAGGATATGATCCTGCGACACAAGTCCCTGAAGACGAAGTACCGTCTGCTCAATCAAAGTCATCTCCCCGAACAAATTCAAAAGCTGTTTGGGACGTTTGATTCTACATTCCGGCCAGAAACGTTCACCGCGTCCCCCCGCCATAATGACTGCAAATGTAGGAACTTTTGATACCATATTCTTTCTCTGTCTGCTTCAGTCACTATTCTTTTCAAAATACCGCTCGACTGCCAGTATTTTACGGAATTCATTTTCGTCAATCCATTCCAGAAGTTCTGAAAGACTACGGAAAATTTGAAAGTTTTCTCCATTCGCCCGTAAAACCCATTGTGCAGCATCCAGCGAGTCCCTGAGTTTGGAGATCGGCAGATCTTCCTCAAAATATTCATTCGCCTTTTTATACCATATGCACATCATGTAGGAGAACGGAGCTTTCCGGACGATTTGTTCATGCATTCTGCAATGAAATCTTGCTCTTTCCACAATTTCCTCCGGATCGATTTTCCGGATCTGTTCAGGAAGGTTGTCCCGCAATGTCACAAGATAAACGCCGTTCCTGTTCCGGCGTCGCTTTTCGAAATGACGTTCGCACAGCAGGATTGCAAGCAGCAGCCATGCAAATCCCCAGTCCAGATACTGTAAACGTTCCAGCATATCCGCAGAATCCAGACGAAAAATGATGATCGCTTTCAACACGACAATCCACAGGCAGCACATCATAATTGCTGCATGAAACAGATATTTCCCCATTTTTATTTTCCTTTCAGCAGGCGCCTTGACGGGCAATTACAACATATATCGTCTTAAAAAAGATATAATAGTCCATCCAGATGGACCAGTTCATAATGTAATACATATCCAGCATGACGCGATGCTGATAGTCTACCTCACTACGTCCGGAAACCTGCCATAGACCGGTAATTCCGGGTTTGACACGCTTCCTTATTTCATAGTTTTCTCCATAATATTTGATCTCGTCCTTGACAATCGGACGAGGTCCAATAACGGCCATTTCCCCTGTCAGGACATTCCAGAACTGAGGCAATTCGTCTAAAGAAGTTTTGCGAAGGAACCTGCCGACTGGAGTGATTCGCGGATCGTCCTGGAGCTTAAAATTCTTCTGCCATTCCGCTTTCAGCTCCGGATTTTCCTCAAGCATTCGCTCCAAACGCGGCTCGGCGTCAACATACATCGTGCGGAATTTCAGGACTTTGATATTTTTCCCATTAACTCCCAGACGTTTTGCAAAATAGAATACGGGACCCGGACTGGATAATTTTACAATCAGTGCCAGAATGAGAAACAACGGCAGAAGGCAGATAATGGCACAAAACGCAAGCAGTGCTTCCAAAAGACTTTTCAGAAGACGCGGCATGGACAATAACAGTTGATTGCGGATCTCAAATCCGCCGAATAATCCGACAGAAGCCGGATAAAGCCATGAAATTGGTAATATCCTGTTGTCGGGAATGAACATGATATGCCGGAAAATTTTTGAGTAATGTCGAAATGTCCGGCTGATGATATTGACCGGAAGACAGCAGACCACATAGTCGATCTTTAATTTTCTGGATATTCTCCGTGCTGCCGCAAGCGACCCAAGAACAGGAAATCCTTCAATAGTTTTTCCCTGTTTTTCCAGATCATCATCCAAATATCCAACCACCTGAAAACCATAATAGCAACTGTTCTCAAACTCTCTACTGATGAGCTTCCCGGTTTCTCCCGCACCAGCAATCAATATTTTGATCTGTCCCACGCCCAGACACTGCATGAAATAACGTGCAATGAAACGGACAACAGGCAATGCAGGAATAGTCAGAAACATGCTGATGAGCAGACCGAGACGGGAATATACTTCTCCTCTTCTGGTAAACATCAACCATGTGAATATCAACAGGTATGTGAGAAACATAGAAAAGGAAAGTCGTCTGATTTCCTCTATTTTGTTCAGGCAGGTTCCCGGATAGAAAAAACTGCCGTGATAACAGCGAAACAGTGAATTGCAGATTAAAAAGACCAATAGGAAGGGAAGAAAATTCCAATATCGTTCCAAACCATATTCCTTATTTTCCAAGAAGCGATACCCCCATAAAACCAACCAGAAGATACCTGCGGTACAGATGGAATCACCAAGCATCAGGACTAGGACACGAATTCGGAGAGCATTGAATTTTACCAAGAAACGATTGAATGATTCTGTTTGCATTTTCTTACAATTTCCTGTGGCGATATACGTTGACATATGTTTTTTTACGATTATCCCTCGGAGCGGAAAAGATTTGCTCCCAATTTTCGGCACATGCTTCAGCGGAAAATATGGAGAACTTTTCTCCCCGTTTTTCTTTACAGAATATATAAGCCACATCATAATCTTTCCTTAGCAACTGTAACAGCTGTTTCCGTTGTTCCTTACGGCTGCTGTTATCATCTATGGAAAGAATGGGCAGACCAGAGTAATAATGGAAACGTGCCTGCTCTCCGCATAGTTCAACTATCAGCGGCTTTTTGAATCTCGCGGCATCCTTCTTGACGGCTTCGCAACTTTTCGGAATCGTATTGTCGTAACGGTTGTAACGACTCATTTTTCCGAAACAGACCAGAATGAGGATGAGAATCAGAACACGGCTGATCAGGCGTGGACGGCAACGCATTGTCTGCTCAATTTTTGGATAACGCCGTTGCAGAAATGGACGACACCGGCAGAAGAGCCAGGGCGGGAAAACATACAGAAAGTATGCAGAAAATCCAATCCCTGCATAAATCAGAATTTCGGAATAACGTTTTGAGAGCAGATGGACACAAGTTCTCCATGCGATCATGAAACCGACTCCGAACAATACGGAATAAAACATCCGGTTCCTGCGATGTATATTCAAAAAAAACGCCAGCGCAATACCGGCAATCATCAATAGGAAAAACGGCTCAAAAAGAATCCGCGACAGCTGATTCAGCAAATGAAGAAAATCCATTGTCCTCCTTTAATATTTTTTGTACAGAATTCGTTCTATTCGGCCTTTATAGGCTTTGGACATCTGTTCTCCAACATTCATGACTCCAATCAGTCCCGCGAGAAAAGTCGCCAGGGAGATGCACCAGACGAGGAAGCTGAGAGATGCCTTTTTCCAGGAGAGCACACGGCATAATGGTGCAAGCAGAAAATAAAGCAGAATCAAAGGCAGTAGTTCCAATGTCTCATAACGGGAAAAAATTCCTAAAGCCAAAAACAAACTGCAGAAAGACCACCAATACCATTTCCCGCATTTCACGGCATGCAATCCGCAAAAAAAGGCTCCGCCAGTAAAAAACAGATAGGGAATATCTCTTTGCACATTGGCTGAAAGCTCGATTGCCAGAGGATGAACAGCCACCAGCAAAGCTCCTGCCAATGTGATTTCACGGCGGACTGTAATCTGGCGTATGATTCCGTAGCAGACAAGCGGCAGAAGACTGCCCAGAAACAGATTGAGCCCGACTCCTGCGGCATAACCGCTCATGCCGCAATGCATAAGAAGTTTCATCAGCCAAGGATATAACGGCAGATAATAATGGAAGGGATAATTGCCAGTCTGCAGCCACTTTTCTGCCAAAGTGACATAAATGGTTCCATCACGGCATATCGTGGATTCTTGAGCATGATAAATGAATCGAAGCAGAAAAGACAGAAAGAATAAAAACAAGAAAAAAGGAAGATGCCAGTTTATGGGTAATACGCGCCCCATGATTGAAAATTTATTGCATTGCAACTTCATACAGACCTTCTTTCTCAATTGGATACTGATTCTACAAATTCCTGCATCTTATGGCGGAATACCGAATTGGAAAATTGATCTGCATGTTTTCTGCAACTCTGAGAATCCCATGTCCGGGATTCAAATTCCAATATTGCTTCAACGAGTGATTCGACCTTACATTCTTGAAAAAAGAGACCAGTTGTATTGGAGGTTACAGTTTCCAACGCTCCGCCTTTTCCAAGTGCAATAACAGGTGTTCCTGCAGCTTGAGCTTCCACTGGAACGATGCCGAAATCTTCCACTCCGGGGAAGATTAATGCTTGGGCTTCTGCATAACAACGCCGCATATCTTCATCAGAAGCTCTGCCAAGAAATGTGATTCCAGGACCGGCAATACGCTGCAGTTCCTCTTTCATATTACCATTTCCGATGACGACCAGTCTACGCCCAAGCTTCCGACAGGCTTGAACTGCAAGTTCCGGGTGTTTATAGGGAATTAGCTGTCCTGCATAAACATAATAATCTTTTTTTTCATATTTGCCGGATTGAAAAAAGACGGTATTTACCGGCGGATGAATAACTACAGATTCCCTGCCGTAAATTCGTTTGATACGTTCTCTGACAAAATTACTGTTGGCGATGAAATAATCCACAGAATCGGCGGATTTCAAATCATAACTGCGTAAATAGGACTTAAATAATGACATCGCGATCTTACCGGAAAATCCTGTATTGTGATAATAATCATCGTACATATCCCATAAATAACGCATGGGAGTGTGACAATAACAAATATGTTTCGCCCCGGCGGGCTTACGGATGCCTTTAATGGGACCGGATTCACTGCTGATGATTAACTCATAGGCATCCAGATTCAAGTTCTTCAAGGCATAAGGCATCAGCGGCAAATATTTCTGGCTGTGTTTTCTACCCAGCGGCAATTTTCCAATCAAAGTTTCATATATTTTATGTTTTTCAAAGATCTCGCCTATTTTAGAAGCATCATAAGCATGGGTAAAAATATCCGCATCCGGATAAAGTTCAGCCAATTCCAGCAAAACTTTTTCTCCTCCACGCAGATTCGTCAGCCAATAATGTAAAAGAGCTGTATGCATAAATAACTTTACTAATTCCTTTAATCAATTTTTTTTAAAACATCATACAGTAAGGACGCTGTTTTTGCCCAAGAATATTTCTTCAGAATCCCTTCCGGAGGTAAGACTGGACTTTTTAGCAATTCGTCAGGATCTGTATGTGCATAATCATTCGCATCCAAATAGTGAACATACTGACCATAAATTTCCGGTAGACAAGGTAAATTGGAGACAATTGCCTCGGTTCCTACAGCAAGGGCTTCCAATGGAGGAATACCAAAGCCTTCACATTTCGATGGGAAAATCAAGGCTTTACAATATCTTAAAAGTGCTTTCATCTGTCTGTCATTCAGAAAACCTGTAAAAATGACATTAGGCAGAGAATAATCGGAAGCAATATCCTTTTCAACAGCAGATGTCATTGTTTTTCCCGTAATTACAAATAGCGTATTCGGGTGTTTTCTTGCCGCTTCCAAAACCCATCGGATATTTTTATAATCATTTACACTGCCAAGAGTGAAATAAAAGTCTTTCTTCTTCAGGAAAAATTTCTCCAATATGCTTTCATCTTCCTCAACAGCACGAATGTGTTCCCATCCATTATATACTACTGTTATCCGATCAGGAGATACATAATAAAAATGAGATATTTCCTGTTTGGAGAATTCAGAAACAGTCAAAATATGTTTTGCAAAGAACGCACTCCACAGATAATGAAGTCTATGCCAAACCATTGATATATTCCCACGAAATCCATGAAAACAACGGGATTGTGTCTTGTAAAAAATATCATGAATACATACAATTCCAGGTTTTAATAAAGGAACAAGATTACAGAAATTTATGGCAATATGACGATGGCTAATGACATACCATGCAAAGCAAATCTGTTCCCAAGCTTCGGCTTTCAACCATCCATATTGAATAACTTCAATATTTGTATATTTCGGGATTTCAGAAACTGATCTCGGTACAATCAACTTAAATTGCTCCTTTGATGCAATTTTATCTAGAGCAACAACTATTTCTCTTGCAAATCGCTCTTGACCAGCAAGGGGTCGGGTCAGAAAACGTCCATTAATCGCATAAATTCTTCTCATCGGTTGTCAATAATTTTTGCTGTGCGATCATACAATGTTCGCTTGGTGTAAATCTTTATTGGAAGAAAACTGATTGATAGGAATATTCAGTTGCCTTAGCCCAGCGTCCGCAAAAAACAATTATATTGTACAGTATGAACAGTAACATGATAAAAAAATGTAATACACGTTGTGTCGCAGGAAAAAAGCTCTTCTGGAAAAAAACCTGATAAAATACAATTCCTCCACCGCAAATTAGATAATAATTTGAAACACGTCTAAATTCAAGAAAAGAAAATGAAATGCTATGAAGAAATACTGCGATCAAAAAATTCAAGATCTGATATTTAAGAGTTCGATTTCCTGTTCTATAATACAAGATTCCCCCAAGAAAATAAAAAATCCAATGCACCAGTATGGTTAAAGTTGAAAAACTCCCTGTTACATATTCTGCATTCTTATATCTGTCCGCAAGACTCGACAAACGAGCGGGCAACAGTGTCCTAGAAGAAATATCAAGCATGGCTAAGCTTAGTTCTTTTCCTACAAAAGCAAAGATGAGTGTTACTGCGCAAACAATAAAAAAAAATTTCTTTGGCACATTAATATTTGTCGTATAGTAAAGCGGTAAGGCCAACAATGCAGAAATATGAAACAGCATTGCTAATAGGACAATTAATAGCCAAAATAATAGCTGCCTTTTTTTTATGAATGGGTAACCTAGCATGAGGATCGCCATTGCAATGAACTGACGATTCTGTGCCATCTCAACACTAAAGAAGTAGGTAAGAAAATAAATCATTAAAATTGAGATTGGGAACTCTGTATTTTTCAGAATATGCCTATAGGTAATCCAACAGCAAAATAATGCAATACAAAATTGCAGCACATAAAAATTTGAGGATATATAATAGTAAAAAAAATAGTTAAGATATAAAAACCCCCATTCAATATCTTCTGGAATTGGTGCAGGTTTATACACGTTCAGTTCAGCATCTTCGATTACCTCAAACCAGGAAATATACATTGCCCAGTCACGTCCGCACTCAAATCGTAATGCAGAAAGTAAAAGCAACGTGACAGCTATTAAATAAAAAGAGAGTATATGTAACGAAGTTGGCTTTTGTAATAGCTCACTTTGAACCGAGCCATTGTGGTGAGCTGCAGAAAATATATTACCTCTGTATATTCCCAAATATTCAAGAATTGAAAATATGACGAAGAAAAATATTATTACATACCATATAAACATATTTATTCTATCCTTGATATATTTATTTTAATGCTTTCGCCAGTGTTTCTATATATTTTTTGCCATATTTCAAGTCCGGCTCCATATAATTGCATTCAGCCCATTCATTCCAAGAACGCAAGAAAATAATGCGGTCATCCAGCTCTTTGAACTTTATCAAATCTAAAACTTGCAATATGTGTTTATAAAAAACTTCAGGAGTAAAGCCGGTGATGATGCAGGCTGCAGTTGAAGAACGTGGCGAATGGTCAAAGCCTGATAGAATTACAGGATAAACATTTTTTTGCAAACATATAGGGTTTAAAAATGTTGGCAATATAGAACTAAAACGATGAATACATAAAGGAAAATGTATGAAGGTTGAAATGATTCGTTTGAAGCGCCTTAAAATCTTATTCTCCCCAAGTAGTCTTACTTCATTAGAATAATTAAAGCCATCAAAATATTTTGCATTTGGCAGAGTTAATTCATTAGTCTTTCGAATTTGGGCAACAAAATAAAAACCAGGGAGATTATTTTTAAGTGCAAGATTTTGCCAGCAAGCGATAAAATTAGCTAAATAGTCATTGGGAATTTTGGTTATTTGGTTAAATAAAAATAATAATTTCCCATGCACTCTGTAATAACGCTTGTCTTTAAACATCGGAAGCATCGTATAAAAATGTTCTTCTATTTCTCTTTGGCCACCATAAGTCTGTTTGATCAGGACCTCAAGAGAAAGTTGATTACAATCAGCATTCCAATTTCTCTTTTCCCATGAATGGTTTGCCCATGCAAGACAAAATGGGAAATCAGGTTTGCCGAGACGAACCACTTCTTGAAGCGGTTTTTCCAATAACTGCTTCCCGGAAAACCAATAATGCCAATAACAAAAAGCATCTATTCCTGCTTCTTTTGCCAATTCTACTTGAGCTTCACGAACCTCCGGCACGCGCAAGTCATAGTATCCCAAATCCGCAGGAACTCGTGGTTGATAATGACCTGGAAATAACGGTTTCGCTTTCCCGACATTGGTCCATTCTGTAAATCCTTTTCCCCACCATGCATCATTCTCTGGAAACGGATGATATTGTGGCAAATAAAATGCAATTATATGGGCTTTTTTCATAAGATATTTCCTTTCAGCCATGTTCAGCGTGATTCAAATTTTCCCCAATATTTTTGAACAAGTTCTATTTGTTCTTTATTTATTTTAGGAGGATATTTGTTAAATAGCTCATAAAATAAAGTAAATCTATTCTCTTCATTTATTAGTTTTAAGTGCTCTGTTAACATTTTTTTTCTGTTATCGGAGAAATTCTCCACTATTTTAATATTGAATTTTTGTTCTACTAGGTAACAAGGTATTCCCATCGCTATTGAATACCCTAGATGTGTTCCTATTGAATTTGTAATAACAGTATCTGCTAAGGCTATCAAATCTTTTTGTCTTGATATAAATAAGGGATTTGAACTTAATCCAGAGCAAACAATAATAAAACCTGCCTTTTCATATGGAACATTGCCTCCATGTGACAAGTCATACGGATGAAGGGAGACAAATACACTATCAAAGTCAACAGCTATTCTCTTAATATGGTTAATGAATTCATTTGTTTCAAAAGCAATGCGCAATTCTGCTATGCTGTGCTGAGGAAACGCAAGAAGAATTCTCCCATATTTCTTTTTGAGCTCCATTCTTTTTTGTTCTGAATAAAAATAATCAGCGCCTAAAATATATGGCCCCAGTGGAATTACTTCTGTTTTTATGTTTTTCTCTTGAAGATGCTTTCGCAAAGTGTTTGCTCGGACCTCGCTGAAAGTATAAATCCGTTTTAACTGAAAACGAAAGCGTTTCCATTTTGTATAAAGCAAATGGTCAAATTCAGCAAAATTATCCGAAGTGGGAACCCCATGTTCAATTCGTGAACCGTAAATTTTACCACCTAAATTACGGACTGCAGAGATGTGTCCATATCCATAATTCTCCGGCAGAATAAAAGGATTGGTTCTTACAAACCGTAATTTTAAAAGTTGTTTCCAGTTTAAATAATCGGTCTGTTTATTTAAATATGAGTAATATGGCATTAAAAAGAGACGTTTAATTTTATTGGCAATTAGCATTGTTGAACTAAGCCATTTTGCAACGAATTGCCAGGCAACATCTTTCTTCATAAATCTATTATTTTTGCTGTTTTTTGTCATTATCCTTATTCCTGTAAGTAGAAAACCGTGAGATAACGGTTATTAATTATGTCTGCAATCGAATAAATTATTGTGCTGGTTATATAAAATGTCAGTAATCTTCAGATGTATAACGAACCTCGTCTTTTTCAAAGATTTTCTTAATGGAGTCAGGGGCATGTAATGCCCCCGTTTTTCAAGGGCGGCATTACATTGTTCATCACGGTTCATTGTTTTGTTTTTTTCATTGGCATAATGTGTCATATAGCATGCTGACGTTAATTTGTCTAGCATAATAACTGAGCAGAATGCCCAAACGGTATCCTCTGATACAGACTATTACAAGCGTTCTTAACGTCCTCTGAAAGACGCTAGAAATCCTTCAGAATATTATCCTATGTAGTCCAGAAAAGAAAAAGTATATTCCTATGAGGCTCCGGTCAAGAATGCAAATTATGTAACTCCGCGCAGAATTACCCTATATTATTGTCCAGTTCAATCCGCTTTTGATTAAAGATTAAAAGAATTATCTGGTTAAACAGTGATTTCAGGTGTTTTATATTTAAGAGGGAAAAGGATACAAATGGCAACCATATCATAAGAATAAAAAGGTTCGCATACAACAGTATAAATGTAATTAAGAATGGGACTACTAGTGCGCAGAACCTCCCTGGACCCCGTATTTTTACTTTCTTGTTTTTCCATAGTTCTTTCTGAGCACATTGATTTACCGCGAGTGTATATGCAAAATAAGTAATCAGTAAACCGCATACGCAATACTCTAATCCAAGATGAAGTATTTCGGATAGGAAATATGTCAAAATGATATTGGACAGCAAAGCGCATGCGGCACATATCGCAATTGTTTTTTCTTTATTTTTTGCCAATAAGTAAGTATTATATCCAAAACAATTGGAATATACAGCCAGTGATAATAAAATTCCGGTAAAATATGGGAAAGAATGCTGATATTTTGGAACTAGCTTAAGCAAAAAATAACAGCATGGGATAGCCAAGTATACCACACAGGAAACAGCTGTACAGTAAGTAGTACGCAGAAAGTCTATTTTTTGTTGTATCGCGTCTTTGTTTTCTCCACGCATCATATCAATCATCTTTGGGAATGCAAGAAAAACTAAACTGTCTATCAACATCATTGCGGCATTTGCCAATCCGAAAGCAAATGCGAAATATCCAAACTCTTCAACGGAATAATAGTAACTTACAATAGTTTTTGTCGATAATACAATCAGATAGAAGCATGTATTATAGAAGAAAAGATAGAGTCCTTTTCTGGCAATTTCACACATAACATTCCAACTAACTTTTTCAGACCATGTTATTTCGTTTTCTATCAAATACAGTAATGCAGAAAGAAGCATTGCCACTACATAACCGCCCAGTAGGAGATAAAGTAATACCATGCCGTTCGTGCAGAACATCAGAATAAGAGTCAATACAGGAAAAACGCTTTGATTGAATGCAATCGCAAAAACATGCCCCTTCACACGGGAAATATTCATTAGAAGAGTATTGACATAATTCAAACAAATTACCAATGCAATCCCATAAATCATATTGCCCAGTTGATATTTCTGAAAATAGACAAATCCGAAAATCCGCTCATACAGGGTAAACAGAATAACAGGAATCATAATCAGGAATGTAAGAAGCATTGCATTGAAGCAATAACAACGGCATTTTGTCTGATCATTCTTATTCTGGACATAAATAATATTCAAAGCATTGCCGATTCCCCAGTTGAACTGATTCCCGATATTTATCAGCAGAAGCACAAAACTCCAGATACCGAAATAATAGGCTCCAAGCTTGACTGCTATATAAATGGAAGAGATAAACTGGATGCCAAAAGTTAAATACCGGCTGACCAGATACCAGAATATTTTATTTCTCAATGCGGATTTTATCAGATTCAGAATCATTGCATCCGGGACAGCTTCCATTTCATTTCCGCAAGTTTCCAATCTTCCGGAGTATCAATATCCTGAACCTCCTCCTCCGGAGTTACAATCGCCACGGGATTGAGCATCATGATATTCGGATTCTCATGAAACGCGGACGTCTTATACCAGTAATACTGTCCCGCATCGTGATAGGTTTTCATCAAATCCTGTGAACGAGCAAGCAGATACTCCGGCTGAACCATCGAAATTTTATCGTCCGTGATCTTCAGCGCGCGTTGAATTGGGTAGGAAAACGGAACAACCGGAATTGCCCCGCAGGCATCAGTTTTACGCATCAGCTCAAAACCGGACCGGATTTTCTCCGCACTGACAAATGGCGCGGTCGGGTAGAGGCAGCAGAAATAGTCAAAAATCTGCCCGCGTTTTTCATATTCCCCGATGACTTCCCGCAGAACATCCGCTGTCGTCGCGAAATCATTGGAGGTTTCCGGTGAACGGAAAAAGGGCACCTCCGCACCATATTGTTGTGCCACATCCGCAATTTCCGCATCATCCGTGGAGCACATCACCGTATCGAAGCATCCAGCACGCAGAGCAGCTTCAATAGAATAGGCGATGATCGGCTTCCCGCAGAACTCCTTGATGTTTTTCCGTGGAATACGCTTGGAGCCTCCCCGTGCTGTAATAATTGCCAGAACCTTCATTCTGCATACTCCAGTTTCATCGGGGTTCCACGTCGGAGATCGCGAAGCGCGGTTTTTCCGATCAGTTTTTCATAGTAACGAGGATGGCAGCCGTAGCCGGGACGGATGCAACGCAGATTCCGTTTCGTGAACACTTCTCCGGCTTTGACATCCTCCACGACGTAGACCGAACGACGGAAGACCAGAGACTTCCTTTCCGATTCACTTAATTCATAGGAGACTTTTCCGCGAGCAGCATAAACCCGTTTTCCCTCCTCGACAAGCTGGCGCATTTCGGCAGGTTCCATGGAAAAAGCGCTGTCCACACCGCCGTCCGCTCTCCGGAGAGTAAAATGTTTTTCAATGACTTCCGCCCCGAGAGCAATCGCCCCGAGCGCGACACCGATTCCCAGTGTATGATCGGAAAGGCCGATGCGGCACTGCGGAAAATGTTTTTTCAGATCGGGAATTGCCAAAAGATTCGTATTTTCCGGTGAGGCGGGATAGGTGCTGGTGCATTTCAGAAGCGTAATATCCGGGCAGCCGTTTTCCTGTAATGTCGCTACCGTTTCATGGATTTCTTCAAGTCCGATCATTCCTAATGAAACAATCACCGGTTTCCGAGTGGACGCAACTTTTTTCAGGAGAGGAATATCACCGTTTTCAAATGCGGCGATTTTGTAAAGCTCTATATCCAGCTTCTCCAGAAAATCAACGGCGGACGTGTCAAAAGGCGTGGAAAATGGAATGATTCCGTGTTGCCTGCAACGGTCGAAAATCGCTTTGTGCCATTCCCATGGCGTGTACGCTTTCCGGTAGAGGTCATACAGCTTTTCTCCGGTCCACAGACTGGTGGGATCTGTAATGACAAAATCCGCCGTGGCGAGATCAAGCGTCATTGTATCCGCCGTGTAGGTTTGAAGTTTGAGGGCATTCACCTCAGCTTCCGCCGCGGCATCAACAATCGCAAGCGCATGGTCAAGCGACTGGTTGTGGTTGCCTGACATTTCAGCAATGATAAAAGGTTTTTTCATATCATCTGCTCTAGTATTATGGACTGTTTATGCCAATCCTCTGCAGACATCTGCATTTCATATATCATTTGCCAGCTTGATTTTTTTTCCGTTTTTATTTCCTCATATCGTGTCTTTGCAATATGATACCCCAAAAGCTGATTAAACCGCAAAACGCGTTTATTTTCCCCTAAAACATCACAGTGCAAAAGTTTTCCTTTCAAATGATGAAAGAAAAATATATTAAGCAGATATTCTGAAATTATGCCTGTTCCAACAGGCGCCAAATCTTTAAGAATATAAGCACTGGCATAGGCTTCCTTTCGTTCAGGCGAATAATGATTCAACTGAACGACACCGCATGGAATTTTGTCTGAATATATGATAAAAACAAAGTCAGAAAGGGATTTTCTGATTTTATTCAACCATGCAAGGTGTTCTTCTTCAGTGATTTCTGTCTGATTCAGTGACACCTTCCTAATTTCAGGAAGATTCCGCCATTCCCGTATTTTCATCGGAATCGTTTCTTCCGCGAAAAAAATATTCTCCAGACGGACTGTTTTATATTGTAACAAGATCTCTTTCATATAGAGTATCCCCCATCCACAGCAATCTCGGCTCCTGTAATCCATTTTGCGGCATCGGAAAGCAAAAAGAGAATCGGAGGAACAACATCGTCTACAGTTCCGATTCCCAGCGGATGCTTTCTTGCAATCGCCTCTTTCGCTTCCTCTGTCATGCAACCGAATTCTCTGGAAGTGATTCCTGTATTACAAACATAACCCAGCAAAACAGAATTCACCCTGATCTTTTTTTCAGCAAGTTCGACAGCGCTGCTTTTCACTAGCCCGGACAATGCCGCCTTGCTTGCGGCATATCCGGCACATGCAACGGTTCCACGGATTGCTGTTACCGAAGATACCATCACAAATGAAGCCCCATTACGTGAAACTAATTTTTTGGATGAACAAATTCTCATCAGTTCCATTCCAGCAATCGTATTAATACTCAATTCAGACATCATGGTTTCCCGGTTGAGAAGCCTTAGAGGAATCGTGGATGCTATTCCTGCGGAATGAACAAGACCGTCCACAGGACCAAGTCTCATAATCCTTTCTGCAAGTGCGGAATCCAAACCATCAGAACTGTTCAGATTATATTCCAAAATCTCAAAAGCCGTTCCCTGTGGCAGCATGGAAGCTATTTCAGCTAATTTTTCAGAATTACGCCCTATCAGCAATAATCTGGCTCCTCTTTCAGCAGCAGAGAGAGCAACTTTCCTTCCGATTCCGGATGAGGCGCCAGAAATAATGATGGTTTTGTTATGTAAAAAAAAGGAATCTGATTCCGGAGCCAATGCAGACATAATAAAGCCCCCTGTCAATCCATAAAATGTTCCATTCCAATTAATGCCATCAGATCTTCCGCCGTTTTAATCTGCTGGAGTTCTGATCCTTTTACCGTTTTCTGAAAATTGGCATGTATCATAGCGATAAGAGACATAATAGCCAAAGAATCAAATTCCTCAAGATCTGTAAGGTTCGTAGTTTCCGTCAGTGGAATATCCACTTCCAGTAATTCCTGAATCTTTTCTAAAAAAACAGTTTTCTTCATTCCTCAAATCCTTTCATTTTATATGGATAACTGTTCCTGCAAATGAATAGCCTACACCAAATCCAACGAGCATAATTTTTGCCGGTTTCTTAATTTTACCTTGTTCCCGCAGACGCGACCATAAAAGCGGAATAGAGGCCGATACGGTATTGCCTGTTTCCAGCATATCAATCAGAAATTTGTCTGGTGGAATGCTTAATATTTTACATAAAAAGTTCAACATATAGCTGTTTGCCTGGTGAAACAGAAAATAATCAATTTCATCCAGCCGCAGGTTATTTTTTTTCAGCAATTCCTGAACAAGTACAGGAATTCGTTGAATTGTAAAATTAAAAATTTCAGGACCATTCATGAACAGGTGATTGCAGTCATTCATGCTTCCAAGCTGATATGCCACTGGAAATGCGTTCTGTTGATATTCATTCCGACTCCCGCCGTTTGGAATCATCAAATTCGTCGCACCGCTTCCGTCTGTTCCAAATACAAACTCCAGAATGGCTCCTGCGGAACTTTCCCCAATTACACATGCTGCTGCAGCATCGCCAAACAATGCTTTTAAGGCTCTGTCTTTGGGATGTATATATTTTGAATAGGTCTCCGAAGTTATAAGCAATACCTGTTTTGCCATATTTCCAGCGATCAAGCCTTTGCACAAGGAAAGACCATAGATAAAACCTGAGCATCCGAGGTTATAATCCAGTGCACCGATTCTTATTGGCAATTTCAACCTTTCCTGTAGAATACAGGCGGTCGTTGGTAGTTTGTAATCTGGGCTCTGTGTACAAAACAAGATAAAATCTATTTGAGAGGGATCGTAATGTTCAAATAGTTTTTTACAGGCTTTTTCTGCCATGTCAAGAGCTGTTTCATTCTCCGCAATACGGCGTTCCCGAATCCCGATTTTCTTTTCAATTTTTGCGGCACTCCAACCGGGAAACTCTTGCTCCAAATCAGAATTACTCAGTATTTTAGAGGGTAAATAGTAATCTTGTGCTAAAATTGATATCGTCATGATTCTACCTTTCCCATTAAAAACAGAATATCTTCCCTGAAATCCGTCAATTGTTTACTTGAGTTTTTTTCCGTTTCTACTGTTACATAAGCAGAATCTGGAATCAGACTCTGTATCCTGTTAAAATCCAAGGTACCTTTTCCAAGATGCGGATGGGAATCATATTCAGATGTCATATCATCCACATCGGTCAGATGATACATCGCAGGATTGAGTGTCATCAGCTCCTCAATATAGGAATACGGCTCCCGATGCAGAGAATTCGCCGCACAAACGGCATGTCCAAAATCAAGACAGAACCCGCATCCAGTAATATCCATTACCATTTTCAGTTCTGTAATGTTATACCCACGACAGAAAGTTCCCCCCATCCGATTTGGTAATGCCCGGAACGGCTTGTTCTCAATCAATGCTCTGGGATCGCGGAAAGCCGCAAGCTGGCGCGCAGTCTCTTCAATGTTCCCATCAATTCCGCCATGAAAGATGATCCATGGGGCGTTCAGTTCATCGGCAAAACGTTTGGTTTCCTCATAGATTTTCCGGTTGTTTACCTCGCACTCTTTTTTTGCAAGATTGAAATGCTGCATAAAATGAGCGTTATGGATGATAAACGGTGTTTTTAGTTTTTTCCATGCCGGGAGGCATTCAAGGCTTCCTGGAACGACATACAGTTCGATATATGAAAAAATCCCGTCTGCATAAAGGCGTTCCGCCTCATGCAGATAGGCATCCGTATTCGTCGACCAGAGTTTTAAACCGATTTGATACATTCCTTCACCGCTTCAATCACACTCTGAATATCCCGCTCCGTCAAATCCGGATAAAGCGGCAGACTCAATTCCTGTTCGTAAAATGCCTCCGCGTTCGGCATATCGCCGGGTTTGTATCCGAAATGCTTCCGGTAGTAGGGCTGAAGATGAACGGGAATGTAATGCACTTGCGAACCAACACCTTTTTCCCGCAGTTTCCGCATGAATTCCGCACGCGTCGTCCCACAGGCGGCGTAGTCGATGCGCGCCGCATAAAGATGGAAACAGATATCGTCAAGATTTTTTTCCGAGGGAATGCGAAAATGCGGCACAGTGCGGAATGCCTCATTGTAGATTCTGACAATTTCCAATCTGCGGCGTTTGAACTCTTCCAGACGCTTCATTTGCGAGATACCGAGCGCTGCTTGAAAATCGGTCATACGGTAATTGAATCCCAGTGCCTGCATTTCATAATACCAAGGACCGGGGTTCTGCGTCAGAAGCGCGGAATCCTTCGTGATCCCGTGGCTGCGGAAAAGCAGAAGACGCTGATAAAATGTCTTGTCGTTTGTCATGACAGCACCGCCTTCGCCCGTGGTAATTGTCTTGACCGGGTGAAAGGAGAAAATCGTCAGGTCGGAATATTTACAGGAGCCCACCTTCGCTCCGCAGGGATACTGTGAACCAATGGCATGAGCGGCATCTTCAATTACCCGGAGATTATAACAGCGTGCTAGTTTCTGGAATGTTGCCATATCACAGACTCTGCCAGCGAAATGAACTGGGGTGAGAAGTCTCGTATGCGATGTGATTTTCTTTTCTGTTTCAATGGGAGACAGACAAAAAGTCTCCGGATCAATATCTGCAAATCGGCAGGTCATGCCGCAGTAAAGCATGGAGTTCGCCGAGGCGGTAAAGGTGATTGGAGTGGTGATCCCCTCACTACCCGCGTCCAGCCCCAGCGCAGCTACTGCAATATGAAGTGCAGCGGTACCGTTGGAGACCAGAACACAATATTTTGCCCCGGTGTATTCGCAGAGTTGCTGTTCAAACTCGGCTATTTTGGGACCCTGCGTCATATAAGGAGAATGCAGAACCTTCACAACCGCGGCAATGTCCGCTTCCGAAATACTCTGTTTTCCGTAACCGATCATTTTTCCTGCTCAGGCGTTCATTTTATTGGTAATCAGACAGCGAAGCTCTTCGACGGTGAGGAATACCTTGTTTGTGCCGCTGTTATAGGAAAATCCCGCTTCACAGTGTTTCCCTGGTTTTTCGGAACTCGTCTGAATGAATTTTTCAACGTCCCACAGCGGGAGCGATGGCAGAATCACAAAATATTTTTCAAATTCCACACTGTTCAGCGCATCCGTAGCCGTAATCATTTCCTCATGCAGCTTTTCTCCGGGACGAATTCCCACATATTTCAAATCAGCCTCCGGCGCAATCGCCTTTGCTACATCTTCAATCCGGTAGGACGGAATCTTTGGGACAAAAATCTCGCCACCCCATTGATGTTTCAGCGCATAGAGGACAAGATCCACTCCTTCATCAAGAGTAATATTGAAACGCGTCATCCGCTTGTCCGTAATCGGAAGTACACCTTCGACTTTTTTCTTCAGAAAGAAAGGTATCACGGAACCGCGCGACCCCATCACATTGCCGTAACGGACTACACTGTATTTGATGTCGTGAGCCCCTTTGGAGCTGTTGGCTGCCACAAAGAGTTTATCGCTGCACAGCTTGGTTGCTCCATAAAGATTGATCGGCGCTGCAGCCTTGTCCGTGCTCAATGCAACCACATTTTTCACACCGCAGGCAAGTGTCGCATCAATCACATTTTGCGCTCCCATCACATTGGTCTTGATCGCTTCAAAAGGATTGTATTCACAGGCGGGAACCTGTTTGAGCGCGGCTGCATGAACAACGACATCAATCCCTTCCATGGCACGTTGGAGCCGCGCAATATCCCTGACATCGCCGATGAAGAAGCGTAACTTCCCAAGATGTTTTTTGAAGGGTTCTGCATTCTGCATTTCAAACTGCTTTAACTCATCACGGCTATAAATGACAATCTTCTTCACGTCGAAATCATGGAGCACTCTGGATACGAATTTCTTCCCAAAGGATCCGGTTCCACCAGTCACTAAAATAGATTTACCTTTCAACATATGATAATTCTTTCCTTTAATTATCTTTTTATATTTTAATCTGTCCCATCAACAATGCCGTAAATGTCTCAATGATAGATAATCCTTCCGCTTACAGGATAAATAGACGTTTTGGAATGATTAACCATAATTTTCAAAATTTCGTCGGTAAGTAGATAACCTGCAAATTAATTTTCACAACAGACGTTACTTTCTTCATTTGCAACCGGAAATCTTGTAAATATCGCATGTGCAAGCCATTGCCTGAATCTGTATTGCGGTTCATACGCAATCAGTTGCCGTGCCGACTTGCCGGATAAAACTTGATCACCCGCGAATTTATTACAGTAAACACTGTTCTGATCGGCGGACGCCAGCACGGAATCAACATTAAAATGGCGGGCGATATTCGTCAATACATCTGCAACACATAAGGTTTCTCCCGGGACATTGATAATTTCCGGGGCAAAATCAAGATTCATATATTTGATTGAAAAACGACATGCGTCGGAGATATGTGTCACAGTCCATTTCTTTAATCCCAGACCATACATGACGACCGGCTCTCCCACTGACGCTCGATGCAAGCTCTCATTAATCAGTCCGGGACATGTGTGATCTCCATCGGCTTCAAATTCATTTCCGTAAATCTCACCCATACGCACAATACGGGTCGACAGCCGGCCGTTCATCTGAAAAGAACGCATTTTCAAATACAATTCCGCCGCGGCAATATTCATCTCGTATTCGGAACGCGGCATCAGCCGTGTCGTTTCGAGAATTGTGTGTCGGGAGCTGGAATCGCAGACCCGGAAGGAAGACGGGTAACAGATATGCGCCGATAAATTATTATTTTCCAAGTAATTGCACAAACTTTGAATTACGGATAAATACGAAGCCATTTCCCATGTCGGATCCAGGCATATCATAATCCAGTCATAATCCAAAGTCTGGAATTTCCATTCGGAATAATCAGATCTCGCGTATTTTATCTCCCGCAGTTCGTCTGGCAGATTGTCCTTGCTGCCGCATCCATGAACTTCGGCGCCGTTTTCAAGCCAGTGTTTGGCAAAATGGGCTCCGAAATAGGAGTCGGCTCCGACAATATACACTCTGTTATTTTTATCCGGCAATTCAAATGTTATATCTGTTTTTCTTATCTGAAATTTCCTGCCCATTGCCGGGATCTCCCTGTATTCGGTTATTCCACGACATCGCAATCGACTGCCGCACATTCCACACCAAGGGAAACTCCAACAGTTTTAATGCGGACAAAGATAAAATTATGATCCATCCGCCGTTCGACAATTCCTTCCCAGCCTTTAAATATTCCGCGCTTAATCACGATCATCTTTCCTTCCTGAATATCCTGACGGACTTCCACTTGATTGTTTTTTGCGAGAAATTCAAAATCCTGCACCTTATGCAGATCCGCGACAAGTTCATCTTCTGTATAATTCGTATACAGACAGACTTGTGCAATACTTCGGGTTCTCCTTGCCAGACTCATGGCATCCAGATCAAGAGCCGCAAAAATATATCCGGGAAACATCGGGCTCAATACCGGAGGACGCTTATAAGCATACTTCTTTCCATTTTTTCCGGTGAAAGAGTTGATATAAACCCGGTTATAACGCGGCAGATAACACGGGATGCAATTCATCTTCAAAAACGCTTCAGCGTTTTGCTCGGATTTCGGCATGGTACGAATCAAATACCAGGACAAATCAGGAATTTTCTGCAGATATTTATTTTTTAACTCCTCAATCGGCACGATGAACTCCTGTTTTTCAGAAATCCGGGCAACATAAAGCAAGCTATTGCCAAACGCAATAACTTACGACCTGTTATAAACACGGACTGCCGCAAACTTCAGTTGAAGATAAAAGTCTGCGGCAGTTCGTATTTCATGTAAACACAAAAAGCCGACAGAGGCAAAAAGATGCCTTTGTCGGCGATAAGTCTGGAAACAATATTTTTCTGTACACAACACATCCCGTCATGGATGTTGTGGGCAGCTTGAAAAAAGGGAAAAGCACCGGAAACAATTTGCTCCGGTAGAAGCAAGCCTTTATTATAAATAAAGGCTTGCTTGCTTGCTTGCTTGCTTGCTTGCTTGCTTGCTTGCT
>ERZ779737.1151-NODE-1151-length-21604-cov-3.366746_pt1 | contig 21604 bp, 32 predicted proteins | sample MGYA00511889_ERZ779737 | MGnify/ENA primary metagenome ERZ779737 (study PRJEB29588, sample SAMEA2163575) | human gut metagenome | biome: human gut; feature: human-associated habitat; material: faeces | place: Denmark | collected 2008/2010 ...
AGAATAAAAGAAATAAGAAAGACAATCGCTAGAATAAAAATGGTTATTCGTGAACGCGAAATAAATAATAAGTAGGAGGAAAAGGTATGGAAAATAAACGTAAAGAAATTGTTGGTATCGTTATTAGTGATAAAAATGATAAAACAATAACAGTAAAAGTAGAAACATATCGTAAACATCCACTATATAACAAACGTGTTAAGAGTTCAAAGAAATACACTGCACACGATGAATTAAATAAAGCTAAAGTAGGAGATAAAGTACGTATTGTTGAAACTAGACCATTATCTAAAACAAAAAGATATGAACTAGTTGAAATCGTTGAAGAAGCAATAATTCTATAATCTCTATGCTTAGAAGGAGGATTAATCATGATTCAACAAGAAAGTAGATTAAAAGTGGCTGATAATTCTGGTGCAAAGGAATTATTAGTAATAAGAGTTCTTGGTGGAAACAAAAAATTTGGTGGATTAGGAGATATAGTAGTTGGAACAGTTAAGAAGGCTACTCCTAATGGAACTGTAAAAAAAGGTAAAGTAGTAAAGGCCGTAGTAATAAGAACTAAAGCAGCTTCAAGAAGAGAAGATGGTTCTTATATCAGATTTGATGATAATGCATGTGTACTTATTAAGGATGATAAGAGTCCACAAGGAACACGTGTACTTGGCCCAGTAGCACGCGAACTTCGTGATGAAGGATTTATGAAAATCGTTTCACTTGCTAAAGAAGTGCTATAGAATTTTAAAGGAGGATAAACATGAACTTTAAAGTTGGAGATAAAGTAGTGGTTATCGCTGGTAAAGATAAAGGTAAAGAAGGAAAAATAATCAAAACATTAAAAAATGATAACAAAGTTGTAGTTGAAGGAATCAATATGGTTACAAAACATGTTAAACCATCAGCACAAAACGAAAATGGAGGAATCATTAAAGTTGAAGCTCCAATTCATGCATCTAATGTTATGATATTAGATCCAAAAACTAAAAAAAGAACCAGAATAGCTCATGAAATTGATGAAAATGGAAAGAAACATAGAATTTCAGTAAAATCTAAAGAGAGACTTAATTAAGCGAAAGGAGGGTATTTATGAACCGCCTAAAAGAAAAATATGTAAATGAAATCGTTCCTAGTTTAATGCAAAAATATAACTATACTTCAGTAATGCAAGCACCAAAATTAGAAAAAATAGTAATTAATATTGGTGTTGGTGATGCAACAACAAACAGCAAATTATTAGATGCTGCTGTTAATGAACTTGAATTAATAACAGGTGCTAAACCAGTTGTTACAAAAGCTAAAAAATCAATTGCTGGATTTAAATTAAGAGAAGGTCAAGCAATTGGATGTAAAGTTACACTTCGTGGAGAAAAAATGTATACATTCTTAGAAAAATTAATAAGAATTTCACTTCCACGTGTTCGTGACTTTAGAGGTGTCTCACCAAAAGCATTTGATGGTAGAGGTAATTATACATTAGGTATTAAGGAACAAATGATTTTTACAGAAATTGAATACGATAACATTGTTAAGAGTCGTGGAATGGATATTGTATTTGTTACATCAGCAAAGACAAATGAAGAAGCATTTGACTTATTAAAAGAACTTGGAGTTCCTTTTAGGAAATAAAGAAGAGGAGACTAAGATGGCAAGAAAATCAATGATTGTTAAATCAGAAAGAGAACCTAAATTTAAGGTTAGAAAATACACTAGATGTAAAATTTGTGGAAGACCTCATGCAGTACTTAAAAAATATGGAATTTGTCGTATTTGTTTTAGAGAACTTGCATACAAAGGTCAAATACCTGGTGTAAAGAAATCAAGTTGGTAAACCCAAAAATTAAAAGAAGGAGGGATTAATAATGACAGATCCAATCGCAGATATGCTTACAAGAATACGTAATGCTAATCAAAATAGAAGTGCCTCTTGTGAAATCCCAGCATCTAATATGAAAGAAGAAATTGCTAAAATTCTAAAGAATGAAGGATTTATAGAGGATTATAAAATTGAAGGCGAAACTGCTAATAAAATGATAACATTAACATTAAAATATAAAAATAAAGAAAGAGTTATTACTGGACTTAAGAGAATTTCTAAACCAGGTCTAAGAGTATATGCTGGTGCTGATGAGCTTCCTACTGTACTTAATGGTCTTGGTATAGCAATTATCTCTACATCTAAAGGAATTATGACTGATAAAGAAGCTAGAAAGAATTCTTTAGGTGGAGAAGTAATAGCTTATGTATGGTAAGGTGAGATAATGAGCCGTATTGGTAAAAGAGTTTTATCTATACCTGAAAATGTTAATGTTAATGTAGAAAATAATGTTGTTACTGTTAAAGGACCTAAAGGAGAACTTACTTTAGATCTAGTAAAGAACATTAGTGTTAAAGTAGTTGATAATACTGTAGTAGTTGAACCACTTAAAGATGATAAATTTACTCATGCTATGCATGGTACTACTAATGCTAACATTAAGAATATGATTGATGGTGTTAGTAATGGTTATAAGAAAGGATTAGAAATAGTTGGTGTTGGTTATAAGTTTAATGCTAGCGGCAATAAGCTTACTATATCAGCAGGATATTCTCATCCAGTAGTTATGGAAGTACCTAATGGTTTATCTGTAACTCAAATAAGTAATACTGAAATCGAAATATCAGGAATCGATAAGGTAAAAATTGGTGAATTTGCCGCTAATATAAGAAAAGTAAGAAGTCCAGAACCATATAAAGGTAAAGGTATTAAATACAAAGGTGAACAAATTCGTCGTAAAGAAGGAAAGAAAGCTTCTAAATAATAAATAGGAGGAGACTTAAGTATGATTAAGAAAGTTTCAAGAAATGAAATGAGAAAAGTTAGACACACAAGAATCAGAGAAAATTTATCTGGTACTAGTGAAAGACCTAGACTTTGTGTGTTCAGATCTAATGCAAATATTGAAGCTCAAATCATTGACGATGTTAAGGGTGTTACTTTAGTTAGTGCATCATCATTAGAAAAAGAATTAAATCTTAAAAATGGTGGTAACATAGAAGCTGCTAAAGTAATTGGAGCTGAAGTTGCAAAAAGAGCTAAGAAAGCAAAAATAAATGCCGTTGTATTTGATAGAGGAGGATATCTTTATCATGGACGTGTTCAAGCTTTAGCAGAAGCTGCACGTGAAAATGGCTTAGAATTCTAGATCATTAGGAGGAATAGTAAATGAACGAAGAAAATAAAAAGACTGAAGTTACTGAAAATAAAAAAGAAGTAAGTAAAACTGAAGTAAATAAAACTCGTAAGTTTGATAAGAAAAGACCTAGAAACAATAATAGACCTTCTAAACCTAAATCTGACTTAGAGGATAAGGTTATTGAAATAAGAAGAGTAACTAAAGTTGTTAAAGGTGGTAGACAGTTTAGATTTGCTGCTACTGTAGTAGTAGGAAATAGAAAAGGACTAGTAGGCCTTGGTACTGGTAAAGCTCATGAAATGCCAGATGCTGTTAAGAAAGCTACACAGGCTGCTAGTAAGAATTTAATTAAAGTTGACCTTGTTGATAATAGAACTATATCTCATGATATTATAGTAAAAGAAGGAGCATGTAAGGTAATGCTTAAACCTGCTAAAGAAGGTACTGGAGTTAAGGCTGGTGGACCAGTTAGAGATGTACTTGAACTTGCTGGTGTTAAAGATGTATTATCTAAGAGTCAAGGGTCTAGTACTAAGATTAATGCTGCTAGAGCTACTCTAAATGCTTTAAAAGGACAAAAATCTCTTGCTCACGTTGCTTACTTAAGAGATAAGAATGTGGAGGAAATAAGATAATGAAATTACATGAATTAAAAGCAGTAGAAGGTTCTACTAAAGCTAGAAAAAGAATTGGTCATGGACCTGGTTCTGGTACTGGTAAAACTTCAGGTAAAGGTGAAAAAGGACAAAACGCTAGAAGTGGCGGTGGAGTAAGACCTGGATTTGAAGGTGGACAATTACCATTATTCAGAAGATTATCAAAAAGAGGATTCAACAATTATGAGTTTAGAACAGTATATAGTACTGTAAATGTATCAGATTTAAATAGATTTGAAGATGGTACAGTAGTAGATCTTGCTTTACTTAAAGAAGTAGGATTAATTAAGAAAGAATTAGATGGAGTTAAAGTTTTAGGAAATGGTGATTTAACTAAGAAATTAACTGTTAAAGCAAATAATTTCTCTAAGACTGCTAAAGAAAAGATTGAAAATATTGGTGGAAAAACTGAGGTGATTTAGATGTTTAAGAATCTAAAATTAATCTTTAGTCCTAAAAATAAAGATATTAGGAAAAGAATTGGTTTTACCTTATTTGGACTACTAATATTCGCTGTTGGAACAACAATCCCTGTTCCAGGTACTGAGGGTGCTATATCTAATTTAGGATTATGGGAATTAATTAATGCTATTGGTGGAGGAGCTCTTAAGAACTTTTCAATATTTGCTTTAGGTGTTATGCCTTATATTTCCGCTAGTATCATTACTGGAATATTACAAATGGATATTATTCCTTACTTCACTGAACTTAAAGATAGTGGAGAACAAGGAAGACAAAAGATAAATCAAATTAATAGATATATTGGTATCGTACTTGCCTTTTTACAAGGATTTGCTATGGCATTTACCTTTGTAAAAGGTGCTGGTACAGTAGAATACTTAAAGATAGCCTTAATACTAACTGGTGGTACAGCATTCCTATTATGGCTTGGTGATCAAATAACTCAAAAAGGTATGGGTAATGGTATATCATTAATTATTATGGCTGGTATTATATCTACAGTACCAAAGATGTTTATTGATACATTTAAGACATTAATATTAAATCATACTGGCTCATTAGCTATGGGAATAGTAGGATTTATATTATTTGTACTTGTATATCTATTAATAGTAGTAGGAGTTATATTTGAGGAATCTTCGGAAAGAAGAATACCAATACAATATTCTAATAGAACAACAGGTGCTTATGGAGGAGAACAAACTTATATTCCTATAAGATTAAACTCTGCAGGCGTTATGCCAGTAATATTTGCATCAGTATTAGTATCTATTCCAGCAACAATTGCTAATTTTGTAAAAAATGAAGCATTTACAAACATTGTTAATAAATATTTATCATATACAACACCAGTTGGATTTATATTATATGCAATCTTAATATTCTTATTTGCATACTTCTATACATTTATGCAAATAAATCCAAAAGAACTTGCATCTAATTTAAAGAAAAACGGTGGATATATGCCAGGAATTAAACCAGGCAAGGACACTGAAAATTATATAAGTAAAGTATTAAGTAGATTAACTTTAGTAGGAGCACTATTCTTAGTAGTTCTTGCAGGGTTACCTATATTATGCTCACTACTTCCAAATATCCCATCTAATGTAACAGTTGGTGGAACAGGATTATTAATAGTAGTAGGTGTAGCATTAGAAACATATAATCAAATTGAAAATGAATTAGTTAGTAAAAACTACAGTAGGAGTTATAAATAATGAATATTATATTCATTGCTCCTCCTGCTGCAGGTAAAGGAACACAAGCTAGTTTATTAAAAGAAGAATTTGGTTTATATCATTTATCTACTGGTGATTTGTTAAGAGAAATTGCAGCAACAAACACAGAGATAGGTAAAGAAATAAAAAATTTAATTGATAATGGTTTATTTGTTAGTGATGAATTAATGCTTAGACTATTAGAAAGTAAAATAAGTTCTATAAAAAAGTCTAATGGTATAATTTTTGATGGATTTCCAAGAACATTAAAACAGGCTAGTATGCTAGATGAATTAATGGAAAAAAATAATGATAAGATTGATCATGTGATTTTTTTAGATATAGAAAAAGAAGTTGCAACTAAAAGAGCAACTGGTAGAGTATCATGCAATAATTGTGGAAGCATATATAATATTTACTTTGATTCATTTATAGAAGATGGTAAATGTAATAAATGTGGATGCACTCTTACTAAAAGGGAAGATGATACTATAGAAAAATTTAGTAATAGATTTGATACATATATGGAAAAAACAATGCCATTAATTTCTTATTATGAAAATAAAGGTTTATTAACAAAAATAAGTTGTAATGGTACTAAAGAGGAAATATATGATAATATTAAATCTATATTAAGAAGGCACGTATGATAAATATAAAAAGTGAAAGAGAAATCGAACTTTTAAAAGAAGCAGGAAGACTTACTTATCTTACTCATAAAGAAGTAGAAAAACACATTAAACCAGGAGTTACTACTTTAGAGTTAGATAGAATAGCTGAAAAATTTATATTAAGCAAAGGTTGCACGCCATCATTTAAGAATTACAATGGATTTCCAAATTCAATTTGTACTTCAGTTAATGATGAAGTAGTACATGGTATACCTTCTAATTACAAATTAAAAGAAGGAGATATAATCTCAGTTGATATTGGAGTATGTTATAAAGGATATCATGGTGATTCTGCTTGGACTTATAAAGTTGGTAAAATTTCAGAAGAAAAAGAATATTTATTAAAACATACAGAAGCTTCTTTATTTGCTGGGCTTAGCAAGGTTAAGGCGGGTAATAGATTAGGTGATGTATGTAGTGCAGTTGGTACTTATGCTAAAGAACACAATTTAGGTATCGTAAGAGAACTAGTTGGTCATGGCGTAGGTTCTAAATTACATGAAGATCCAGAAATACCCAATTATGGGACACCTAATACAGGGCCAATATTAAAAAGTGGAATGGTATTAGCTATTGAACCGATGTTAAATTTGGGTAAGGACGATGTGTGTATATTAGATGACGAATGGACAGTAGTTACAGAAGATTATAGTCCATCAGCACATTTTGAACACACAGTGTTAGTTACAGATACTGGATGTGAAATTTTAACGCGAGGTGATGATGATGGCAAATAAAGATGCTATTGAAATTGAAGGTAAAGTTATGGACGTTTTACCCGGTGGACAGTTTAGGGTTGAACTAAAAAATGGTCATACTGTAGTAGCTCACGTTTCTGGTAAAATAAGAATGAATTACATTCGTATCTTACCAGGTGATACAGTAAAAGTAGAATTATCACCTTATGACCTAACACGTGGGCGTATAACCTATAGAATATGATAGGAGGAATTAATAATGAAAGTTAGACCATCAGTAAAGAAAATATGTGATAAGTGTAAAATAATTAAAAGAAATGGTAAAGTACTTGTTATTTGCGAAAATCCAAAACACAAGCAAAGACAAGGATAATAGGAGGTGTAATAGTGGCACGTATTAAAGGTGTAGATATACCAAATGATAAGAGAATTGAAATTGCTTTAACTTATATCTATGGTATAGGAAGACAACTATCAAACAAAATTTTAAAGGATGCAAAAGTTAATCCAGATACAAAAGCAAGAGATTTAACAGAAGATGAAATTTCACGTATTCGTGATGAAGTATCTAAATATTTAGTTGAAGGTGATTTAAGAAGAGAAGTTGGACTAAACATCAAAACTAAAATGGAAATTGGATCATATCAAGGAATTCGTCATCGTAAAGGATTACCTGTAAGAGGTCAAAGAACAAACAGAAATGCTAGAACTCGTAAGGGTAAAGGAAAAACTGTTGCTAATAAGAAAAAATAATAGTTAAGGAGGAACAAAAATATGGCATATAAAGCTAGAAAGCGTAAAGTTAAAAAGAATGTACCTGAAGGACAAGCACATATTCATGTAACTTATAATAATACTATTATTACCATTACTGATATGAACGGAAGTACAATAAGTTGGGCTTCTGCAGGTACTATCGGATATAAAGGTTCAAAGAAGAAAACTCCATTTGCTGCAGGTATGGCTGCTGAAGCTGCTGCTAAAGCTGCATACGATGCTGGAATGAGAAAAGTTGAAGCTTATGTAAATGGTGTAGGACCAGCTAGAGATACTGCTCTACGTTCTTTACAAACAGGCGGATTGGAAGTAACAGCTATGAGTGATGTAACACCTATTCCACATAACGGATGTCGTCCACCAAAACGACCACGTGGATAATTCTGAAAGGAGTGAATTATAATGGCAAAAAAAGTTACTGAAGAAAACGAATTAAAAATGTCAGTAGATTTAAGTTTTAGTACTGACAATAATCAATATTTAATATTTGAAAAACCAGAATATAAGATGACTGATTATATTGAAGGTAATAATTATGGAAAATTTGTTTTAGAACCACTTGAAAGAGGATTTGGTACTACTATAGGTAATGCACTTAGAAGAGTATTATTATCATCTTTACCAGGGGATGCTATAACAAGTGTAAGAATTGATGGAGTTATGCATGAATTCCAAACTATAGAAGGTATTATTGAAGATGTTACTACAATAATATTAAATTTAAAAAGAATTGTTGTTAAGAAAAATACAGATGAACAAATAACTATAAAATTATCTGCTAAAGGAGAAGGAGTTATAACTGCTGGAGATTTAGCTAAAGAGCCTACTTTAGAAGTAATTAATAAAGATCAAGTAATATGTACACTTGTTGAAGGTGGAAAACTTGATATGGAAATTACTATTGGAAGAGGCAGAGGTTATGATGTTGCAGATGTAGTTAAAAGTTATTTAACAGATACAAAGGTTGGAACTATTGCTGTAGATGCATTATATTCACCAATTGAAAGAGTTAACTACGAAGTAGAAAAGGCTCGTGTTGGACATGATAATAACTTTGATAAATTAGTATTAGAAGTATGGACTAATGGAGCATTAAATCCACAAGAAGCAGTTAAAGAAGCTTCAAGTATTTTAATCGCACAATTAGACAAAATAGATAATCCTGAATTTACAGATGCAATTAAAGGATTAATGAAACAAAATGATGAAGATCCAAAACAAAAATTATTAGAAACTTCAATTGATGATATGGAATTATCAGTAAGAGCATACAATTGCTTAAAAAGAGCTTCAATTAATAATGTTCAAGATTTAGTTAATAAATCAGAAAATGAAATGATGAAGATACGTAATTTAGGTAGAAAATCATTAAAAGAAGTTATGGATAAAATTAAAGAAATGGGTTTATCATTCAGAAATGATGATTAGGAGGTGCAAAAGTGTCTTATAGAAAATTAGGTGTTGATAATAAACATAGAAGAAGTATGTTAGCTAATTTAACAAAAGATTTAATAATGAATGAATCTATTACAACAACAGAAACTCGTGCTAAAGAAGTTAGAAAGTCATTTGATAAAATGGTAACATATGCAAAGGAAGGTAGTTTAATTTCTAGACGTAAGATTTTAGCATTCCTTCAAAATGATAATGTTGCTACTAAAAAAGTATATGATTTAGCAGAACGTTCAAAAGATAGAAAAGGTGGATACACTAGAATATTAAAACTTAATGAAAGAAGAGGAGACGACGCTTTAATGGTAGTTTTAACTCTAGTTGATCAAAAAGAAGAAGTAAAAGAAGAAAAAACTTCAAAAAAAGAAACTAAAAAAGCAAAGAAAGAAGAAGAAACTAAATAGTTCTTCTTTTTTTATACTTTATAGGGGAATTTGTTCATAAATAAATAATAATATATGTAGAGTACTTTTTATTTGGAGGATTTATGAATTACTATATTGAGATAAAAAACGAACTAGTAAATAATGAAATATATAAAAAAGTAAAGGATTATTCAAAAAATAAACATGATTTATCTACTTATTATAAAGTCGGGAGATTATTAAGTGAAGCAGGTAAATGCTATGGAGAAGGTATTATAAAAGAATATAGTAAAAAATTAAATATGGAATTAGGTAGGGGATATGGTGTTACTACTTTAAAATATATGAGAAAATTTTATTTACTTTCAAAAAGCCAACCAGTGGCTGACTTTTTAAGTTGGAGTCATTATATGATTTTACTTACTATAAAAGATATACATCAAATGAATTATTATATAGAAATGTGTAGAAAATATAATTTGAGCAAAAGACAATTAATTCAAAAAATCAAATTGAAAGAATACGAAAGATTGGATGAGAAAACAAAAGAAAAATTAATAAATAATATAGAATTAGAAATAAGTGATTTTATAAAAAATCCAATAGTTATTAAAAATAGTTTAAATTATGAACAAATAAGTGAAAATATATTAAAAAAACTAATATTAGAAGATATAGATGCTTTTTTAAATCAACTTGGATATGGGTTTATGTATGTAGGTTGTGAATATAAAATTAATATGGGTAACACATATAACTATATAGATATGCTACTTTATAATATAGAATTTAATTGTTATGTAGTGGTGGAATTAAAGGTAATTGAACTAAAAAAAGAACATATTGGTCAAATACAAGTATATATGAATTATATAGATAAAAATATAAAAAAAATAAATATGGATAATACTATAGGAATAATTGTAACAAAATATAATAATGAATATATAACATTATATTCAAGCGATTCTAGAATAAAAACAACTACCTACACTTTAAGTAAATAAATATATAATTGTAACACCATATTAAACACTATCAGATAATTTGGATTGATTGACAAAAAACATAAAATAAGTATAATAAATGCACAAAAAGATGGGGAAAATATATGAGTATTATTAAATATTTAAAAAACTTATTTAATAAAGAAAATAATGCATACTTAATAAATGGTTATGTATCTTTTGCTATACCTAAAAGAGATGTTTTAAATGAAAAACAAATAGAAATACTTACTACCACTAAGGAAGAGTATCTAGGTTTATTAAAAAATAATATATTTACTAGTTTAGACTTAGAAATAGATGACATTAATGAAAAAAGAGAAATGTATACAAAATTATTACTAAATAATATGATGAGTGAAACTAAGAATAACAAGGTTTTAAGTATTAAATTAAAAAATTATGAAAGTGATTTAATAAATTTAAGAGAAACTTTATTAATAAGATTAATTGCATTATCAGAAATAGTAAATCAAAATAGATTTAAAAGAAGAACAAGGGATGCAATAATAAATGAAATAGGTAAAATACAATTATCACTTGTAACAATAGATAGTCAGATCGTATCTATCCACAATGAAATAGAAGCATACTTAAGTAATCCACAGATTGGTCTTGATTTAGATAAAAGAATATGTGATTTAGAAAAATTAAGTGAAGATATAGTAAAAAAATGTGAACTATGTTCAAAAGAGGTATATATTGCGTACTTAGAAAGAAGTTTAGAAATATATTGCTATAAAAATAAAGAAGAAGTTAGTAGTCTTAAAGATGAACTTGATAGTCTAAGGTGTAGTGAGATAGATGATAATAATATAAATTTATTAAAAGAAAGAATTAATAGATTAGAAAAGATGTATGAAATATATTATGAATTTGATAGAAATACAATAACTAAAGATGATATGTATAGTTTGTATGAAGCAAAGTTTTATATACAAGCTTATGATTATTCATTTACTAATTATAATGATTTAGAAAAAGAAGTATATTTAGATATAATATCTAAGAAAATTAATACATTATTAAATGGCAATTCACCATATATACTTCATTTAATTGAAAATGAAGATAAAGATAAAGCAATTAAATTAATTCAATTAATTAATATTTTTTTGAGAGAAAAAGGACAATATGATTTTGAGAAGATTTTAAATAATAAATATAAATTATCAATTTTATTATCACTAGATTATGAAAAGGGTTTAGATGATTTTTTTGAAAATACAATTATTGATTTAAATAACGATAGTGTTCTTAATAAATATGATATAATTAGTCAATACACAATGCCATATGTTGGTAGGGATTTGAAAGGGTATTTATTTTATGATACTAAACTTTCTCTATCATCCATTATAAAAATATTTTCATTTGATACATTTAATGGTATTTCTATTTATACTTCTAAAGATTTATTAAATTATTTAAAAAATATTTATGATTGCATTAATCCACCTGGTGATATTTACGTGATGCCAGAAGGAATAGTTTGTGGTACGATTAATTCAACTTTATATGATAAATTAAAAAAATATAAAACAATAATAGTGCCAAAAAGTTTAAAAAGTATTGAATTTGAAGTTGATAATTCTAGTACCCCTAATTATTGTGATTTAGTACTTCAAGAAGGCACTGAATATCTTATGTTTGATTATCTGGATTTTTCTTATTATTCTACTAAATTTGGAAATATAACTATACCTTCAACATTAAACAAAATTGATAAGAATTGTTCAAGATATGCTGATAATTTGATTTTTGAGGATTATAAAAATTCAGAAATATTAAAATGTGATGATCCAGATTTAAAACAAGACAATGCTAATGCTTTGTTTAGAATAAATAGTTTTTCAGAACACCATTTTACTGTAGTGCCAATTTATAAGCATTTAATATTAAAAGATGGTGATAATTGTTCATATGATTTAACTCCAAAAACCAAAATTAAAGTACCTGAAAAATTTCGTTTATCAAGAATTAAAAATGTTCATTTTTATAATACTTTTGATCATGAAACTGCAACACTATTTTGGGATGAATTTCATAAACAATACAATATGGGTAAGCACAAAAAGAAAGGTAAAGTTAAATGGAAGAAATAGAATCATTAGTAAAAAAATTACAAGATAGTAAAAAATGCACGTTTGCAAATATTGCTGATATTATTAATAATTGTATGTCCAATAAGTCTAAGGATGTAAATATGATTGAGCATTATCTTGACTATTTATTTGATTGCATATATGATGATAATAGTTTAAGGTATGCATATAAAGTGTGTGATTATCTAGAAAAATTAGATGAAAATAGTGGCAATTTTTATAGGAATACACTTAATGAATATTATCCAGAATATAAGAAAAAATAATAATGAGGTGATTTATGAAAGCATTAATTACAGGAGCGTCTAGTGGAATAGGTAAAGATATGGCTTATTACTTACATTCCTTGGGTCATGAACTTATATTAGTTGCAAATGATAAAGAAAAATTGGAAAATGTAAAAAAAGATATAGGTGGAAGTGTTAAAATAATAAGTATGGACTTATCTATACCTGAAAACTGTTTTAAACTATATAATTTGACTAAAAGAGATAATATAGATATATTAATTAACAATGCTGGTTTTGGAGCATTTGGAGAGTTTATAAGCACTGATATGGATAAAGAATTAAATATGATTAATGTAAATATAACAGCAGTACATATACTTACTAAATTATTTTTAAAAGATTTTGTAAAAAGAGACTCTGGTTATATATTAAATGTATCTTCAAGTGCAGCATTTCAAGCAGGTCCACTTATGGCAACATATTATGGCACAAAAGCATATGTACTTAGATTAACTACAGCAATATATGAAGAGTTAAGAAAATTAAAATCAAATGTACATGTAAGCGTATTATGTCCAGGACCAGTAAAAACAAACTTTAATAATGTTGCAAATGTTAAATTTGAAATAAAGTCAACAACAAGTGAATATGTTAGTAAATATGCAATAGATAAAATGTTTAAAAATAAGCTTATAATAATTCCAACATTTTATATGAAAGTGATAATCTTCTTTAGTAGAATATCACCAATCAAACTAGCACTTAAAATGGCATATAAAATACAAAATAAAAAAAGATAATCTTAAATTTGATATGAACTTAAAAAGTTGGAAAGTATATAAATAGTTTTTAATTAGAGGATTGTAACCTGTGATTTACGGGTGACAGTCCTTTTAATTTTACTTTAATTATACCAGTACAAGTAAACAAACGGGATGTTAATTTCGGAAACTTGACAAGTAGGGGGGAGGAGCTGATACAATAAATTTATAAACAATAAAAGAAAGTGGGAAATAAGTTTTAAAATTAGTAAAAAATAGTATATAATAGTAGTATAAAAATAAAATAAAAAAGTAAAAAAATGGAAAATATATTTTTGATAATGAAAAATAGTATAAAAGAGACATTAAGATTGTCTCTTTTTATAACTGTCACACATTGTATTTTCTTTATTACATTCACAACCGCAATTGCATACTTTAATGCTTTCTAACTTGCATTTATTGCAAGCACAATCGCAATGTATGCAATCATGTACTGAACAATTTATATTTAAACTATCTTTCTTCATAATTCCTCCTTTTATATTATTTACTTTAATTTTCTTATTTATTCATCTTTACTAAAAAAGTTTTAATGGGTATAATAGAGTGTATATGTCATAATTATGTTTAAATAGGGGAAAATATGGAGGGTTTATGGATTATATTGTGAGTATAGATAAATTAACTTTTAGATATAATGATAATTTTATTTTTGATAAATTCTCTTTAAACATTGGTTATGGTTCTTTTTTAACTATTACAGGTAAGAATGGTTGTGGAAAAAGTACACTTATTAAAATTATTACTGGTTTAATATTAACTGATAGTGATATAAAAATATGCGGTGTAAAATTAAATAAAAATAATTTATATAGTATAAGAAAAAATATAGGTGTTATGTTTGATAATGTTGATAATTCATTTATAACTGATACAGTAGAAGACGAACTTGCTTTTATTTTAGAAAATTTATGTTATAAAAGCCCATATATTAAAAGAAGGATTAAAGAAGTTTCTGCTATGCTTAATATTGAACATTTATTAAATAAATCTTTAGACGAACTTTCTGGTGGTGAAAAATGTATAGTTGCTTTAGGATGTGCAATTATACATAATCCTAAATTATTAATAATTGATGAATCTTTATCTATGATAGATGTTATATCAAAAGAAAAAATTTTTAAGTATTTATCAAATCTTAATAAAAATGGGATGACTATAATTAATGTTACTCATGATTTAAGTGAATCTTATTATAGTAATAGGTTAATAGTAATAAATAATGGTAAGATATTACTAGACGGCACTCCTACAAGGGTAATGGAATATGATAAAGTTTTAAACAAACTTGGAATATCTATTCCATTTGAAATAGAATTATCCATTAAATTAAAATTATATGGCTTAGTTGATAAATTATACACAAATATTAATGAAATGGTTGATGATATATGGCAGTAATAATTAATAATTTATCTTTCAAATATAATAATAGCAGTAAAGAAATTATAAAAAAACTAAGTTTAGAAATAATTGATAATGATATATGTGGCATAATTGGCAAAAGTGGAAGTGGCAAAACTACGTTTTTAGAACTTATTGATGGTCTTTTAAAGCCTACTACTGGTAATATTTTAGTTAATGATATTGATGTATCTAAAAATACAAGTGCGGTAAGAAAGGAAATTGGATTTGTTTTTCAATCTCCGGAAGAACAATTTTTTGAGGTTAATGTAAAAAAAGAGATTGAATATGCACTTAAGAATTTTAAAATGAGTAAAAATAAGGCAAGTAATGCTTTAAAACTAGTTGGATTAGATGAATCTTATTTAAATAAAAGTTTAAATTCTTTAAGTAATGGGGAAAAAAGATTAGTTGCAATTGCATCTATACTTATATATAATCCTAAAATAATTATGTTTGATGAACCTACTATTGGACTTGATTATAAAAACAAAAAGAAGATAATTAATCTTATAAGACTTTTAAAAAATAGATATAAAAAAACTATAATAATTGTTAGCCATGATGTAGATTTACTATATGAACTATGTGATAATATAATAATTTTAGATAATGGTAAATTAATACTATATGGAGATCCTATATCTGTATTTAAAGAAGATAAATTAATAAAAAAATATAATATTGAAACTCCTAAAATTGTTACATTCTCCTCTTTAGCGCGTGATAAAGGGATTAAGTTAATTGATAGAAAAAATATTAATGATTTAATTAAGGAGGTGTATAGAAATGTATAATTTCTCTTTAACTAAATATTATAATGCTAAGTCAATTATTCATGATATAAATCCATTTTATAAAATAATCTGTACACTAATTTTTACAATACTTCTTTTATTTACTAAAAATACATTATTATTATTACTTATATTTTTATTTGTTATATTACTTATGAATTTATCAAATGTAGAAGGTTATATGTATATTAAAAGTATTAAATATTCATTACCATTATTAATATTTATTTTTATAATTGATTTAATATTTAAAACAAATGTATTAGTAACTATAAACAGCATATTAAAATTACTTATGTTTATTTTGTATGCTCAAATATTAGTGTTTACTACACGCCCATTATCTATTTTATATGGACTAGAAAAATTATTTAGTCCTTTAAAGATGTTTAATTTACCAGTAAATCAAATAGCACTTACAATTTCTCTTGCAATTAGATTTATACCTATTATTTTTGAAGAGGGTATGAAGGTATTAAAATCACAACTTAGTCGTGGGCTTGATTTTTCTGGATCCATAAAAGAAAAATGTAATAAGATTGTATCTATATTAATTCCAATTTTTATGTTATCATTTAAAAGATCAGATGACATTGCAAATGCACTTGATTTAAAGTTATACAGTGAAAAAAGAACAACTTATAAAGAATATGACTTTAATTATAATACAGGGTTAATTGTATGTATGCATTTATTTTTAGTGGCTATCTGTTTAGTTGTGGAGGTGTTTTTATGAGATATTTAATTACTTTTTCTTATGATGGTACAAACTTTAATGGGTATCAAAAACAACCTAATTTAAGGACAATTCAAGGAGAATTAGAGAGTGCATTAAAGTTTATAAGTGGAGGGAATGATATAACTGTTAACTCATCAGGAAGGACAGATAAAGGAGTCCACGCTTTAAATCAAAAGGCTCATTTTGACTTAGATAAAAATATAACTTGTTATAAATTAAAATGTGCATTAAATACATATACAAAAGATGATATATATATTAAAAGTGTAGAAGCTGTTGCTGATAATTTTCATGCTAGATACAATGTTTTAAAGAAAGAATATATTTATAAAATAAATATGGGTGAATATTCTCCAATTGATAGAAATTATATATTTCAGTATAATAAGAGTCTTGATATAGAAAAAATGTCATCAGAAATAAAGTATTTAATTGGAACTCATGATTTTAGTGCATTTTGTAATATGGAAGATAAAAAAGAATCTTATATAAGAACTATATATGATGCATATATCACTTTAGATAATGATATAGCTGTCATTAAATTTATAGGAAATGGTTTTTTGAAATATCAAGTAAGAAACATGGTTGGGGCTTTAATCGAATGTGCGAATAAAAACAAAAGTATAAAAACAATTTTAGAATCTAAAAAAAGACAATCTTTTGGTAAGATTGCTCCTGCTTGTGGATTATATTTGAATAATGTAGAGTATTAATTACTCTTTTTTTAATCTTCAAACAAATCTACTAAAAGCCCAATATTAACTAGTCCAGCTATTCCAACTAAGCCATATACTATTAAAGTAACTAGTGATCTTACTCCGAACAAAGATGCAACTAAATCTAGATTAAATAATGCAATCATTCCCCAGTTTATCGCACCTATTATTGTTAAAATTAATGCAATGATTTGTAGTACTTTCATAATTCCTCCTTATTTTCACTATTTATATTGCGTATTTTTTTAATATTTATTCATGAATAAATACATAATTTATCCATATAATTAAATGAAATATTAAAAAGAGGTGAAAAATGAAAAAAGTTTTAGGTATTCTAGCAATTGCTATATTATTATTAACATCTGGTTGTGGAAAATACGGAATGAAAGAAATTGTTAAAGATTTGAATAAGGAAATGAAAGGGTTAAAAGCTTATTATGTAGAAGGAAAGATGGAAATATATAATAATGAAGATATTTATACATACGATGTAACAGTTTCTTATAAAAATGACAACTTTTATAGAGTAAGTCTTAAAAATACTTCTAATAATCATGAACAAATAATTCTAAAAAATAATGATGGTGTGTATGTTCTTACTCCTTCACTTAATAAAAGTTTTAAGTTTGAAAGTGAATGGCCATACAATAATTCGCAGGTATACTTACTTCAATCTTTAATTAATGATATTAATAATGACAAATCTTTATCTTTTGAAGAAAAAGAAGATAAATATGTGTTTACTACAGAGGTAAATTATCCAAACAACAGAACTCTTATAAAACAAAATATATATCTTGATAAAAAACTCAATTTAAAAGAAGTACATGTTTTAAATGAGAGTGGGAATGCAGAAATAAAAATGGTATATAACAAGATTGACAAGAGCCCAACATTTAATGATAATTATTTTGAACTTAATAAAAACTTAGAAGCGGTAAGTGATGTAGATATTACTAAACAAGTAGTAAGTATAGATGATGTAATATTTCCAATGTATATTCCAGAAAATACAGCATTATCTAGTCAAGATACTATAGCAAAAACAAATGGAGAAAGAATAATATTAACTTTTAGTGGAGATAAACCATTTGTATTAATAGAAGAAACTGTTGATATTAAAGATGAATTTGAAATAATACCTACTATCGGAGAACCTACTATGTTAGTAGATACAGTTGGTTTAGTAAGTTCTAATTCAGTATCATGGATAAGCGGTGGCATGGAATATTATATTGCTTCAGATGTTTTATCGAATGAAGAGATGGTAATGGTAGCAAAATCAATAAGTACAATACCAGTAATGAAATAGATATTGTTTCTATTTCTTTTTTGTTATATAATTAAATGGGTGAGTTTATATGGCAAATAGAAAACAAAGAAGAAAAGAAAAGAGAAAATATGTAGATGATTATGAGCAAAGTACAAAAACAGTACTAATAACATTAGGTGTTGTAGTAGGAGTAGTTTTACTATTTTACTTGTTAACAGTGTTAATTAATAATAGTAAAAGAGGTTTAAATACAAAAGAGCCTACTAAAGAAGAGGCTAAGATACAATATGATGAGATTCTCGCTAGTGACACATTTAAAATGAATGATGATGAATATTATGTTTTATTCTATGATTTTGATGGACCTGAGGCAGTTTATTATGATTATTTATTTAGTGAATATGCATCTAAGAAAGATAATCATATATATAAAGTAGACTTAGGGAATGCATTTAACAAAAAATATGTTAGCAATGAAACGAATATTTATGCAAATAACATAAATGAGTTAAAGGTAAAAGATGCTACTTTAATTAAAATTAGTTATGGAAGTAATGTTTCATATGTAGAGGGTAGTTCTTTAATAATTGCAAAAGAACTTAGTTAAAAATGGTATTACAAATTTTAAAAGTAAGAAGTAGACAAAATGTGTGTCTACTTTTATTATTAAAATTCATATAATTTTTCTTTAATTAATTTTTACTTTATGATATTATTAAAATAGAGGTGTAACATGAAAGGTAAAAATAATTTAACTGATATACTTATTACTGTGTTTATATCTTGTTTTGTGGGGATGTTAAGCGGAGCCTGTGCGATATATACGATGAATTCTAAAGGTAGTTTTAATATAAAACGCATGAGTAATTCTGATTTGAGTGAAATAAGTGAGATATACGACAAGATTAAAAATGAATACTATCAGGATGTTAGTGATGATGTATTAATAGAAGGTGCTATATCTGGTATGCTTTCTACATTAGACGCTAATACAACATACTTAAATGAAGGAAATACAACTAGTTTTAACAACAAAATGAAAGGTGAATATTATGGTATTGGACTAGGGGGATTAACTCTTGAAAATACGGGTATATTAGTAATGACTATAACAGAAAATTCTCCAGCAGAAAAAGCAGGTATAAAGGAAGGAGATATAATAACTAAAGTTAATGATGTAGATTTAGCTAATAAAACAGCGACGTACTTTACAACCCTAGTTTCAAAGTCACAAGATGAAATGAGACTTGCTATTAAAAGGGGAGAAGAAACTCTAGATATTAATTTAAAAGCAGATAAAATAGTAATAAATTCTGTTACTACAAACACTTTTTATAGAAATAATAAAAATATAGGATATATTAAAATATCAATTTTTGCTGCAAATACAGCTTCTCAATTTACAACTAAATTAAAAGAATTAGAAAATAATGGAATTGATTCATTAATAATAGATGTAAGAGATAATGCGGGTGGATATTTATCAAATGTATCAACTATATTAGAATTATTTATGAAAAAAGACACTGTTTTGTACAAAACAGAAACAAAAACAAATTCTGTATCAAGAAAAGATAATACAGAGGAATATAGAAGTTATCCTGTAGTTGTTTTGGTAAATGGATCAAGTGCAAGTGCATCTGAAATATTAGCATCTTGTTTTAAAGAGAATTATAATTCAACAATAATAGGAACAACTACATATGGAAAAGGAACGGTTCAAGAAACAGTAAGCATTTTAGATAGTAGTATGGCTAAAATAACTACAAAAAAATGGCTTACTTCATCAGGTGAATGGATTAATGAAAAAGGCATTGAACCTGATATAAAGGTAAACTTGAACGATACTTATTTAAAAAATCCTATATATGATAATGATAATCAACTTGCTTCTGCAATTAATGTAATTGTAAATAAATAAACCTGACATACACATAGATATTTAAATATGTGTATGTCTTTTTTAATGTTATAAAAATATATTCATAAGAAGAGGTTAAGTAAATATAAAAAATATTTGATTTAAATCTTTTTAAAACAAATTTATGAGGTATTTATTTTTTTTGAGAAACAATATATAATAATTTATAGAAGGAGGCACCTAATGGACGAAGTTAAAGTTGGAGATGTACTTAAAATACAGTGTTACAAGCATAATGGGCAAATATATAGAAACTGGGATGAGGCAATTGTTCTTGAAATTAATCCTTCATATATAGTGTGTGCTAATAATAAAGCAAGAGTAACTGAAATAGATGGAAGGAAATGGCATACTAAAGAACCTGCTGTCATATTCTTTTATAAAGATAGATGGTTTAACATAATATCACAATTTAAGAAAAACGGAATATATTATTATTGTAATATCGCAACGCCATATGTTATCGAAGAGAAAACAATTAAATATATAGATTATGATTTAGACTTAAGAGTTTTTCCAGATCAAACATTTAGAGTTCTAGATAAGGGAGAATATGAATATCATAAAGAGAAGATGCATTATGGAAGTGATATTGATAAAGTTGTGAATTATGAGCTTGCAAATTTAATAGAATTATATAAAGAAAAAAAGGGGCCATTTGATAATGCATTTTTAAGAAAATATTATAATATGTATGTTGAATTAACTAAAAAAAGAGAAAAAGCTTAGTAAGAATGCAGAAATTTATTTATGCTTTCCTTCAAAACAAAGGTTTTTCTGTAAAAAATAAAAAAAAGTTAAAAAATTCAAAAAAAGGGTAGACATTTGTCGAAAAAGTGTTATAATAGGAACACAAATGAAAAAAAGAGCGCCAAAAAATGGTGAAAAAAGTCAATAAAAAACATTTTTTAAAAAAAATAAAAAAAAGTTAAAAAATGTATTGACACTCACAAATTTATTTGTTATATTATGTATGCACTTTTGAAAAAGAGCGCATGAAATGATCTTTGAAAACTGAGCAAAACGTCAATTTGAGTAGCTAGGATATAAGACAAACTATTTAAATTAATTATTGAATAAATAATTTAATTTTTTTTTGAGAGTTTGATCC
>ERZ779737.1153-NODE-1153-length-21593-cov-4.573219_pt1 | contig 21593 bp, 21 predicted proteins | sample MGYA00511889_ERZ779737 | MGnify/ENA primary metagenome ERZ779737 (study PRJEB29588, sample SAMEA2163575) | human gut metagenome | biome: human gut; feature: human-associated habitat; material: faeces | place: Denmark | collected 2008/2010 ...
TGTTCCTGTATAACTTGAATTAGGTTTATCTACTAATGATATTTCATAATCTGTTATTGTATTTCCTGTATTTTTTATTGTAAATTCATAAAATGTTTCTTGTGCCATTCCTTCATAATCTGTTAATTCTTGTAAATTATCTAAAACTAGTCCATTTGTACTTTCTGTTAATGTAAAATTTACTACTCCTGTTTTTATTACTTGACTCTTTCCTGCGTTAATTGTATTTTCATATATTGCAAAAGTTATCCCTGTTACTAAAGATACAACCCCAATTAATGTTAAAATAATTGATATTTTTATTCCTTTTTTCTCTTTCATACATGAAGTCCTTTCTTTATTATTTTTAGTCTATCATAAATAAATTATATTATTTTTTTCAATATTTTTCAACCTATTATGCTTAAAAATATAAAAAGTTTAAGATTAAAAATTTAATCTCAAACTTTATTTTATTATCTTTTATATACTATTTTTCTTGCTCTTGCTACTTGTTCAGGTTTTAATGTATCAAGTAAATCATAAGGGTTTTCATTATCTTTATTTGATACAATATTTTTAAATATTTCTATTAATTCTTTATTTATTCCTATTTCTTCTAAATATGTTAAATAATTATAAAAATCTCCTAAGTTTAAATTGTTAATATTTTCCCCATATAAATAATTTAAAATCATTATTATATAACAATATAAATCTGTATTGCTATCAGCTTCAACATATCCAAGACTACTTGAATTATCTTCAATTATTTTATATTTATCTTTAACATTATTTAAAAGAGCAAATGGCGTTAAATATCTTGAAGCAAAATTTGCTTTAGAACAAACTCTTGAACTATCTAAATCTACTGCTGTGATAGATTTTTTATAAAGATTAACTATAAAGTTAGATTCATGTATATCATTTAAATAAAAATCATTAAATGGTGTGTATTTTCTAATTTGATCTAATTGATGTAATAACTCTCCTATTTTCTTTAAATAATATATTTTTTCCTCTATTGTTAAGTTTTTATTTCTTAAAATAGTAGATAAGTTTACACCTTCTATTTTAGGCATTGTAAAACCTTCAACTACACCACCTACAATTGTTAGATAGTCAGGAATACATAAATTTTCTGGTAAATACTTTCTATTTACATCTAACATTTCTAATGTATATAATTTATTAGCAAGATTAACTCCCATATTATTGAGAAGCTTTTTAAATACCTTTTCTTCTCCTTTATATCTAAAATCATATATAATAGCTTCTGTATTAAAAACTTCTTTGGGTAAATTCATCTTTGTAAGTTGTTTATATTTGTTTTGTGACATAGAAATAGCTTGCATAAACATTCCCCCTTAAAGTTAGACGTATTATAACATAAATTAAATATAAATGCAACTTTTATAATAATAAAAATTATCAAATTGTTAAAAAATTATCAAATTATAAATTTATTATTATTTTTTCGACAAATTTATAAAATTACCTTTGATATATTTTTTATACAAAATATATGTTTAATAAAAAAAATAATGCATAAAATATTAAAGAAATATATTAAATTATTAAAAAATAATGATTTTAAAAAAATACCTTAACAAAGTATCTAATTACTATTAGAATAAATAGTCGCTAACTTAAATTTGTGAATTCGTGGTGAAATTTATGAAAAAAATGAAATTTAGTTTATTAGTTATATACACTTTTATATTATTAGTTTTAATTGTTTGTTTTGGAGTATTAAATAAATATCTTAATAATAATTATAAAGATATAGAAAAAGAAACAAATGAATTAATAAATTATAAAATTGATACAAATTTTAACTACAAAGAAACAATAGATAAGTTACAATCACAATATAATAATAAAGATATTATTGGTATATTAAAAATTAAGAATGCTAATTATTCTATGCCAATTGTTCAAACTAACAATAATGATTTTTATTTAAATCATAATTTATATAAAGAGAAAAATGTTGCTGGTGCTGCTTTTCTAGATTACAGAACAAATATTAACACCAGTAAAAAATTAATAATTTATGGTCATAATTCTTTAAGTATTAAAGCCCCATTTAATATTTTAGAGAAATTTTATGATAAATCTTTTTACGATAATAATAAAAAAATTGAACTGATAACAGATACTACAAAAAAGGTATATGAAGTATTTTCTGTTTACGTAGAAACTATTGACTTTTCATATATGAATCTAGATTTTAATAATGATGATGAATATTTAACACATATTAATAAACTAAAAAATAGATCTATATATGATGAAGAAATAGAACTAACAAGTAATGATGAAATACTTATGCTTCAAACATGTAGTAGTTTAAAAAAATATCGTAATTATGAAAAAAAATATTTACTTATAATATTAAGGAGGGTTTTAAATGAAGAAATTTAAATTATTTACTTTAGCTTTACTTATTTATTTTATACCATTAAATATAAATGCAAAAGAAGAACAAATTTGTAAACCATATGAAAGTGAAAATGAAAAAATTAATGCTATATCTATTATGGAATTTGAAAATAGTTTAAAATTTAAAATAAAAGAATTAAATAAAACTGATTTTGGTAATTATACGTATAGATATTCTATTAATGTTGGGGAAAAAGAAATAACTACAAAAAAATATGATGAAGAAATAGTAGAAGTAGAAGAAGTATTTAATACAGAAGAAGATGCAATTAATTATTTTAATAATATTTTTTTAGAAGAACCATATTATAAAGGCAATTATATAACTTCAAAAAATGAAACAATTACTACTTCAATTGGAGAAAAAAAACAAATAGTATGTCAAATATTAGATTGTTCAAATGAAATAAAGGAATTGAAAGAACAATTAACTGATAATCAAGAATTATCATATAGAGTTAATATTAATACTATTTTAAAAACAGATACAAAAAGTATTGTTTATAAAAATAATGATGAAATAGTATATTTTAACACTAAAGAAGAAGCTGAAAATTTTGCAAAAAATTATACTCCTACTTTTGGTGAATATGACTTTATTAAAAATGAAATAAAAGAAGAACAAAATACAGAAACAAAAAATTATAGTTATAGCGAATTAGAAGGAAATGATATTTTTAATACAGAAGAAGAAGCTTTAGAAAAGTTAAATGCTTTTCAAGAAAAATATAATACAAATAATGGAACAATAAATAAAATAAGAAATAATAATAATACTATTATAAATGAAACATTAGTTTTTGATAATGAGGATAAATTTAATGTTTGGTTAAATGAAAACTATATAGATAGTACATTAGGAAGTTTAACTTATACGAAAAGCCAACAACAAACAGAAATAGAAAGTATTAATGGTACTTATAAAACAAAAGAAGAAGCAGAACAAGTTGTTAAAGAGTTACAAGATTTAGGATACGTTGTAGAATATAAAATAGAAAAAGTACAACAAGGTATTACTGGAGAAGTTATAAATGGAACAAAATATGATAAAGATAGTAAATACATATTTCAATATAATGATACTAATTATGTTTTAATTAAACAAGGAAGCACTTATTTAGCAGTATGGTCTGAATTTGAACTAACAAATGAAGAAAGAAACACTTTTGTTACTACTTATAATAATGTTAATAATTTTGATGGTTCAACTAAAAATATAACAATTGATCAAATAACTTGGATATCAGGGTTTGGTTCTTTTGACTTAACACATCTTGGAAGAAATTGGGGAACATATGAAGTTTCAAAAGAACAAAATAATATTGTTATAACATCTAATGATATGAAAGTTTCTCATGTTATAAAAGGTTACGCAACTCCTAAAATTAATTATGTATTAAGTGGAAAAAAACATAAAGAAAGTGAAGCACTAGAAGTTAGTTATGAAAAAATAATTTATGGTTTTTCATATAAAATAGATGCAGAAGCACCTATTACTTCAAATATTACTAAATATAGCATTATATCTAATTTTGAAAAAGAAATTGAAATTCAAACACCAATACTAACTTATAATATTATAACTACTTTAAAAGATAATAAATATTCATTAAAATATAATAAATATAAAGAAGAAATAATTGAATTAAATAATATTAATTGGAGAATAGAAAAATGTGGATATGAAAACGATACAAATCAAAACCATAATTATCCACTTCCACCATATACAGGAATAAATATAGAAGTATACACATTTGTAAAAATTCTATTAGGATTATTTACTATAATGGTATCCATAAAAATAGTTAAATTAATTAAAAATAATTAAAAAAGCAATTTTTAAAATTGCTTTTTTTATATATAACATTTAATCTTCTTTATGTTCAAGTAAACTAACATCTACTTTACTAATTGAATCAAACCTTTTTGTAATTTTATCTGTTGTTGTATGAATTTCATTTACATCTTTACTTACTGTTTCAATACTTCTTGATAGTTTATCCCATCTTTCTTTATATCTAGAAAATTCAATACCAAGTTTATTTAATTCTTCATGAATAATTGATGTATATTTATCTCTTTCAATATTTTTAATAATCATTTCTACGACAGTTAATGTTGATATAAGTGTTGTTGGACTACAAATCCAAACATGTTTTTTATAAGCATAATCAATTATATCTGTATGATAAGCATTAATTTCAGCAAAAATTGCTTCGGCTGGTAAAAACATAATTGCTTGATCTGTTGTTACCCCATCAATTATATATTTATCGTGGATAGCATCAATATGTTTTTTAACATCTATTTTAAATAGTTTTTCATATTTTTCTCTTTCTACTAAGCTTATTTTTTTATCAACCATCATTCTGTAGTTTTCAAGTGGAAACTTACTATCTATAGCAATTGTTCCAAGTGGTTCAGGAGCAAATAAAACAGAATCTGCAATATAACCATTTGGAAAAGGGTATTGAAGTTTATAAATATTATTATTATTTTCACCAAATACACTTACTAAAATATGTTTTAAATTAACTTCACCAAAAATACCTCTTGTTTTTTTATCAGTAAGTATTCCTTGAAGAGATACAATATCACTGCTTAATAAATCTATTTTCTTTTGGGCCTCATCTATTTTAGATAACCTTTCTAAAACATTCATAAATGTTTTATTAGTTTTTTCAAAATTTTGATCTAATCTTTCATTAACTTTTTCATTTATTTCCAATAATCTTCTTTCATTTTTTAGTGATAAATCATTAAAATCTTTGTTTAAAGATATTTTTAAATCACTTAAATCTTTGGTAATACTAACTTCTAATTTTCCTAGTCTTTCTGTTATATTCCCTTCATTTATATTTTTTGATAAAGATATTATTATCAAAATAATTGTTATAACAAGTAATCCTATTATTATATAATCTATCATAATTTCACTCCTAATTCTTTTCTACATTAATTATTTTTTCTACTACTTTACTTATCAAATATGCCAGTAGTATTATAACTACTATTTTAACAAGAATAATTGGATTTTTCAAACTTTCTAATAAATTTGCTCCAACATAACCCCAAAAATATATCATAAATATTTTCCCAATTAGTAAGGCACATATATATTTTTTTATAGGAATATTAGAAAGACCTGCGGCAATATTAACTAAAAATGCTGGGGTAAATGGTATTGCAATAATAACAGCTAAAGTATTAAAGTCAATATTTGTCATTTTTTTCATTATGTTTTCTATTTTTACTCTTGTTTTTTCTTTAAAAATTTTATAAAAATAATTTCTTAATATATATCTAAATGTTATAAAAGATAACATACATCCTACAATTGTTCCAAAGTAAGATATAACATAACCAAGTATATTACCAAAGGTAATGATATTTAATCCTATAAAAATACTAAGAGGAAGAGCTGGAATTATTGATTCTAAAACAACAAGAAAAAATCCTCCGATTAGTCCTATTTGTAATAAATAATCAACTATTAATTGTAAATATATTTGTAATTTATCTAACATAAGCATTTCTCCTAAAAATATTATAATACAAAATTTATCATTTTAACATATAAAAAGAAATAGAATGTAAACTCTATTTCCTTAATTTAAAATCAAACTTAAACTATTTTTGAGAGTATCCACCCATTTGGCTTAATCCTCTTTCAACTAAACGTTTAGTGATTTCACCACCAACTGATCCGTTAGCTCTAGCAGTAGTATCTGGTCCTAAAGTAACACCAAATTCTCTAGCTATTTCATATTTCATAGATTCGATAGCTTGTTTAGCTCCTGGAACTACTAATTTACTATTTTGGTTCATGTATTTCACCTCCTATACATTTATAGAATGTGAAAACTTTTAAAAGTTATACATGTTTTAAGTTGGTAATTTATTCCTATCTATAAACTTTAAATGATTTTTCTATATCTTCTTTAAAGTTTTTATCGTCTTCTAAATTTTCAAATAAAGTTTTTAAATTTGAATTAAAAGTATCAACTGATGTATGAGCTTTTCTTATTATTGCAGGATCATATCCACTTACTGTTCTATTTGCTTCAAGACCAGCTGTTAACATTTCTTTTATTAAAGGATAATTATATTTAGATGTTTTGCCAAAATTAAATATTTTAGTATAGCTATCTCCAAAAAATGGTTCGCAAATTCCAATTATAAATCCATCTTTTTCATATAAATAAACATCTACTCTTTCTTTTGTCTTTCTTCCTATAAATTGAACAACCTGAAATGGAGTATATTTTAACAATGCTTGTTTTCTTAATTCATAGTCTATGATATCATTAATTCTTTCTTGGTTTCTTTCTTTTATATTAATATTTTGTTCACTATTGTCACGCATAACAGCTTCTGGCTCTGTGAAAAACTCTTGTCTTACCGTAATTTTATTATATTCATCTGTTAAGTATCTATAGTAACTTACAATAAGCTTTGCTTTTAAAAAATCCATTAAATTAGTATCACTATACTCTTTTAAAAATCTTTTTGGTACTTTTCTTTTTGCTATATCATAATCTATTTTTTGAATTTGATTTAATCTATTTGTAAATTCTTCTTCTGTATATTTAGTTCCAATTAAATTTTTATATAATTCAAAATTACTATTTTCTTGCCTAATTATAATAATAGTTTTATTATTTTTTCCTGTTATTTCTAAGAAACACTTACCTTCATTATCTTTTGAAACTCTAAATTTTTCATGTTTACTAGCTTTTTCTTTTAAACCAATGATATCTTTAGTATAAAATTCATTTATCATTCCCATCAAAATATCAATATATCTTTCAGTTTCACTTTCAAACATAAAAGAATCTAAACATCCATTAAAGCATTCAAAAACATCATAATTTTCTTCAAAATATTTTAATAAACTTTCCACAAAATCACTTCCTACTTTTATAATAACATATTTTTTCTATAATAAATCATTAATTTTTTTGTTTTCATTTATTTTAACGACAAAAGTATTTTTTATACATTCATCTATCATTGTTTTATAATCTATTAAAGATTCATAATATTCACATTTTTCTATCTTTGGATTAATAACGGGATGTTTAGGTACAAAAATGGTACAACAATCTTCATAAGGTAAAATGCTTGTATTATAAGTGTTAATTCTTTTGGCTATATCAATTATTTCTAATTTATCAAAACATGCAACTGGTCTTATAATAGGAATACTAACTACTCTATTAATGGCATTAATACTTGATAATGTTTGACTAGCTACTTGCCCTATACTTTCCCCATTTACTAAGATTAAACATTCTTTTTCTTTAGCAATTTCTTCCGCAATACGATACATCATTCTTCTTAAAATGGTTATCATATAAGTGGAATCTATATTCTTATAAATACTTTCTTGAAGTTTAGTAATTGGTACAACATAAAGATTAATATTTGTTGTATATTTTAATAATTCTTCAGCTAAAGAAATAACCTTTTCTCTAGCATTTAAACTAGTATGTGGTATTGCTTCAAAATATATAGCATCAAGTTTTATTCCTCTTTTTAAAGCAAGATATCCTGCAACGGGAGAATCAATCCCTCCACTTAACATTAAAAGTCCTTTTTTTTGTACTCCAACTGGATATCCTCCAAGACCTTTTATATCATTGAAATAAATATATGTATCATCTTTATTTATTTCAATATTTACATAAACATCGGGATTATGAACATCAACAGAAACATTTTTTATATTTTTTAAAATATGCCCTCCAATTACATTATTAAAGTCCATACTTGAAATTTCAAAATTTTTATCTCTTCTTTTAGTCACCACTTTAAATGTTTTAAAATTTTCTAAAGATAGCTTTTTTAAAACCATATTTTTAATATCATCAATATTAGTATTAACTTTATAACATAAATTAAACGCATGAATTCCAAAGGTATTTTTTAAAACATTTAAAACATTATTTTTATCATCTTCATTAAAATAAATATACATTCTAGCATATTCTTTTATTATTTTTACATCATAATTCTTTAACTTTTCATGTAAATTATTAGATAATATATTTATAAATTCTTTTCTATTATCTTTTTTAGTTGTTAATTCTCCATATTTAATTAAAATAACATTATTCATAACATCACTTTCCTTTTTCTTTTAAGATTATAACACAAAATAAATAAAAAGTAATGAAAAAATTACTTTTTATTTATTTTTATAAACTCTAATCTTGCTTTATTTGATAAGTAAAATGCTGATGATGGGTTTACATCTATAACATAATATTCATTCTGAATTTTTATTAAATCAACTGAAAATATTTCAAGCTTTAAAATTTTAGAAATATTTTCACATATATTATTAATTTTTAAATCATATATTTCAACTTTATCTTTAAAAAATACTTTTTTATTTACATAATAAACTTTATATTCATAAGTATTATCAAGCTTTTCTTCTAAATAAAATTTATTTATATTAAATTTTTTAAAGAATTTATCTAGTGTTAGCTTATTATATACTAAAAATATTATTCCGACATGGTTATTTTCTTTACAAAATATTGGATATATATTATCTTCTATTTTATTATAATCAATTATTTTAGGAACATTTATATTATTTTGTTCTAGTAAAATTTGAGCATCTTTCTTTTTATAATTACTTAAATAATACTCTTTATTAAAAATATAGTTATTACTATTTAGTCCTTTTACTATTTTACCAATTAATGGTGCATTACACAAAAAATATATATTGGAATTATTTATATTTAAATCTTTATTATAGTCTTCAAGTACTAAAATATCACAGTTATCCATTTTACTTTTTATTTTATTTGCTCCATTTAAAGTATTATCATATTTTGATATAAAAATTATTTTTTTATTCATTTATCTTTTCTAAAACATCCTTTTTCACATCATTCCATAATTCAATTAAGTTAGGATATGATAATGTTTTTTCAACATCATCATATTTAATCCATTTTAAACACTCTTTATCTTTTTCCTTTATTTTTCTTTTTGTTAATCCATTTTCTAAAGCTAAAAAATAGTAAACTTCTACATCATCATTATTTGAATCAACATAACTTAATACTTTAACTGGTTCATCTTTTATAATAATGGGATTAACTGATGTTTCTTCTTCTGTTTCTCTTATTGCACATTCTTTTAATGTTTCGTTTTTTTCAAGATGCCCTTTTGGAAATGAATAATCTTTATGCTTTATTCTATAAACAAGACCAATTTCTTTTGTTTCTTTATTTATTAAAATACAGCCTGCCTTTTTTACTTTCATAATTTTTTCTTCCTTTCTAATTCTTTTTCTTTTAATTTAAAATTATTAATATAATTTAGCAATTCTAAAAAACTTTTTTCATTAATTTCATCACTAGCTATACCATTAAATGCCCATATTGCACATGTGTATAAACAGTTTATATTATTATTTTCTTTATTATGATAATAATTAATTCTTTTTATATCTTTTAAAAAATCATCTTTTTCATAACGAGTTTTTCTTATATCTTCAGGTGCTATTATAAGAGCAAGATAAACATCTTTTAAATACTTTTTAGCTACCATCCATTCATCATAACTATGGATTGAATCTAAAATTACATCTTTGTCTTTAGGTAAATTTTGTAATATTTTAATTGTGGTAGTTATAAAATCTTTATTAAAACTTTCTATGTACCATTCATGCCATGAGTTTATATTCTTTTTTTCACACATTTTTTTTATTAAATCATTTTTATATATAATTTCAAAGCCATATTTTTTACATATATTATTTGCAAAATAACTTTTACCACTTCCATGAAGTCCTGTTAAAACAATTATCATAATTTGTTATCCTTTAAATAATTTGCTATATAGGCAAGACAATATGTTTCTTGAACATTTAAAAGTTTATTATATTTATCTAAATTATTTCGAAGATTTAATAAATAATCATTTTTATTAATTGTAATCCAAAAATTTAAAAAGTCATCTATTTCTTTTATGTTACCCACTTTAGGAAAATCTTGTGCTGCTAAAAAGCCACATAAATTAACATCGCCATTTGGTAAAATTGTAATAGCTCTTTGCCCTGCTTTACACCCTCTTATTTCAAATGGTAATTTTATTCTTGAATTAACACCTTCGTCGTTTCTTAAATAATGACCATTAACATATGTTTTTTTAGTAAGTTCTTTTTGTAATTTATTTCTAACATAATCATAATCTTTTTTATTCAACATATTATTTTCAAGTTCTTTTCCTCTTCCTGATGATATAAACCTTCTTATAAATATAGTAATCTTCTTTCTAGACATTTTTTTAGCAAGTTTTATAACATCATCCATATTAGATTTCATTATTACAGAATTTACCCTAACATTTATATCATTTTGTTTTAAGTATTTTAATCCATTCATGGCCTTTTGATAATTTTTTTTACCTCTTATTTTATCATGCGTTTTTTTATTTCCATCAATACTTACAACAACCTTTTTTAAGCCACTTTCTTTTAATTTTTTAGCTACTTCTTTAGTAATAAGTGTTCCATTTGTACCAAGTGATGTGCAAATACCTTCTTCCGTTGCAAATTTTATTAAATCATATATTCCATTAAATAAAAGTGGTTCTCCTCCGGTAAATCTTATTTCCTGCACTCCAAGTGAAGAAAGTTTTTTAATTAGTTTCAATAATTCATCTTTTGTTAGTTCATCTTTTTGTTTTATACCTGAATTATTTAAACAATGAATGCATTTTAAATTACAAGCTCTTGTTAATTCAAGATAAACAATATCAAAAAAACTAAACATATTCCCTATCTTTTTTGTTAACCTAGTAAATTTAATGTTTAAATTATCTTTTTTTAAATATTCTAAATCTTTAGGAAAAATGTTTTTATTTAAAATGTTTTTTAATTCTTTTTTTGTTATGTATACTCTTTTCCCTGTTTTTACATCCATTAGTGTACCTCCAAAAGTTTCTTCACGAATATTAACATCATAGTTCATAATATTTTCTCCTTTCATAATAAAACAAACACTTGTTAAATCACTTATTTTTATTTCTTTTATATTATAAAAATAATTGCTTAATTTTTCTAACCACCATTTTTTATCATAAACAGTACAATTAGCATAAGTTTTATTGGGAAGTTTTGTTTTATGATTAGTACATTTAATATAAAACAATATATAAATACCTTTAGATTTTATTTCTTTTAATACTCTATCTAAATCATATAAGGGAACGTGTTGTAATACATCAGTACATATTACTAAATCAGTTTTATTTTTTGTTAATTTAGAATACTTTTTAATCGCAGGATCATATCTATAAATTTTAATTTTTTTATTCTTCTTTATTAAATCTAATAATTTACTTTTACCACATCCATAATCTAAAACAGATAAAATGTTCAAATCGTTAATTATTTTTTCTAACATATCATATAATTTTATTGAAGTTTTGCCATAATTCTTTTTTCTTTTATATAATAATTTATATTGCTTTATATAATCCATTTTCCTCCTTAAATATAAAAACAATCATATTCACTAAATATATATGATTGTTAAAATGTTGTAATGAAATAATAAATAACAAAAAATCAGACATAAATTTCATGTAATCACTTACCTTCTTTATTAAAGAATACTAAAAAATTATGATAAATGCAATAGTTTTGTTTACATTTGGTTAATTTATTAAATACTATTTAATATTATAAAATTAAATAGTATAATAAAATTATGAAAGGAGTAATTTTATGTTATATGTAATTATAGGTATTATTGTTATTATTTTTTTAGCTTCAATTAAACAGATTAATGAATATGAAAGAGGTATAAAATTTAAACTTGGTAAATTTTCAAAAATAATGAATCCAGGATGGAATCTTGTTCTTCCTATTTTTGAATCTTATAAAAAAGTTGATATAAGAACAAAGGCAGTTGATGTTCCTGAACAAGATGCAATAACAAAAGATAATGTTTCAATTAGAATTAACGCTGTTATATACTATAAAATATTTGATGCCTCTAAATCTATTTTGGAAGTTGAAAACTTTTATTATGCTGTTAGTCAACTTGCCCAAACTACAATGAGAAATATTGTTGGATCTGTTACGCTTGATGAACTTTTAAGTGAAAGAGAAACTATTTCTACTAAAATATGTGAGGTAATTGATGAAGCTACTGATCCTTGGGGAATAAAGGTTGAAAATGTTGAACTTAAAGATGTTTCCTTACCTGAGGAAATGAAAAGAGTTATTGCTAAAGTTGCTGAAGCTGAAAGAGAAAAAGCTGCGGTTATAACTAAAGCTGCTGGTGAAGTTGAAGCTTCTTCTAATTTAGCTAAAGCTGCTGAAGTTATGAATAAAACTCCAGGAGCACTTCACTTAAGAACTCTTGCTACTTTAAATGATTTAAGCTCTGATCAATCAAATACTGTTATTTTTGCTTTACCAGTTGAAGTTTTAAGAGCATTTGAAAGTGCTTCTAATAAAAATAATAAATAATACTTAAAAAATATTGGTCCTCCCAATATTTTTTATTTTAAAAGAAAACTTCATTTCTAATTAAAGAAATGAAGTTATTAATTAATTATTTTCTTTTAAGAAATTAATTGTTTTTTCCATTAAAAGTTCATATTCAATATTATATAGACCACCTACTGCACTAATAAATGCATCTTTTTCCATACCATATTGTTTTGCTAAAGTTTCAGCTTTTTCATTTGTTTCTTCTTCTGTAACTTTAATATTTTCTTTATTTTGAATTTCTTCTAAAATAAAACTATATTTAACTCTTTTAGAAGCTTCATCTTTCATTTGATCTCTTAAAGCTTTTTCATCACTTTTTGTCATCTCATAAAATACTTCAAGTGAAATTCCTTGCATCTTTAATTGATTTTCAAAATTTTCAACCATATGTGTAATTTCATGTTCAACCATTTCTTCAGGTATTTCTACTTCTGTATTTTCTGCGATTTTAGCTAATATTTCATCAACGAATTTGTTTTCATTATCCATCTTTTTATGTTCTTTTAAATGTTCTTCAACATGTTTTTCTAATGTTTCAAGTGAATCAACACCATCCATACCTAAATCTTCAAAAAACTCTTTATCAAGTTCTCTTCTTACTTTTTCTTTTATTTCATTTACTTTAACTTTAAAAACAACATCTTTTCCTTTTAAATCTTCACTTGGATAATCTTTAGGGAATGTAACATTAATTTCTTTTTCTTCATTTTTTCCCATTCCAATTAATTGTTCTTCAAAACCTGGAATAAATGTATTACTTCCTATTTCAAGTGAATAATTAGTTCCTTTACCACCTTCAAAAGCAACTCCATCATTAAATCCTTCAAAATCAATTATAGCAATATTACCATTTTCTACTTTTCCTTCTTTTACTGCTATTTCACTATATCTTTCAAGCATATTATCAATTTCAGCATTTATTTCTTCTTTTGTAACTTTTACTTCTTCTTCTTTAACTTTTAAACCAGTATATTTTTTGATATTAACCTCAGGCTTTTCAGTTACTGTAAAAACAAAAGTGCATCCATTTTCATTTATTTCTTTTAAATCAACTTTTGGTTCAATAATAGGTTTTACATCTTTTAATGCTTTTTCATAAGCACTTGGTAAAAGGCTATCAACAGCATCAATATATAATGATTCTTTACCATATTTTTTTAAATATAAATCTTTTGGTACCTTTCCTTTTCTAAAACCATCCATTTGAAAGTTTTGTAATTTCTTTTCTAAAGTATTTTCTAATGCTTTTTCAAATTCTTCTTTTTCTATTTTAACTTCAATTTCTTTAATATTATTTTTCATATATAACATCTCCTTTGTACGCTTAATATTATATCTTAAAAAATCTTTTATAGCAACATTAATTTTAAAAAAATTAGTGTTTGCAATTTAAACAAATAAACTTTTTTTAATTATTTATTTTATATATTCTTGCTTGTTGCAATACTTCATCACTAAACGGTTTTTCTTTTTTTACTTAAATAATCTTTATTATCTTTCTTTTATAATTTTATCCATAAAGCTCTCCAATTAGATTGATTAAGATATATCAAATGCTTTGCAAATAGCTAATTTTGACTTTTCAAAAACAAAAGATGAATTTTAAGAATTCATCTTAAACTAATTTTTAAATTTTTTGCTTCTATAACCAAACAGCAAAATATATTCCTGCTAAAGAACAAAGAATTCCAAATAACCAAAATGCTTTTACTATATCTGGTTCTTGATAACCTAATTTTTCAAAATGATGATGAAGTGGTGAGTTTAAGAAAACTCTTTTTTTGGTTAATTTATAATACAATATTTGAATCATTGAACTTGCTGTTTCTATTACAAATGGAAGACATATTATAAAAAGGGTAATTTCTCTTCTTGTTAATATGGCTATTGTAGCTAACACTCCTCCAAGAGCAAGGCTACCTGTATCTCCCATAAATATTCTAGCAGGATAAGCATTAAACATTAAAAATCCTGCGATTGTTCCTACAAGAATAAAGCAAAATATTCCCATATCTTCTTGACCGATAAACAGTGAAATAAGAGCAAATGCTACAAATGATATTGCAGAAAGTCCTCCTGCTAGACCATCTAATCCATCAGTTAAGTTAACTGCATTACTAAATCCCACAAGAAGAAGCAAAATAAATATTCCATATCCCCAACCTAAATCTATATCTATTCCTAAACTTGATACAGTAAAATGTGTATTACCATCATACTTCATAAATATAAAGAAGAAAATAAGAGCAATTAAAACCTGACCTAAAAATTTTTGTGCTATAGTTAGTCCTTCATTATGTTTTCTTTTTATACTTATAAAATCATCTAAAAATCCTAAAATTGCATAAAGAATAAATATTAATAGAACAATAGCCAAATTATATGTAAACTCTACTCTGTCAGATAAACACAAATATACTATTGTAATAATTGTAGGAACAATAAATATTATTCCACCCATCGTAGGAGTTCCCTCTTTCTTATGGTGATTTTCTCCTACATAATCACTTATTCTTTGTCCAAAGTTTATCTTTTTTAAAAATGGTATTAATACAAAACCAAATATAACCGCTGTTATAAAGCCTACCATTAATGATAAAACAACTTTTGTTAATAATAACATATTTTTCACCCATTCTTTAATAATTTCTAAAACAATTATACTACAAGTATTGAGATAACGAAAGAAAATCTTTTATTTATTTACATTTATTCGCCCATTAATAACCTGATTTTACCAGTTTGATAATATCTTTCCCCTGCTTTTGGTGTTTGTTCTTTTACAATATTACCATCTCCAACATAAGAAATATCAAATCCTGTTAATAGTTTTTTAGCTTCACTTTTTGTTTTGCCAATTACATTTTCAACCTCATAATACTTTTTATCGTTCCATTCATAATCTTTTTCTATTTGATCACTTTGTTTTTTTATTTTCATTATATCAATTATATCAAGTAATATTTTTCTTACATATGGCGTTGTTGTATAACTTGATAAAAGCGCAGTCTTTTTAGGATTATCTATAGCTAAATATAATACAACTTCAGGATCATTAGCGGGAAGAACAGCCATAAAACTCATTATATAATTATTAGCTAAGTAAACACCATTTTGTACTTTTTGAGCCGTTCCTGTTTTTCCTCCTACTCTATACCCATCAATATATACTTTTTTTCCACCACCACGTGCTACAACACTTTCTAAAGCCATACGCATAATTTTACTTGTATTAGAACTTATTGTTTTTCTTACAAGTGATTTTTGATTTTGATAAAAAATTGTATTTGTATTACTATCATATATATTATTTAAAACATATGGTTTATATAGATAACCTCCGTTTACTATTGATGAAACCGCGGTTACTTGTTGAATCGGTGTTACACTTACACCTTGTCCGAAAGCAGTCGTAGCAAGTTCAAGATCATGAACATTATTTAAAGAAAATATTATACCACTACCCTCACCATTTAAATCAATTCCTGTTTGTTCTCCAAAACCAAATAAATCTATGTAAGAAAATAATTTTTCTTTTCCAAGTTTAAATCCAAGTGATACAAAACCTGGGTTACAAGAGTTTTCAAAAACTTGCAAAAAAGTCTGATGTCCATGTCCTCCTGCTTTCCAACATCTTAAAGTTGAACCAGTTACCTTAACACTTCCTGTATCATAAAAAGTATCTTTTTCTAAATTAACAACCCCTTCTTCTACTGCTGATGCTGTTGTTATTATTTTAAAAGTTGAACCAGGTTCATAAGTCATCCAAATAGGAAGGTTTCTACTTAATGTTTCCATATTATATTTACTATAATTATTAGGATCATATCCTGGTCGTGAACCCATCCCAAGTATTTCTCCTGTATTAGGATTCATTGCTATTACTAAAGCATTATCAGGATTTAAAATATCCACAATATTATCAAGTTCTCTTTCAATAGATTTTTGAATATTATAATCAATTGTTAAAACAATATCCATTCCACTTACAGGACTTTCATATACTTCTTTTTTATCAAGTCTATTTCCTTTAGCATCACTATAATATTTTATCGCACCATCTGTTCCTTTTAAATAACTATCATACATAAGTTCAATCCCTGCTAAGCCCTGATTATCAATTCCTACATAACCTAAAGTATGAGAAAGTAAATCACCATAAGGATAATATCTTTGAGATTCTTTAACTAAATAAACACCTGGTAAATTATAAGATATTATTTTATCTGCAATATCTTTATTTAATCTTCTCCCTTCAGGATGAACTCTTTCTATAGAACTTTTTTTATTAACTCTTTCATAAATAGTATCATAACTAACATTTAATATTTCACTAATAATTTTAGCAGTATACTTTTTATCTTCTACTTGATTAGGAATAATTATTAAAGTAGATGTTGTTTTATTCGTAGCTAAAATAACACCATTCCTATCTAATATTTTACCTCTTTCTGCTGTTATTGGAAGTTCCCTACTCCATAAATCATCTGCTAATAAACTTAGTTTTTTATATTCAATTGTTTGAACGTAAACAATTCTTACTAATATAATTAAAAACAACAATATAAATATAACTAATATTAATCTTATTCTTTCATTTATCTTTGTTTGAAACATATTATTTTCCCTTTCATAATAAATTTATGAAAAATATATTAAAATATTAAAAAAGTAACGCTTATTTTGCGTTACCATATCTTCTATCCCTATTATTAAAATCATCAATTATTTCTAATAATTCATTTGTTGTAAAAGCAGGAAAATAAGTTTTTGTAAAATAAAGTTCACTATAAGACAAACTCCATAACATAAAATTACTTATTCTTTGTTCACCACTTGTTCTTATCATTAAATCAATATCAGGAAGTTCTTTATATAAATATTTTGAAAATAAACTTTCTGTAATATCATTTTTATCTATTTTATCATCAATTATTTTCTTACATGCATCAACTATTTCACTTCTACCACCATAATTCAAACAAAAATTAACAACTAATCCTGTATTATCTTTTGTAGAAGATTCAACTTCTTCAATTATAGATATAATATCATTACTTAAGCCTTCTTTTTTACCAGAAAAAACTACTTTCATATTCTTTTTTATATAAATATCTTTTTCCTCTTTAAAGCCTTTCTTAAATAAATTCATTAAATAATCTACTTCATCCTTACTTCTTTTAAAGTTTTCTGTTGAAAAGATAAATAAACTTATATATTTTATATCCAAATTATCATTAACATAATTTATTATTTTTTTTAAATTTTCATAGCCTTTTAAATGACCATAACTTCTTATTTTACCCATATTTTTAGCCCATCTGCCATTACCATCTACAATTATAGCTAAATGATTTAATTTATTCATAAATACCTCCACTTATATATTATATTCTAGCATTAAATATAGCATAATTCTATAAAAAATAAAAATAAGTACTAAAGATTGTACTTATTTTTACTAGATTAGTTTAATTCTTTAAAAGATTTTATTTCATAAATATCATTTAATTCGAGTATTTTTCCTTCAGTAGTTGAAACATAATATTTACTCTTATCATTTTTAGAAGTATAAAAATCAATTAATTTATTATTTTTCATATCAACCTTAGAAAATGTTAATTCACTTGGTTTTTTACTAATACGAGAACTTTCAAGACCTCTTACATCAGTATTTAATGTATATAAATCTCCATCACTATCAATTATATATAAGGTAGTTGCGGCACCATAAAGATAACTTCCTATATATAACATTTTCTTTGGGGTTTTTGTAAATATTTTACTAAAATCAGGATCAGGTTCGTAAGAAATATCACCAGCATTATCAGCAACAATTGAAGTTCCTCTTAATAATGCTAATTTACCATCCTCGATTGTTAAAGTAAATTGATATCTTATTCTACTATCATTATCTTTAGGATAGCTATAATTTAAATAAGCAGAATATCTTTCTATTTTTGTTAAGTTATATTTACTTACTAAACTATCTATTTTTTTAGCAACTTTATCCTCACAATCACATTCAGTATTACAGTTACTATTACTATTACTATTACTATTACTATTATTGTTATTGTTGGTATTAGTATTATTGTTATCTACAGTCTTATCACTACCATTGTTGCCATTATTATTATCATTATTATTTACATTGTTGTTATTACTATTGTTACCTTTATTGTTTTCTAAAACATAATATACACCAAAACCTGTTCCTAGTATTAAAACACCAATTAAAACCCCTAATAATATCTTTTTCATAAAATTTCCTCCCATTCAAATTATTATTAATATTACTCAAAAATATTAACAATTAACTTTATAAGTATATTATATAATATACACCTCCCCCCCCACATATCAATGTTTTTATTAACATTTCTTAACAATTACTGTTTTTATCTAATTCATAAAGAATTATACCTGTTGCCACTCCTACATTTAAGCTTTCTAAATTCTTAGATGTTTTTATATATAAATTTTTATCAACCAAAGCTTTTATATCATTACTCACACCATTTCCTTCATTTCCCATAACTAATGCAAAAGAAGAGTTATTTTCTATTTTATCAATATTTTCACCATCATTTACATCTGTTCCGTATATTGTAATATTTTTTTCTTTTAAAATTTTTATTACATCTTTCAATGATGTTCTTACAATATTTAATTTAAAAATATTACCTTCACTAGCACGAAGTGCTTTATCATTATATAAATCAACACAAGTATCTCCAAGAACCAATGTATCAACATTAAATCCTACACAACTTCTTATAATGGTTCCTAAATTACCTGGATCTTGTACATTGTCAAGTAAAACATATCTTTTTCCTTCCAAAACACTTACTTTTTTCTTACAAACACCCAAAATATATGAATTCTCTAAAGAACTGATTTTATTAAAAACATTTTTACTAACATAATTTATTGGAACATCAAACTTTATATTCAAAGTTGTACCTTCCAGAACATATAATTCAAGCAAATATCCCATATTATAAGCTTCCTTTATGATATTTAATGTTTCTATTATAAATTTATTTTCTATATCTCTATATTTTTTTTGTCTTAACTTTACTACTTCTTTTATTTTTTTATTATCTAAACTTGTTATTACCATAAAACTTCCTCCACTTTTTAAATAAAAAACTAAATTAAATTTTTCATTTCTTTTCTATATATTTTATAATTAGGACAATACTTACTAACCACATTCCAAAAATCTTTAGAATGATTAGGATATATTAAATGACTAAGTTCATGCACAATAACATAATCTAAATACTTTATATCTAATTTAATTAACTCTAAATTTAACGTAACAATCTTTCTTGTTATATTACATACTCCCCATTTACTAGTCATTTTTCTTATTCTAAGACTTGGATAACTTATATCTTCTTCAAATAATTTATAAATATAATCTAACCTTTCTTTAAATACTCTTGATGCTTCAATTTTATAAAATTTATCTAAATTAAAATTTTTACCTATAAAAACATAATCTTTTCCAAAAATAATTTCTTTAGTATTAATAAGTCTTTTATCATAACTATTTCCTAAATACATTATTTTATCACTTAAATTAATATTTTTCCTTTTTATATCATTTATTATTTCATTTATCTTTAAAGTATTACTTTCTATAAATCTAACAATATCTTTTTCTTTTGTATATTTAGAACACGTTATATATATTTTTAAATCACTTTTTACTCTTAGATACATATTTTTTATATTCTTATAAGTTATAATAACATCATAGCTATCATCATTTATATTTAATTTCATAATTAATTAATTTTTCTAAACCTCTTAAATCCCCATGTATTTAATATAGCATTTGTTATAATACTTAAAGTGAAAACAACAAGAATAGATATTTCAATTAAATGATTATAATTAATACCTAATTCCATAATAATTGAAAATAAAGTAATTACAATAACCATAGGTAAAATCATTCCTATCATAACACTTGTACTTCTTTTAACTATTACTTGATCATTTAAAGCATCAAACATAGGAAATTTTAAATTCACTATTAAACCATACATACTAATAAGTAAATTTAAAAAAAATGAATAAAATAAGAGCAAATAAGCATCATAAAACTTAACATATCCTTTTAAATATACTACTATTAAAAAGAAGATAACACTTGGTATAACAAGTAAAACATTTAACTTTAATTTACTATTTAATATTTCTTTTTCACTTAAAGGTAATGTTTTTAATAAATAAAAATTTTGTTTTTCCATTGAAATACTACAGCAAGTAACATTGGTAAAACTTACAACAAAAGTTAATAATAAATAAATGTATAGTTTTATATCAACACTACTAGGTAACATAGTAACTATTTTATTATCAAAAATTAAATATATTGTTAATAAAATTAACGCCACTGGTCCAATTAAAGTATTAAAAACATAAACAAAAGATGAAAAATAGTTTCTTATTTCTTTTTTTAATAAAGATTTATTTTTATTATTATAACTATTTTTATTACTATTTATATTATAATTATTCTTAGTAATAACTTTATTAACATTTATAATTAATTTAAAGTATATATTTTTAAATAATTTAATAAATAAATATAAAATAAGTAAATTAAATATTATAT